>Ga0157369_10006549_pt1 | contig 13480 bp, 14 predicted proteins | sample C25metaG_FD_113461 | JGI IMG/M metagenome (GOLD analysis project Ga0157369, IMG submission 113461) | Corn rhizosphere microbial communities from Kellogg Biological Station, Michigan, USA - C2-5 metaG | ecosystem: Host-associated > Plants > Roots > Rhizosphere > Soil | place: USA: Michigan...
AGGTCAACGCGAAGAAACTCCGCGCATCCAACACGCTATTGCGAAAAAATTCAAAGGCTTCGCCATGGAACTGATTGCCGCCGCTCTTGGTCGCGACATTCACCACTGCCGGACTTGGTCCCTGGTCCGGCATGAGAAAGCTATCCTGAACCTTGAATTGATCTATTGCCGCAATCGAGATATTTAAAGCCAGTTCGCCGTCTCGCGATCCCCGGATCGGCACCCCGTCCAGCGAGTAGCCGACCGAATAGGGCATTGTTGCCGGCAGGACAATCGTCCGCCCCGGAGGTCCAACATTCGTTGAAAAAGTATTGCTGGCGGTACTAACCGGGGCCGCGCCTCCAGAGAGCAGCGCGAGTTGGAGGAAATTGCGGCCGTTTAGCGGTAGACTTGTGACCTGCGCGGAATCGACCACCGTGCCAATGACGTTCGATTCCTCATCCAGGACTGCCGTATCTGCGGCTGACACGGTGATCGCAGTGTGGATTTCTCCCACCCTCAACGTGATATCCAGAACCGCCCGCTGCCCAATTTCGATTGCGAGATCATTCACCTGGTGAGTACTAAACCCGGTCTTAGCGGCTCTTAGAATGTAATTGCCGGCACTGATTGCGGGGAACAGGAAGGCGCCGCTTGAGTTGGAAAACAATTCGCGAATCATGGCCTTCGAGTCGTCCGTAAGAGTAATTTTTGCGTCCACCACCGGCGACCCTCGCGCGTCCCGCACTGAGCCTGCTAGCGAGGCTGTGCCCAGGGAAGCTTGGGCTGCTAGTGGGCGAATTGCTGGCTCGGTCAGAAACCACAACATCCCAGAACTGTAAGTGAGGACTAGAACGGCGGCGGAACGCATAAACGATGTTAGACTGAAATGCGTCGTCTCGAAAAAGCGGCGGATTTTTTCTGAATCCGCCGGTCGCACGCGGCACCAAGCTAAGAAGCTAAAGTGTTGGGTGCATGTTTTAGCGGCGGGTCTGTCACACATTGGTAATTCGGCGGGGGCCGGCGGGTGAACGGGTCAACCATCCTTGGTGACTGTCTTCGAAAGATCACGCGGGCTCTTCGCCTGCGCGGGCCTCTCGCCGAAGATCCAACCGCGAAAGTTCTGCACGCACTGGTAGTCGGTGCGCTCGGGTTCTTCGTCCCCTGCATAGTCTTGTCGTCGTTCGTTGCCCCCAACAAGCTCTTAACCGGGGCGCAATACCTCTGGCTGCTCTCCACGTTAATTGCTGTATGGGCATTGCTTCGGCGCGGGTTTATGCGGATGGCAAGTCTTACGTACCTGGGCGGAACATGGCTGCTTACCACCTTCATGGTGGCCACAAGTGGAGGAATACGGAGCCCTGTACAGGTGCTTTACATCGCACTGCCGATTTCGTCGGCCTGGCTCTTGGGTTTTGATGCAGCGCTGTATTGTGCGGTCGTATGCCTCAGCAGCTCTCTCGCAATGGCCATCCTGGAATTCAGGGGCGTGCGACTGCCGCTTTACTCTCCAGGTACGCCCCTCGGGCTATGGGTCACGCCGGTACTTGCGACGGTCCTGGCCACCGTACCCACGGCGCAGGTTTTGAGGATTCTCAAGGAAGCCCTGGCGGCGTCGCAGCGGGATGTCGCCGAACGCACGCGCGCTGAGAATGAGCTTCGAAGGCATCAGGAACGCCTGGAGGAATTGGTCGACCTGCGCACTGCGGAACTGGTGCACGCGCGTGACCAGGCGGAGGCCGCCAACCGGGCCAAGGGCGCGTTCCTGGCCAATATGAGCCACGAACTTCGTACACCCCTCGGCGTCATCCTGGCATCCTCCGAACTCCTGAGCGAGAGTAACCCAACCCCCGATCAGATTGAAGATATCGCCGCGATCGGCCGCAGCGGCGAGCATCTCCTGGGACTGATCTCCGACGTGCTGGATGTCGCCAAAATCGAGGCTGGCAAAGAGGAACTCGCGATCGCAGCCAGCGATTTGATCTCGACGGTGCGAACGGTCGTTGCAATGATGCGGGGCCGGGCGGAGGAGAAGCATCTGGCGCTCGTTTACTATCAAGCTCCTGAAGTGCCGCGCTACGTCCGCGTAGATGCGCCGAAGTTGCGGCAAATCCTCATCAACCTGCTCGGCAACGCGATTAAGTTCACAAGAGAAGGAACCGTAAAGCTAGGGTTGAGCGCTCACCGGGCTGACGATCTCGGGCGCGCGCGGTTTTGCTTCGATATTGAGGACAGTGGCGTGGGGATACCACAACACCACCTGGGCCGCATATTCGAGCCATTCGAACAGGTGCGTCATTCTGGTCCACGAATGGGCACAGGTCTCGGTCTGACAATTACTCGCCGATTTGTAGAGCTGATGGGCGGGTCGCTGCTTGCTGAGAGCGAGGTAGGCCGAGGTTCACGTTTCGTGGTCGAACTGCCGCTGGAACTGGCAACTGAGTCGGAGGCTTACGGCCTGGAACTGGCCCCAGGGCATCCCTTCACCCTTGAACCAGGCCAACCAGAATGGCGTGTTCTGATTATCGACGACGACCCTGAAAGCGCCACGGTCTTGCGGAAGATGCTAACTCGTTCCGGCTTTCAGGTGCGGGTCGCGGAGAATGGGGCACTCGGAATCGAGGCGTTCCAGCAGTGGCGGCCGCACTTTATCTGGATGGATCTCGGCCTGCCTCAGTTGAGTGGTACGGAAACGACACCGCGGATTCGCCAGTTGGACGGTGGGGCGGAGGTAAAGATCGCCGCTATAACCGCGTCTGCATACGCTTGGGAGCGTGCTGGGGTGATACGCGCAGGCTTTGACGACTTCGCTTTCAAGCCATTCCGCCAGACAGAAATCTTCTTTTGCATGGCGCGCCACCTGGGCGCGCGCTATTCGTCTTCGGAAGGGGCGGGAAATAAAGCGCACGCGCAAGCCGGGGGTCGTCCGGCGTGATGTTTGGGCAGCGTTTCACCTTTACCCCTACCCAAACGACACCCCGCAGACGCACGCCGGTCACGCGCGGCCATCCACTACGTGGCTTTATAAAACAAACCAATGAGGATCACGAAAAAGAGCAAGTGAATCGGACTTGGAATCGCCTGGAGGGCTGAGCGCTGCACGACGCCAGGGCGGAAGCCGCAGTGCAGTAAACGAACAGGCCAACCAGGTAATTGGGTGTGCAGTAAGTACGAGGACCAAAGGCAAAATCCTCTTAAATCACCAAGGAGGCTGGTGGGCCCTAGAGAACTCGAATCTCTGACCTCTACGTGTCAAGGTAGAACCTTTCAACTGCATACACGTACGCTGGATGCAAACAAAGAACTTGTCGGATTCGGGATGGGTTCGGTTTGGGTACGGCGGGCGAAACCAGCGGGCAATTGGGTACGGTTGGGTAGAATTCTGAGCAGTTAGCGCCACTGCGTCGAATTCGACAACGACTTCGTCGTTGACCGGACACCGAACCGTTGCTTTTTCCCATTTCTGATGTCCGCGCCATTCTTCTCCGTGTGGTGTCTCTATCTTTGACTGGGCTGAGCGTGAGCTTCGGTCCAGAAATCTTCATATGTTTAAGACAAAAAGAGACTCCAATCACCTTCAGTCTGAACCGCCCGCCGCCGAGCCGGGCGATCAGTCTTATCATTCCGCAGCGGATGCAATCGACATAAAGGCCGACAAGCCTTCCCCAGTAGTTGAGTTTGAAATGCCTGACGATTGCGAAGACGGCGGGAAAGAATCGAACGACCCAGGCATGCGAAGTTACGAAGAAATCATGAGCGCTGAAGAGGAGATGTGTACCAGGGTGTGGTACTACCGTTGCCATCTTCCTATGCTGGAGGAACGTCGGCGCGGTATTGACAACACTGATCCTGATATCTGGCCGGGCGCCCTCGAAGCAGCCAGAAAGGCCCGCAAGAAATATGGAAGGAAAAACTTGGTCGGACCTTACTCTGACCTGGAATGGGGGATGATTCTTGCCAAGCTTTCGGCGCTTCGATGGGTAACGGGAGTTTGTGCCGCACGGCGGACAACGATAGGAGCCGCGTGGGCACGGATTCGCAGATCTACGACCGTGAGCTGCGCTTAGTCTTCGATCTGCCGTACGGAACGACCCAAGTCCAGGACCCCGTTTGCCGATCCCTTTGATTCGGTTGGCGCTCGCGCGCGCCGTTCCCGCCCAAACTTTGTTTGAACTCGGGCTGTGGTCGTTCTTTACTGCTCGTCATCGGGAGCAGTGTGGTGGTCTTTTCCGACAGGTCTCTCCGGTACGACAATGCCACGTACACCTGCACGGTCGCCGTCAAGGCCGGTGCTTAACAGGGACTTGTCACTGGAAGGACAAGACCAATTGGATCCGTCATTGATGTTTCCGCTGCCCTTGTAATGGGCCATCTCCGGAAATTTGCAGAGCGGCATGGTCCGAACGATACCCATCGAAGGATTGTCGTTCAGGAATTTAATGGCGGGAATAGCGTCGGGTGCAACATCCTTCTCCACCCAGCCTTCGAGCGCGGTCAGGAGATCGAATGAATTTGGCCCTGGGCCGCCACCGCAGTGATGCATTCCAGGTTCCAGGAAAAGTCGCGCACCTTTTTGCAGGTTTTCATAGCCTCCGTGGAGGCTCGCCGCGTCTTCGTAGAAGCGGATGGTTGCGAACGGCGAGACTCGACCATCGCTGTAGCCCTGGTACAGGATGAGTTTGCCACCCTCGGCCAGGAAAGGGCCCAGTTCCTCGGGTTCATCGCCATCCAGCCCTTCGGTGCGGAGATCCAATAGATGGATGGCAGAGTCGCTAACTACGCTCGAAAAGCTCACGGGAAAACCGGAGTTGCTGTTGAAATCCGAATTGCGGTAGACCATGAAACGCAAGATGTTATCTGCGGCGAACCACGAGATGGGCGGCGAAGTACCCCAGGGCTCGGCAGCGTCAATGTCAGTGGGTGGGCCGGCGCCTTCCACATCGGTCGCCAGGCTGGAATTGACCAGATCCGTTACCGGGCCGCCAAAGGAAGCGACCAGGCCGCGTTCGTCGATCGCTGCATACAGGTAGTTGTGAAGGATGCCGAGCTGATCTTCATTAAGACAGCCGGTGGTGACACCGTTGTTGCATAGAAGAGACTCGGCTTTAAAGTTGCACTGAGCCGGATTCTGGATCAGCCCATCTTTAACGCCGTCCAGGGCATCGCATTCCTCGAGGACCTTCTGGTCGATGAGTGGCAGCAGACCAGGATCGATGTAAGCGGTCGATGATTTGAGGAGCGCTTTTGTTGTGCTGAATAAGCGTATCGTTCTGCCACGGTAATCAGACGTTGGATCTCCGGCGATAATGCCGTCGAAATCGGACGGGTATCTGACGGCCTCGACTAGCCCCTCGCGTCCGCCGCCCGAGCAACCCTGAAAGTAGGAGTGCTGAAGCGCATTAGAATACCAGTTCTGGATAAGCTCCTTGCTGGCGAGAGCAACCGTGTGGACGGCGCGATAGTAAACATCCAACAACGCATCCTGATCTGGTGCGCCTTTCGGGTCGAGAGCCCACTCAGCCTCGAAGACGCTCTGAGTGGACTGGTGGCCGTCATCAGTTGCTACAACGGCGTAACCTTTGATTAGAGCGCCGAATGGTACTCCACTTCCAAAAACGAAGCCGCAGAGGCCTCCACAGCCCGCAAACAAGGACTTGCCGTTCCAGTTTTCGGGAAGCAGGACGCCGAAGTTCGTCGTCTTGCCGATCTTCTTATTCGTGACCACTGTTCCGGTGAGCTGACAAAACGCAGGCAACGTGCCGTTCGAAGGTACAGCGCGCGCACCCGTAGGTTGCGGTCCCAAGTCGAGATTTGCATTGGTGACCGCAGCGATGGTCATACCCGCCGGGGCAAGAAGCTGGACTTGAGACGCCGTGCAATCCGACAAGAGGGGCTGGGCAGAGGCTGCCGCCAGCGGCACAAGGGTTAAGAGAAGAACAAGGGGAAGTAAGCGACTCAAAGTGAGAAATCCGGTACTGACAGTCATTTGTGAGCTCCTGATTTTGCGTTGGTCATCGCGTCCGTTGCGTGTGCCTCGGCGATGCGTTCGAACATTATCTGTGGTTGGCTTTAGCAAGTTGCTCAATGCGAGAGTGATAGTAAGTCGTTCTTGAGGTGGCCGCAATGACCTAAAAGGGTAATTACTACGCCCCGTTATGGGCTGGAATTTGGAGCCTGACGCAGTCTGGGTTCGGTACAACCGGCTCCTTTTTTCTTTAAGCTGTTCTACATGTTTTCCGGGTGAACACGCGCGGGGCAGAACGAAAAAACTCAAATGCACCGGGAGTCTTAGGTTTGCGCGTACGGCCGCAACAAAAGGGCACGCGCCAGTTGGTTCAACTCCGAGAATGCCAGCTATTTGCTATAGAAAGCGCACCCGAGGATGTGCATGGTGGCCATCTAGAATTAGCGAATGGGCAAGCTCACGCCGACCGAAATCGACGCTTACTTCGACAAGCATCTACCGTATCGAAGGAGAGTTTTACAGGCCCACTACCGGATGACGCGCAAACCGTGGATCGGTGATCCGGGCCAACTTGCTGCGTGCTTCGTCGCGTCTCTGATAACGGGTAGGCTTTTTCTAAATGTGCTCGGCGTCGGGAAGAAGGGCGGAAGGCTGGTTCGCTTCGTGCCGCAAAACGATGATGTGACCATTGATGCCCTAGGCGGCTTGCCAATCGATCCGGCGACACTCGCAGAGGAAGAGCAGACTCTATTCTTCAACTTCCTAAAGATGGCCGATAAAGCCGCGATGGCCGGGAGAAATAAAAGTTCGCAGCAATTTCCCGGACTCGATTCCGACTTAGAAGCTCACCGATAGCCATGGTTCAAGGTGGCCAGACCGACACTCGAGTTATAACGACAGATCTTGGTACGCCGATCCAGTCCCTGAAGTGCCCTGATCGTCATTGCACACCGTTGCCTTGACAATCTCTATCATTTCTCGCTCTGCTGCAATGCCGGTGTAGCTTTGGAATCTGCGACGGACAACATTTGCGTAATAGAGTGAGCGGTGTGTGAGGGCCACGATACTCACCCGGCCGTGCTTAATTAGCAATGGCTGATAGATTCGATCGCATGCTGATAATGTACTCGGGGTTCGAATCCCAAAGACGCTCTGCACTACCGCACGGAGAGGCGCAAGTCCGATTGTGAGGATAAGTTTCGGTCGGACCACTTCTATCTGTCGCTCGAAAAATCGGGCACATCTACCAACAAACTCTTCTCAAACCGGACTCGGTTTTGGCCGCAGATTCACCGGTCGCGGTCGTCGTCGTCGTCGCTATTTAGTGGTTGCAGAGCGTGCGTAAAGACGAAGCGGCCGATCTTCTCGCCTTGTTTGAGCCCGTCCTCCACAGCGGAGCGGAAATGAATCCCGGCATAGATCCGAGACTGGCCGTTTTCTGCGGCCGCTTGAGAGAAATTGGAAAACGACCTTGTCAAACCGGAGAATGGCGTGCCGCTCGTGGTTGTAAACGGGACGTCGTCAGTATGGAAGAACCGGCGCAGCACCTCAGCTGCGGCACCACCGCAGACGCTATGAGTCGATGGGTAGTCAGGGTGGGCGGGCGTATTCAGGAAGTTGGACCACGCCAGATCGGCGGTCGTTGCATCGTTTCCGTCCGTGTCGCCGGCACGGATAGCGGTCACGGGTCGCCAAAAATTGAAGTCGTACTTTGCCTGCCATCCGGCGATGATCCCATCGGCCGCTGCGAGATTGACTAACGCGAGCAGACGCGCCGTGTCCCATAGGTCAAGACCCTGCGAATGCGCAACCACGCTGGTGATTCGGCTCCACCCGGCTGATGCGAACTCATACCAGAAGCGGGCGATCGAGGTCTGTTCAAGTGTCCGAATCGCACTATTCTTCTCGCCGATTGCTTTCACCTCGTTGTAATCACGCGCATATCGTTTTCCCGCCAGGCGAGGAGGCCCCTCCGGTTCGAATTGAGTGCTTCGCCGCAGAACGAATGGCGTCACGTGCCCCCAACCGGGTAACACTGCTGGCAGGTGGTCCGCGGCGGCGGGCGGATCGAAAGGAACCGGATTCGGAGTGGGTTGCCAGTCGCCCGGTTGATTGCCCAGCGTATAAGTCACCAGGTCCGTCGCGTGGTCGGTGCTTCTCAGCGCGAGTACGGCAGCCGCGGCAGCTTGTCCGATACCGATGCCATTGGTCTTAGCGGGGCCATCGGGAATAGCGGCCAACTCCGTGTTACGCTCCGCGTCCACTTGTGCCACAGCCAGTGCCTGAAGCACCGGTGTTCCGAACCCGGAAAACGGCAACGTACCCACAGCGATTGCGCCAACAAGCGCGTCGTGGGCCGCTACCGCAATCGCCGCACCTGCCGACGCCCCGCTTTGCACATCGCATTTGAGCGCATAACGCTCATAACGAGAGTCAATGGAATTCAGCGCATCGTGGATCGCCACATGCAGTATTGCGAGCGTGCGGGATTGTACAACACCGTTCTCTCCCGCCGTCAAGGTGGCCTGAACAGCAATGGTGTTCCAGTTGCTCACCGGGTCCACGGCGGCGGACGCGGATCCCGCCCACACGGCGGCCAAACCCATTGTTCCCGCGATCCATATGCATGAAACTATTTGCTTTCGATTCACAACCGGCTCCTTTTGTATTTAAGCTGTTTACATTTCTCGCGGCTGAACATGCCGGGAGGGCAAATCCATTTGAAAGGCGAACGGCGGTGCCGAACTCTAAAAAACTCAAATGCACTGCTCGTTTCGACAACAATCTGACCTTCGTCCACGCGGCTGGTGTTCACACCGGAACCCCCAAAGCAACAAAACTCACTCGTCCTTGCCCAAATCTTGCAGCAATAGTGTTTTTGTACTGCTTGCGGTGTTATGCTAGACGGGTTCCGGGAACTCGACAATGATCTAAAAGGATGATGTCGGAGTTCGCGTCGCAGCTCGGAATTTCGCGATGAACTGGCACCCCGCAGGAATTGAAGAATTAGACGAGTGCCTCTCAATTAATCCGGCCGCAATGGGGCATGAGATCGTTGGTCGCGACCGGGCATCAGAGGCGTGGCGAAAACTGCTCGACAGTCGCTCATTCCTCAATGCAGTGATCGAATCGGAGCATCCGATCGCGGGTCATCGAATCGTGGGCTTCGGAGCCAGCGTATTCGTTTCCCCAGTATTCGCCGCGCAGGAGGTCTCTAGACCAAAACCCGGTATGAACGCGAGAATCATCGCCAGTATCGCCTCGAACCAGTCCGTCGTGTTGACCGAGGACGAACTCAGATACGAGAACACGTGCGGTGGGTTGCATGTCGTTTTTCTTTGTGCGGCTTGGAGAAGAGACATCCTCACACTCCAACAGGCGACAGAGATCGAGGCTGTCATGGCTTTGGCCTGCCTTCAGGGTCATCAAGGTTATCGATTGCGCCAGGCGCTCCGGGAAGCGACAGACGCGTTGGAAGTCGAACATATACGATCCCAAAGGGTTTTCGGGATCATTACTGCATTCGAAGATTTCCATACCCAGAATCCCAGTAGCTTTTGGAATCGGGATCGAGCCCTCGGCATTAGCAATCGTGCGGACGCAATCTCTGTACCGGGATCCGTCCCTGCCATATTGTTCAGCTATCGTGAACCAACCCTGCGATTCCAAGACGCAAACCAACAGCTTTTGATCGCTGCACTGCGAGGACTGACTGATTTAGAGTTAGTTCCGGCGTTGGGCTTGAAACTGCCTGCGATCAAGAAGCGATGGTCCTCCGTGTTTCGTCGGGTGGAAGAGGTTTGTCCTAACCTACTGCCCGGGCCCGATCTATATTCAGATGGACAGACAAGAGGACCGCAGAAGAGACATCATCTACTGGCGTACTTGCGGGAACACCCCGAGGAACTGCGTCCGATCCTTCGGGCACAGATGTCGAGAACGATACTCGCGGCCCATTCCGGCCATCGCGACTGGAGGGCGAATGAACCAATAGCAAGTGTCCGAAAATACTCTCCGCTTTAGCAGCTCATCGTAATGTTGACTGTGCCGCTCTCAAATCCATTTAGCCCAACGACAACAATTAAAGCCCCAATCTGTTCGCGTTCGATGAGGACCAGAACATTTTGCTGGGAGCTCTAAAGTCTCCCGCCAGTCCCCAGGGCGCAACGCCGCGAAAAAGAGAACCTTTCGGTAATGATCTGCGTCTATACCGCAAGGGCGCTAGGATCGCCCTTTGAGATGCGAGGAGTTATGACGAAGTATTGTCTAGTCGCATCGTTCTTGCTGTGCGCGTTTCACGCTGCCGGTGACCCGATATCGACACTACTGACCACCTCTCTCGACTGGTCGGCCCGCGGCGGCGGCCCCAACATTGATTTCACGGCTTCGAGCCCTACCTTCGTCATTCAAGGATCAGAGGGGATTGCCCAGCCTTTCCCGAACGTACTTGTTGGGGATCGCATAGGAAATGTAAGAGGCGGCTTCGGTTTTGAATCAGGTGTACAAAACTTGAATCTCTTCGGCCGAACAGATCAAAATATACCGATCGGTTTCTCCTTTGGTGATGGCTTTACAGTCTCGGGCACTATTGATCTCCTTGTGCCCGCTACGCCAACTCGGACGACAGTCACTTTCCCCGGCACCGCAATGGGCGAATTTACGGCGTTTGGATGTAGCATTACAGACCGTCCCCCCACTTGCACAGGTCCTCAGGTCGCAAACATAATCATCGATCTTCCCGGATTGATAAGCATCACATACGGGCCCTCGTTCGATGGCGTCGACCGTCTTCTGGAAGAAACAGCCTTCACGGGCGTCGCGAGCGTTCCAGAACCGTCGGGTGTACTTCTCTCACTGCTTGGCGCGGTCACCACAGTGGGGATTTCCCTGCGTCGCAGACAAAGGGCTAAGCGAAGAAAACCGTTGACGAATCCGAGCTATACTCAGGCGGTGAGACTTCGTACAACGGTTGAACGGCTCAGCCGAGTTTTAGCCGCAATCTGCCGTAGCGAGAGGCCGCTCTCTCGGGCTTGCGCAGCTTCTGGATATCTACTTCAACCCGAGGCGGTATATGACGAACGAACCCGCGCAAGGATTTCCTTGCACGCCGCCCTACTTGGTTCGTTCTCGATCAAGCCTGCGTTGTTCACGTTCCGATATTTGGGGTAGACCATCGTCCGATTCATCGGGAGGACCTTGGATGCTATGAGAGCCGCCGTTTTAAGAAGAGCGAAAGAGAGACTCGAGTTTGAGGACCGCGCCGTGCCTGTACCGGGTCACGGTGAAGTGCTGATCCGCATTCGCGCGTGCGGCATCTGTCAGGGCGATCTGATGGTCCAGACTGGCGATTTCCCATTTGTCCGCTTTCCGGTCGTTCCAGGTCATGAGATTGCCGGTGTGGTCGAGAGTGTCGGTGCGGGCGTGGATTATCCGAAACCGGGCGCACGCGTTGGCGTCCCGTGGTTGTTTTCGGCATGCGGTCATTGCAAACATTGCCTGCTTGGTGATGAGATCCTATGCACCGCCGGGCAGTATGTTGGCATGGCACAGGACGGTGGCTATCAGGAGTTCATGGTGGCGCGAGCTGACTATGTGTTGCCGCTTCCGGATTCGCTCGGGTTCGCCGATGCCGCGCCGCTGATGTGTGCGGGTCTGACAGTGTACAGTGCTTTGAGTCACGCTGGTTTCATACCTGGCGACAAGGTAGCGATTGTCGGGCTCGGCGGCTTGGGGACCCTGGCCGTTTCGTTTGCACGGGCAATGGGCGGGCGTATCGCCGTAATCTCGTCAACACGCGGCAAAGAAGCACAGGCGCGTGAACTTGGCGCGGAAAAGTTCATCCATACCGGAACGAACCTGTTAGTGAGGTCCTGCGCGCCTGGGACGGCGGTGCCGACATTATTCTGCAGGTCGCTCCATCTCTGGAATCCGCAAACGAGGCACTCCCTGGTCTAGCGCCGGACGGCACCTTCGTTCTCCTGGCACCAGTGCCTGTTGTAGTGGACTACTCCGCGCTGTGTTTACGAAGGCAACGGCTGATGGGCTCTGCTTCAGGGTCGCGCAAGGAATTGCGCGCGACGCTCGACTTGGCGGCTGCTCACGGCATCCTTCCCCAGCTAAAGTGTTTTCCGCTCTTAAGAGCGAACGAGGCATTGGCAGAATTGGAAGCGGCGCGGCCCGCGGGAATAGTGATTGTGATGGACTGACACGGGTTTTCGCTGGCCGGCTTGTGCACGGCTTACCGCAGACTCGCCATTTCAGAGTAGAGTAACGATAAATTTATGTCCGAAGGCGGCCCTTTAGGTTCCAGCCGCCAATCCTCTCACTACGGTGGACAAGCTGAGCCTCGTCTTCGCCGCAATCTTCCTTAACGGCAATCCGCTTTTTTGGAGCCGTTGTAGCTTCTGCAGATCCACGTTCACCCTCGGCCTTCCTAAGACCTTCCCTGGCGCGTCTGGCGCGCTGTAAGCCCGCCTTGGTTCGCTCGGATATGCGAGCCCGCTCCTGGCTTAAGACCACCTCCTCCGCCAATTGGAACACCATGCCGCGGAAGCGAACCGGATCAGCACCGCAATGCTTTGAAGCCTCGCCCTGCAGATGTTTCAGCGCGAGAGAAGCAGTCCAATACGCTTGGGTTTCAAGGGCCGTTTTGAAATTCTTGAACCATGCCTCATTCTTAGTCGGAAACAGGCCGATTTCTTTTCGCGCGACGCTCGGATTTGCCTCCTGTTCCATCTTGGCTGACGACTCGCAAGCATCGACGGAAGTAACGGCGAGATCGTTTCTAGCGGATGCTGGCTACTTCGTTTTTTAAGCAGGCCGGTCACGCCCGCCCATCCACCACGTGGCTTTATAGACAAACCGATGAAGATCGCGAAAAAGACCAAGTGAATCGGATTTGGAAACGCCTGCAGGGCGGGGCGCTGTACGACGCCAAGGCGGAAGCGGGAGTGCAGTAAATGAATGGGCCACCCGCCTTATTGGGTACGCAGTAGGTACGAGGACTAAAGCCGAAATTCTCGTAAATCACTTTAGAATGATGGTGGGCCCTAGAGAACTCGAATCTCTGACCTCTACCGTGTCAAGGTAGCGCTCTAACCAACTGAGCTAAGGGCCCCGGGAGCAACTCTCACGATAACAAATACTGTCGCATGCGCAGACGGACCGGAAGGTCAAAACACCGTCACCCGAGCCGAGGCCACATAACCGTGAACTTAAGGCCCGAGAATCGCGATCGCGCGTTTCTCTGACCGATCGATGCGTCACTTTCCGGTAACTGTCTACCGGCGTTTTTCTCTGCGCCACACAACGCGACCACCGGAAAACATTCCCGCCACCGTTGCGGAGACTAGACGTACTAAGTGTGCCGCATGGCCGCGAGTGTGCAATAGCAAAGGGCTCCGTGCACCTCGGGGCCTTGGATTGGCACATAGGTCTCGATTGATTCGGAATCGGCAAGAAGATTCGTGCCGCTGTCTTTTAGCAGCCCCGTGATCGCTCTCTCGGCCCCTTGTCAGATTCCATTTCGTCACACAA
>Ga0157369_10006550_pt1 | contig 13479 bp, 13 predicted proteins | sample C25metaG_FD_113461 | JGI IMG/M metagenome (GOLD analysis project Ga0157369, IMG submission 113461) | Corn rhizosphere microbial communities from Kellogg Biological Station, Michigan, USA - C2-5 metaG | ecosystem: Host-associated > Plants > Roots > Rhizosphere > Soil | place: USA: Michigan...
CTGCTCGCCGAAATCGCCATGCTGCGAGATCGCGCCCGATCCGTTCAGGTGCAGGCCGGTGATCTGCTTCTTGATGATGACGTTGACCACGCCCGCGACCGCGTCGGCGCCGTAGGTCGACGAAGCGCCGTCCTGCAGCACCTCAACCCGGTCCACGATCGAATCCGGGATCGTGTTGATGTCGACGAAGTTGCGGACACCGTCGTCGGCGAGAGGATAAAGCGCGCTGCGCAGGCCATCGAACAGGGTCAGGGTGCGGCCGTCGGTCAGGCCGCGCAGCGACGGCGCGCTGGCGCCCTTCGGGAAGCCGAACTGCGACCAGTTGCTGTTGAGCGTGCCGCCATTGTTGGCGGAGAGCGACTGGACCGCGTCCGCAACCGTGTTGATGCCGCGATTGGCGAGGTCCTGCGAATTCAGCACCGTGACCGGCGAAGCGCTCGCGGCGGACGCGTTGCGGAACAGCGTGCCGGTGACCACGATCTCCTTGCTCGTATCGTCCGCCGGGCCGGCCGCCGTGGGGGCTGCCGCCGCGGTTTGCGCAACTGCCGGTGCCGTGATCGCCATCCCGGCAATCATCGTGGAGGCAAGCAGCCGCTGCCTTATAAAATTGCTCATCGAAGACCCCTTGTTTCGCGTGGCCCCGCCACGCGGCGCCTTGCGGGCGTCTTCACGCGGTGAGGGGAAAGGGGTCTTGCATCGATGTGACGGCGCGGTTCTGTGTCAGATAAGCGTGGCCTGACTGCAACATTATCGCCGGATGACGGGCAGATTTACAGGCTGTACGCGGGCGGGTCGGGCGATGTTCGACTTCCGTCATCCATCGCGGCGGAAGAAGACGCCATCACCTTGATTCAACCGCCCACGCGGACGCGGGATTAGAGGTGCGTGGTCTGCGTGACGAAATCGCTCTGGTCGATCAGGCCGGCGGTCACGCCATCGAGCTTCACCACCGCGTCCGTCCCGCTGCCGATCGTATAGAACAGATAGGTGTCGTTGCCGACCTGCAGCGCCGCCGCCTCGCCGGTGGCGCTTCCAAATGCGGCCTGCGCATAAGCCGCCGCGCTCGCCTCGTCGCTGAAGCTGGTGGTGGCATGCAGCACCAGGGGCAGGCCGCCATTCGCGTCCATGTGCAACTTGTCGGTGCCGTGGGTGAAGTCGACGATCTCATCCCAGGCGGCGGGATTGCTGTTGGCGGGCCCGCTCAGCACGAACAGGTCGCTGCCCGGTCCGCCATTCATCGTGTCGAGACCCGCGCCGACCCAGATCACGTCGTTGCCGACCTCGCCGAAGCTCAGATTGTTGCCCGCGCTCGGCTGGATCGTATCGTTGCCCTGGCCGCCATGGATCTGGTTGTTGCCGCCATCCACGATCAGGATGTCGTCGCCCAGATTGCCGTTCAGATGATTGTTGCCATGGCCGCTGACATGGATCGTGTCATTGCCCTGGCCGCCATAAAGCCGGTTCGATCCCGAAGCGGCGGTGATCGTGTCGTCGCCGGCATTGCCGTTGACATAGTCGCTGCCGCCGCCGGTATCGATCACGTCCGCGCCATCGGTCGCGCCCTGCGTGCTCGACAGCATATTGCCGTAAATATGGTCGTTACTCGCGCCGCCGGTAATGGTGTCGTTTCCGCCGCCGCCCATCAGAACGTCGCCATCGTCATTGCCGGTGATGCGATCGGAAACGCCGTCGCCAACCAACGTGTCGATCCGCGTCCCGAACGCGATGCCGATATTGCCGGTCAGCCCCGCCACGCTGCTGAATGCGCCCTGGTGCAGATCGATCGTGCTGCCGCTGGTGAAGCCCGACAGGTCGAGCGTGTTGTTCAACCCGGAATCGTAGAGCGTCACGACCGGCCTGGTATTGATCGTGAAGTCGAAGAATTGGGCAATATCGGTCTGGATGTTGGTGTTGAAACCGAACACCTGCCCGCCCGACAGCGGGCCGCCGACCGGCGCGCCATAGATGCGCTGCAAGGCGGCGATGTCGAGCATCATCGGCGTCACCGGCGAGCGCGGATAGCCGCCCGAATTCCCCCAGGCGAAGCCGGCGCTGTAATGCGGCGCCTCGTTATAGGACATCAGCGAATAAGCGGTGTTGTCATATTGAGTAAGCTGGGGCGAGCCCGTGGTGGTGCCGTCATTATAGGCCCCCGCATGGCCGAGGCCGAGAACATGGCCAAGCTCGTGCTCGATCGTCTGCCAGGGGTAGCCGCCCGCGACCGAGAAGGCCGATCCGATCGGGCCGAAGCCGGCGACCGAGGTGTCGATCGTGATCGATCCGCTGATCGCGTGGCCAAGCTGGCTCGATCCGATGTCGCCAGTGTCGAGATAGGTGATGCCACCTTCCGCGCTACGGTCGGTCGCGCGCGCGATCTGCACATCGGCGGTCGCGATGTTGCTGATGACGGTGAACTTGACGTTGGCTTCCGCCGACCAAAGGTCCATCGCCGCCTGGAACGCGGATTTTTCGGTGTCGGTCCAGTTGGAATCGGGGCTGAAGGCGACGGTCAGCGCACCCCCGGTGCCTGCATGGGTCTGGCCCCATTTCGCTTCATAGCTGGTGCTGTTGTAGGTTGCGGGATCGTTGTCCGCCCACGTCCAGAAGCTTTGGGCCGCGATCGTGCCTTGCGGTGTCACGCCCGAAATGAACGTAACCTCGGTATCCTGATCGGCGTTAAGTACAGCCACGCATCATCCTCTCACGCGTCCGACAAAGGTCAAGGTCGCGCATTCCCCGCGAAATGCCCCAACCCCTAATGCACAATCGAACATTAGCAGTCACTTAACAACAAGTGACGCCGCCGAAACGGGTAGGAGTGACAGGATCTGTATCGCGAGCTGCGAATGAAGCGCCTTGCGCCGGATCATCGCAGCACAATCGGCCGCCAAAAGCGATTCATGCAACTCTCAGCAAAAGCCGTGCAAATCGGACATTGTGTCGGCACGCATTCGGTTGACGCCGTCGAACGACTGTAGAAAGCCGACGAATATTGAGGACTGGACGGGGACGGCGGGGGAAATGGCGACCATAACATCGATAGGCGATGCCGCGATCCGGATGGACCAATTCTATTTTGAGGAATTGCCTCAGGGCTCGGTGATCGAAAGTAGTCCGACCAGTCTGACGATCAACAATTTAGGGTTCGTCGAGCATTTTACGGGGTTTGGCGTCACCTATGATGCCAATGGCAATCCTCTAGCCGGCATGATCACAGGCTTTGAGGAAAGCAAAGGAGGGATAATTCTTTTTTCGATTTCCGGGCTGAATGTTGATGTCGGGCTGTTTTACAGCACGATCAAGGGACCGCTGGGCTACGGCCCGCATTATGGCGATGCTACCCAACTGCTCTTTCCGGGGAATGACACTGCTACGGGAAGCAGCCACGATGATTCGATCTCGCTCGGCGCAGGTCATGACGTCATCTTTGGTGGCGCCGGGAACGACGCACTGTCGGGCGGTGATGGCAATGATCACCTTTACGGCCAGTCCCCGAACGGTGGGCCGGATGGCTCCGATCTCATTCTTGGTGGCAACGGTATGGATTATATCCAGGGGAATGCCGGCAATGACAGCCTGAGCGGAGGGAATGGCCCTGACCGCATTTATGGGGGTGCTGATGACGATCAAATCCGGGGAGAAGCCGGCAACGACGTAATCAACGGCAATATGGGCAACGACACGATCGAAGCCGGGGTGGGCGACGACGTCGTGCACGGCGGCAAAGGCAATGACGTCATTATCGGTGACTTAGGCAATGACCTGCTTCAGGGAGATACGGGCGACGACATCCTAATCCCCAATGTCGGGCATCTCGACAACGTAGCCGGCGTCGACACATTGGTGGGCGGGGACGGCGCGGATATTTTTCAATTCTATCCTATCACCTACGGTGAATATCTGCCGACGCGCGCGGACGGACTGCCCGCCGATTTCACGATCATTGCGGATTTTCACCCAGGGGAAGACAAGATCGCCGGCATTGGCGGCCCGACCGATAAATATGTCTATAGCACGGCTGCGACATTGGCTGATGCTATTGTCTACGCCGGGACCGTGCATCACGACGGGTACACGAACAGCCCGGCAGCGCTTCTGGTAGGTGTCGGCGGCGATACCTATGTTTTCTTTTCCGGGGCTTACGAAACGAAATTCGATCAGGTGGTGGAATTGGTGGGGGTCGATTCCCACAGCGTTTCGGCTTCCGATTTCACAATGGACGGCTATCGTGAGCCGTTATTCTTCTACGATGATGGGATTTTCTTCTAACGTCCGGGCTAGGCTCGGCGCGCCAATGGTAGCGTAGGTACAGGTCGGGGCCTTTGGCCGGCCATAGGCTATTGGCAGGTTCGGAAAGAAGATCAGGCGGCGCTGCGATAACGCTGATCGAGCTTGGTGAGTTGGCTGCGGAAGCCTTCGGTCGCCATCCGGGTCCAGTGCGCATCACGGTGCGGATGCGCGGTGACCACCATCCGGGCCATGTCGCCCAGCGCCTGGAAATCCACCTCGATCAGGCTCTCATAGGGTTCGGCACCGGCGATGAAGTCGATCAGATGCTTGAGCGTCAGCCGCGTGTGCGGCGTGAATTCCTCGTACCAGCCCTTGGTATTGTGGCTGAGCGGCTGGCCCATCTGCTTCATTGCCGCGATCGCTTCGGGCGTATCCGCGATCATGTCGTAATGGAGTGCGCCACCCGATCGCGGTTCGAGCTTATGGACCTCGACCCGGAAGCCTTCCGGGCCCCACCAGGATTCGAAGCCTTCCTTGGTCGCCCAGAGCGCCCATAATTCCTCGACCGAGGCATTATAGGTCCGCTCGAACACCGCCGGAACCAGCGGCGTGTCGCCCGCATCCACATTGCGTATATCGCTCATTGTTCTGGCTCCTTGCTGGTCTTGGCGACTTTCCGCCGTTCGAGCGCCGCGCCGAAGCGGTCGAGCCGCGCCTCCCACAGCTGATGATAGCTGGCGAGCCAGCTTTCCATCTCGCGAAACGGCTCTGCCCGAAGCGCATAGAAACGGCGCTGGCCGTCAGGACGGACCGAGACGAAGCCGGCTTCGTGCAGGATGCGCAGATGGCGCGACACGCCCGACTGATGAATGCCCGCCTGCGCCACAATGTCGTTCACCTGCTGCTCGCCGCCACGCAACGTCTCCAGGATGCGGCGCCGCGTCGGGTCGGCGAGAGTTTCGAACGTTGATTGCATGAATGTGTATATTCACTAGCATGCATATATAGTCAAGCGATGTGATGACGTATCGGGCTACGGTCGCGAGAAGATCAACAGGCGTATGGCGTCTGCCTCTCAAAGGTCGGGAAGGGTGATGGTGGGGGTGAGCCGCAGCACTTCCGGCTTCTGCATCAGCGCCGGCAGCAATGTGTCGACGATGCCGTCGCGCCAGCCTTGGAGGGCGTTCCAGCGGCGGGTGAAGGCACGTTCGGCGGCCTCGTCGGGGAAATGCGCGATCCACAGGAAGACCGGGTCATGCTCACGCACCGGCAGGCGGGGGAAGGTGTTGGCGGCGGCCTCGGTGGTCAGGGTCGCAACGACGAAACCGCCGGCATGCGCGATTCCGGGCGCCATCACGGTGGCGAAGAAGGTGGCGAAAGCGTCGGGATCGACGTCGCGCAGGCGATGGATCGCGATCCGCACGATGCCCTTGGCGCCCAATGTGCGCGGCCCGATCGCGCCGGTCAGCGGCTTCAACAGCAGCACATTGTCGCTGTCGACGATCATTGCGTTGGCTTCGGTGCGATGCGCCTTCCAAACCGGACCGAAATAGAAGGCCTCCAGCGCCGCCTTGCGTGCATCCATGTCGGCGAAACCGCGCATCCAGACGAACCGATCCGGGTCGTCGAGGTCGCGAAATACCGCCCGGACATGCGCCCCGACCGCGTCCTGCGTGGTCACGAATTCGCGCCCGAACAGGCCGGTAAAGGCGGCGCGGGTGCCGCCCTTCAGCGTATATTGGCGCAGCTCGAACACGCCCAGCATGGGTGCTTCGGCCGAAGCGGCGGGCGCAATCGTGGCGCCCGCCGCGCCCGCGAGGAACAGCCGCCGGTCGATCATCGCCGGAACTCCATGAACCAGTTGGTTTCCCAGGTTGTGCCACCATCGGGCGAAAAAGCCTGTTGCCATCGTGGTATTCCCGCCTCCGGCATGTCCCAGATGTACCGGACCGTGACAGTCTGGCCGTTCAGCATGGTCTCGCCCAGGAAGGTGCCGACCCCGTCCGCGAACCGGCCCGTCACCGGTGGATCGATGTCCGAAAAGCGACCGTCCCACCACCAGATCGACCAGAGACCTGTGCGGGGATCGAACCGGCGTAGCCCCTCGGCGCGATAGGGGCCCATGGGATCATCGAGGAAATTATCCTCATAGCCGGCAAGGCCGCCCATCAGCGGACCGGCGGTGGTGGTGCCGGCAAACTCGTACCAATCGTTATTGCCCGCCAGCCGCTTGCGCAGCTTGCGATGATGCACGCGCCAATGCCCGTCCTGAAAAGAGAAGTCCCTGAGCGGCACCGATCCAGTGGCAGGAGCCGCGAATGCCGCGGTGGCGAGCGTACTGCCCGCGATCATCGCGCGGCGGTCGAATCCATCTGTCTTGTCCATCAGCCGACCCTACGTCGGCAAATATGACAATCTGCGTCAGCATTATTGCGCTATGGAAGAAAGATGCGCGCCAGCCGCCTCCTTTCGATCCTGATCCAGCTGCAGATCCATGGCCGCGTATCGGCGCGCGCCCTGGCCGAACGGTTCGAGGTATCGAAGCGCACCATCTATCGCGACGTCGACGAACTGAGCGCGGCGGGCGTGCCTATCTATGCCGAGCGTGGCGCGGCGGGCGGCTTCGCCCTGCTCGATGGGTGGCAGACGCGGCTGACCGGTATGACGGGCGAGGAGGCGGAGGCGATCCTGTTGTCCAGCCTGCCCGCCACCGCCGCCGACCTGGGGTTCGGCGAGAGCGCCGCCACCGCGCGGCTCAAATTGTTCGCGGCCATGCCCGCGCAGTCGAGCGTGGCGGCGCGTCGCGTCGCGGACCGCTTCCATTTCGATCCCGTCCCCTGGCATCGCCGTCCCGCGCCGCGGCGCGAGGATCTTCGGCTGCTGTCGCGCGCGGTATGGGAATGCCGGCAACTGGCGCTGACCTATGATAGCTGGGCAGGGCCCAAACCGCGCGTGCTGGAGCCGCTCGGCATCGTGCTCAAGGCGGGCGAATATTATTTCGTCGCGATGCGCAGGGGCCGCCCGGCGATCCACAAGCTGGATTATGCGCGCGATCTGGTCCTGCTCGACGAAAGTTTCGCGCGTCCGGCCGAATTCGATCTTGCCGCCGCATGGCAGGATGCGCTCGCCCAGTTCGAGGCGAGCCTGCGGCGCGATATCGCGCGGCTGCGGGTGGCGCCCGATGCGATGTCGCGCCTCGGCAGCCTGAATGCCGACATGGCCGAGCCGATCTTCGCCGCGACGCCCGGGCCGGACGGCTGGCGCGAGGCGGAGGTGCCGATCGAAAGCATCGGCTATGCGGCGGGCCAGCTGCTGGGCTTCGGTACCGCTATCGAGGTGCTGGCACCCGACGCGCTGCGCGCCGAATTGCGCAAACGCGCCGAAGCGGTCGTCGCGCGCTATCGCGGCGGTTGAACTCGGACAGAGGACCCGCCATCCGTGCCACGGCAGGATAAAAGGATATGCGGAATATGACCGGAGCAACCCGCGCGGCCTATGCGCTGGCCGCGCTGACCCTGGCGAATCTGGCGATAGGCGTGGCGCTGGCGATCCCGGCCGCCAATGCCGGCATGCTCGGGGCCGGTCATGCATTGCCGCTGCTCGGCGCGCTGATGGCGGTCAAGCTGCTCGCCGCATGCGCACTCGCCTTCTGCGTGCGCTATATGCCGCTCGCCACCGATCGTCCGGGCACGATCCTGGTCGGGCTGACGGCCGGTGTCGCCTCGGTACTGACCTTGCTGATGGCCGGCGTGGCCGGAATATATGCGATGCTTTCCGGACAGGGTGGGCTCGCATCCTTGATCGGCGGACTCTCGCTGGCTTCGCTGGGTCTCTGCGGACTTTGGGCGCTGAGCTTGCTGGCCGCGCGCGCCTTGGCCTTCGGCGCGGCGACGCGGATCGCCGGACTCGTGTTTGCGGCCTGCGCGATCCTCGCCGCGTTGGCGCCGGTTATCGGCTTGCTCGCGGAATTCGTCGGAACTTTGTGGTGGATATTGCTCGGGCGCGCTTATGCGGCGCGCTGAGGATCGGCCGTAAAAAAAGCCGCAACCCGGGGGCCTCCGGGTCGCGGCCGATTTGATCCGCATTGGGCCGAGAGCCTGAACTCAGGCAGACAGCCCGGACCGAGCCTGGATAGGCTCAGTGCGGCTTGTGCTTCTTTTTTGATTTTCCCGTGTCCGTCGGTTCGGTCGCGTTGGGATCCGCAGGCGCCGGCGCGCTTGCATCCGGCGCCGGGGCTGGAGCCGGGGCGGTGGCATCGGGTGCGGGCGTGCTTTGGGGCGAAGCCATGCCCGGCTGGGTGGCGCCGGGTGCCGGTGCGCCCGCGTCCGGCGCGGTCTGCGCGTAGGCAGCCGACGACATCACCGCAAGCGCGGTTCCGGCAATCAACAGTCGATGCATGAATGCTCTCCTTCGTTTGTGAGCCGAATCATAATGCATTGATCGGGTTTGTTTTTTCCAGAACTTGGGGGTTCGGGCCGCGGTGTCTGCGCAACGACCTGTCGTTACTCGTGCGTTATTCGCGATGGGGCGATTTTCTGGAATGGCCAGCCGCCATCGGCCGGCAGCTTGCCGGCTTCGCAAGCGCCGTCGCTGACGCCGAAACCTGCTTTATTCAAACGCTCGATGTCTGCGAGACGGCGGGGGCGGTGTATCGTGCCAGGTCCGAAAGCCCCAGTCTCTGCTCGATCCGGGCGACCTCCGCGACCCCCATGTCGAAGCCGTCGCCCTTGAATTGCTCGCGTTCGATCCGTTCGAATTCTTCGGAAGCCTCGTCGAGCGCATGGGGCGACAGGCTTTTCTTCCATGTCTGGAAGACGACCGTGTCCTCCATCGCGGCATGCTTCTCGTACATGCGCGCAAAGCTCTCCATCGCACGCGCCACCGGCTCGACATCGCCACTGCCGACGCGCCCCGTGCGGCAACGTTCGGCCAGATAGAGGTTGATCTCGCGCCCGCGCCGATGCTGCGCGACCAGCGTGTCGATCAGCCCGGCCGCCTCGCCCCCGGCCTTGCGCACGGCAGGGAAGACGTGCTCCTCTTCCAGTTTGTGCTCGTGATAATCCTCGCCGAACCGACGGAAGAGATCCGCCGCGGCCACGATCGCGCCCGCATCGACCTTTGCGGTGTCGGCACGCAGCAAGCCCGCGGTCTCGCGATAGACGACCAGGATACGCCGCAGCACGCCATGTTCGCGCATCATATCCTCGGTGGCGGACACATCCTCGTCATCGCCTTTGCCGCAGGAGGCGAGCAAGGCGGCCGAGCCGGCCAGCGCGACCGCGCCGAATGCCGCGCGGCGCGAGGGGGAGAGCAAGGACTCAGTCATAAGCGCGACCTCCGGTTTTCGAACGCGCCGATCATGCCATCGTGCCGGCGCCTCAGACAAATTCCAGGATCAATCCCGCAACGGCGCACCCGCCCAAGATCGCGAACGTGCCCCGCCTCAATATGAATGCCGCCGCCAGCGCGGCCGACGACAGGAGCAAGGCGGTCAGGTTCAGTGCCGACGGTACCGGGAAGTGCATCGGTCCCAGCCTCCGGTCCGCGATCGATCCGAACCAGAAATGAAGCGCAAACCAGACTCCCAGGTTGAGGATCACGCCCACCACCGCGGCCGCGATCCCCCCGAGCGCTGCGCTTAATGCCGGATTGGACCGCAGGCGTTCGACATGGGGCGCACCGAGGAAGACCCACAGGAAACAGGGCGTGAAGATCGCCCAGGTGGTAAGCAGCCCGCCGATCGTGCCCGCCAGCAAGGGCGGCAGCGCGCCCGGCGCGCGATAGGCGGCCAGGAAGCCCACATATTGCGTGACGATGATCAACGGGCCCGGCGTGCTTTCCGCGAGGCCCAGTCCGTCCAGCATCTCGTGCGGCGCCAGCCAGTGATAATGATCGACCGCGGTCTGGCTTACCCAGGCGAGCGCGGCATAGGCGCCGCCGAAGCTCACCGTCGCCAGCCGCGTGAAGAAGGTCGCGATTTCCCCCAGCGCTCCGGCGGGCGGGCCGAGCAACCGCACGATGATCACGGGCGCGATCCACAACAAAGCGAGGGCTGCGATCGTCCAGCGCCGTGCGCGGGCGGTGCTGTCCCACCCTTGCTCCTGCGTGACGGATGGTTCGGCGATCGGATGCGGCGCCGCGCGGCCGACCAGACCTGCCAGCGCCGCCGCCGCGACCACGGCGGGAAAGGGAAGGTGAAAGAAGAACAATGCGAGGAAAGCGGCCATGGCGATGAACCATTGCCGCCGGTCGCGCAGCGCACGCCGCGCGATCCGATGCACCGCCTGGAACACGATCGCGACCACCGCCGCCTTCAGGCCGAAGAACAAGGCCGCCACGGGCGCGAGCGCGCCCGCGAGCACATAGAGCCAGGACAGGGCCAGCATCGCGACCGCCCCGGGAAGGATGAAGAGGGACCCCGCGATCAGACCGCCTTTGATCCGATGCAGCAGCCAGCCGATATAGATAGCGAGCTGCTGCGCCTCGGGACCCGGCAGCAGCATGCAGAAATTGAGCGCGTGCAGGAAGCGGTCCTCATCGACCCATTTTCGTTCGTCGACCAGGATGCGGTGCATCGTCGCGATCTGCCCGGCCGGCCCGCCGAAGCTCAGCAGCGCAATCTGGATCCACACCCGGACCGCGACGCCGAACGGAACGGGCGGCTGCTCCATCGCGCCGGGGCTAGCGAAGGAAAGGGAGCCGGATCATGCCGGCAGCCTAGCCGATTGCCGGCTCAGCTTGCCAGACTCTTCCCCATCCGGATCAAGGGCACGCGCACGCCGTCGATCGGGGCGGAGAGGATATATTCGATCGGGGTGTAGCCGCAGGCGCGATAGAGAGGCTCGCCCGACAGCGTCGCCATCATCTCCGCCTTGCGGAAGCCATGATCGCGCGCTGCGCCTTCGCACAATTCCATCACCAGCCGGCCCACGCCCTGCCGTGCGAAGGCGGGGTCGGTGTACATCGCGCGGATGCGCGCGGCGTCCTTTGCGGGATCGAGCGGGGCCGGCTCGCGCGTCACCACGCTGTCGTCGCCGCCGTAAAGCGTGGCGCGCCAGCTCCAGCCGCCGCAGCCTGCGATGCGGCCATCCTTCTCGATCATGAAATAGGTCTGGTCGCGCACCAATTGCGTATCCAGCCCCATCACCTTGTGACTCGCACGCACCTGATCGGGCGACAGGAATCCGGTCTGGAGATGGCTGATCGCGCGCCCCATCAGCGCGCGTAATGCCTCCAGATCCTCCAGCTGCGCCAGGCGATGCGTGAAGTCGGTCATCCGCCCTCAATAGCCTCCCACGTCGCCGGTGCGAATGCGCGGGTCGATCGAGCCATAGAGCTTGTTCCTGCCGATCGGCTTACCGTCCGCCGCGGGCGCACCCACCAGGATCGCCGCGATCTGGTTGCCATAGGGCATTTCCTCCAGCTTGTGACCCTTGGCTTCCAGCGCTGCCATCGTGTCCGCGCTCAGCGCGTCATGCTCATAGCCGACATGGTCGGGCATCCATTGTTCGTGGATGCGTGGCGCATCGACCGCTTCCTGCATCGTCATGCCATAATCGATCACGTTCATGATCACCTGGATCACCGCGCTGGGGATGCGGCTGCCGCCCGGCGTGCCCACCACCATCGCCAGCTTGCCGTCGCGCGTGACGATGGTCGGCGTCATCGACGAAAGCGGGCGCTTGCCCGGGGCGATAGCGTTGTTTGTCCCTTCGACCAGCCCGAACATGTTGGGCACGCCCGGCTTGGACGAGAAATCGTCCATCTCGTCATTGAGCAATATGCCCGTGCCGGCGGGTGTGATCCGCGCGCCGAACCAGTCGTTCAACGTGTAGGTGACCGAGACGGCGTTCCCCTGCGCATCGACGATCGAATAATGGGTCGTGCTCTGGCCTTCATGCCCATCGCCCGGGCCGGCGAGGCTTGAGGAGGGCGTCGCCTTGTCGGGCGAGATGCCGGCGCGCAGCCGGGCCGCATAATCCTTGTCGGTGAAGTGGGCGATATCGGCCTTCACGAAGCTCGGGTCGCCCAGGTTCATGTTGCGATCGTGATAGGCGCGGCGGAACGCCTCGATCAGATAATGCGTGCCCTGCGCCGAATGAAAGCCGAGCGCGCCCAGCTTATAGCCTTCGAGGATGTTGAGCGTCTCGCACAGCACCACCCCGCCCGAGCTCGGCGGCGGGGCGGAGATCATGTGCCAGCCGCGATAGTCGCATTCGAGCGGCTTCATCTCGCGCGCCTTGTACTGGGCAAAATCGGCGACGGTCATGATCCCGCCATGCGCGCGGCTGGCCGCGACGATCCGCTCCGCGATCGGGCCCTGGTAGAAAGCGCTCGCGCCCTTGTCGGAAATGAGCTGGAGCGCGCGGCCGAGATCGGCCTGGACCAGCTTTTGCCCCGGCTCCCACGCCTTGCCCCGGTTGGTGAAAATCGCACCGGTCGGCTTGTCCTTGCGGAAATCGTCCAGCCCCTCGGCCAGGAAATCCGCATCCGCCTGATCGAGCACGAAGCCGTCGCGGGCGAGGTGGATCGCCGCCGCCATCAGCGTGCGGCGCGCTTGCGTGCCATAGCGGACGCGCGCCAGCTCCAGCCCCGCGACCGTCCCGGGAATGCCGACCGCGCGATAGCCGCGCGTGCTGAGGCCGGGGATCACATTGCCCTTGGCATCCTGGTAGAGCGTCGCGGTCGCAGCCATCGGCGCGGTCTCGCGGAAATCGATGAAAGCCTTGCGCCCGTCATGGAAGCGGATCGTCATGAAGCCGCCGCCGCCGATATTGCCCGCCTCCGGGAAGGTGACCGCCAGCGCATAGCCGACCGCGACCGCGGCATCGACCGCATTGCCGCCATGCTTGAGCACGTCGATTCCCGCCTGGGTCGCCAGCCGGTGCGCCGATACGACCATGCCATGTTCGGCCGCGACCGGCAGCGGCGAGGCCGCCTGCGCCGGGGCGAGCGCCATCGCGCCGATCAGCAGCGCCGCTATGGCGGTTTTCAGGCTGCGCATATCGCCCCTCTTCCGAATGAAATTGGGGGGCCGCAGCCCCCCAAAGTTGGTCTGGCCTGTCCGATCAGAATTTGAACCGGACGCGAGCATACCAGAAGCCCCCGTTTATCCCGAACGGGCCACCGCTGCGCGGATAGACCTGGCCGTCGGCGGTGCTGTTGGTCAGCACGTAGATCGGGTTGGACGCGGATTGCTCGATCTTCTCGGGATGCGTGTTGAAGATGTTGTTCGCACCGATCGTGAGC
>Ga0157369_10006551_pt1 | contig 13479 bp, 10 predicted proteins | sample C25metaG_FD_113461 | JGI IMG/M metagenome (GOLD analysis project Ga0157369, IMG submission 113461) | Corn rhizosphere microbial communities from Kellogg Biological Station, Michigan, USA - C2-5 metaG | ecosystem: Host-associated > Plants > Roots > Rhizosphere > Soil | place: USA: Michigan...
GCGCGTCCTTCAACGGTTTCGACGGCACGTACGACGACGGGGAGTGGCTCGGCGACGACGGGGCCGAGACGACGCGCCCGCCACAGCGCGACTACGACGATGCAGACGCCGAGTTGCGCAGTCGCCCAGAGCAACCGCGACGGCAAGAGATCAAGCAGTCCCTTCGACGTCGCATCCGGCGCCCGTTGTGTCGGCGCCTTCGGCAGCAGCCACACGAGATTCGGATGCTGGGTCAGAAGTCCAAGGGCGAGCGCCGCGTCGCCGCGCTTGGCGAGGGCGGCGTTGGTAAACGTTGTCGACGAGCCGAAGACGACGACCATGCCGGTCGGTGATCGATGAAGGAGAAGCCCAGCGGCGTTTGCCGTCGGGTAACAGGTCGGATCGGCATCGTCGGAGTAGAGCTGCCCGTCGAAGTCAATGTCACCCGCCAGACGCGCGACGCCGAAGTTGCAGTTGGGCTCGAGGGTGGCGGTCAGACCCGAGACGTCCGGCTGTGCCGGCACCCGTAACGCTCGCAACGCTCGATCGTCCGGGCCGACAACCACGACGTCACTCGCATCCGCCAACCGGCTCAGGTCGACCGCGGACACCGAGCCGGGATCCGGTATGAACACCGTCGCGCCGGCCGTGTCGCCGACCGCAGGCGAAGCCGTGACACTGACGCTCGTCCCTTGCGCCCGGACGAGCCGGCTCAAGGCGAGCGCCCCGTGCGGTGACGCGTCCGCGGGATCGAGCGGTCGCTCCGCCGGGTTGTCCGCAAAGACCGCGAGCACCACAGCGGCGCCGATGACGACGAGCAACAGGATGACGGGAAAGCGGCATCGTCGCCACAGCGCTCGGTAGTCCGGCGGCGCCTCGGCCGTGAGCACCGTCATGCGTGGGCGACGGCTCGGCGTTGCTGCAGCGCGTCATCGGCGGACACCAAGATCTCGTACGACGAGCGGTCCGCGGAGCGTTCGCCGTACACGATGTCGTCGAATACATGCACGGCGCGGTCGATCGGATCGGCGAGGGGCGGCGCTTCGCGGGCGACCTCGCGACCCAGCTCGTCGGCGGTGCGGCCCGGCAGTGGCTCGATCACTCCTCGCTGCTCCAGCTCGCGGGCGATCGCGCGCATGCGTGCGACGACGGCGCCGGCCCAATCACCTGCTGCTGCCTGCGCGTGCGCCAGCTCCCGGTAGTCGTTCGCGCTCAACGCCGGTCGAAGCCGAAGTTCACCGGCTCGATGCGCTGTGCGTTGCACCGGCCCCAACCGCCATCTCGCGAGCACGATGAGACCGAGGATCAGCGCCGCGATGGCGATGGCACCGGCCGCGCCGCCGGGCGCGAAACGCGTGATGTCGTGGGTGATGCGGTCGACGAGTCGGCCGACCCAGCGAAGGAAACGGATGAGAAGCGGGTCGTCGTACCGGTGGTAGATCGACTTCGACAGCTCGTGCCGCGCCGCTGCCTGTGCGGCCTCCCGCGTGATCGGCGGGCCGATGACAGAAATCACGCCGACGGCGACGCAGCGGCGCGCGCCAGGGTCACGTCGAGTGCTTCTGCGCGCATGCGGCGGTCGATGTAGAGGAGCGCGACCACGCCGGCGGTGATCGGCGCACTCACCGTCTCGGCCACGAGTGACGACAGTCGCACGGCGATCTCGGCACCGATGCTCAGGTGGATGTCGTTGCCGTTGGCGATGCTGTTGGTGAACGACGAGACGGCGACGAGCAAGCCGGGCAGCGACAGGATGGTCGCAATGACCGCAGCGATCAGAAAGGCGAGCAGCCTGATGCCGAGCACGCGCCAGAACGCCGGCACGGCTAGTCGCCATGAGCGCTTCAGCGCCTGGCCGATCGACAGCCGTTCCAGCACGAGCGCGGGTGTCGTGAACGACAGCGCGACCCACAAGAAGACGCCGCCGACGATGAGGCCGATCAACCCCAGCCACGGCAGGATCGCGGCCAGGAACGCCGCGCCGATCAGTGGGAGCAGGAGCGGCCGCAGTCTCGCCCAGACGTCCGCCAACTCGACGGTTCGGCCGATCACCGCGTCGCCGATCACCAGCGAGAGCATCCCGAGCAAGACGAACCCGAGCAGCGCGTTGATGACGGCGGTCAGGATTCCCGAGACGCTGCCCAGGGCGGAGAATCCGGCGCCCGGAGCGGCGATGTTGTTGCTGCCGAGATCGATGAGAAGGTTCACCAGCTGCTGCACCGTCGCAACCGCCGCTGACAACCCGAGCGTGGCCCGCGGATAGCGGCGCATCGCCGTGAACGCGCCGTCGAGCAGCTCACCGACCCCGAGCGGCCGGAGCGGGATGATGCCGGGCCGTGGGGGCGGCGGTGCCGCGTACGGCGGCTGCCAACCCGGTGGGGGTGGCCCCCAGGCCTGCGCCGGCTCCGCCCATCCCGGTCCCGCCCACTCCGACGGGGGTGTCCCGTCGCCGGGCGAGGTCCACTCGGTCACGCAGGCATCCTCGCAGAACCGTCTCGTATCGCGATTTCGGTGCAACCATGAAGACGTGACGAGAGGTCGGGTCTTGGTCGTCGACGACGACCCCGCACTGGCGGAGATGCTCGGCATCGTGCTGCGCACCGAGGGGTTCGAGCCGTCTTTCGTCGCTGACGGCGACCGGGCCCTTGCTGCATTTCGCGCCACGAAGCCTGATCTCGTCCTTCTCGATCTCATGTTGCCGGGCATCGACGGCATCGACGTCTGCCGCCAGATCCGGGCGGAGAGCGGCACGCCGATTGTGATGCTGACCGCGCGCGGCGACACAGTCGACGTCGTGCTCGGGCTCGAGTCCGGCGCCGATGACTACATCGTCAAGCCGTTCAAGCCAAAGGAGCTGGTCGCCAGGATGCGGGCGCGGCTGCGCCACAACGAAGGACCTACCGGCGAGACGCTGACGGTCGGTGACCTGACCATCGACGTGCCCGGCCACGTCGTTTCGCGTGGGCAGGAGCACATCCCGCTCACACCGCTCGAGTTCGACCTGTTGACAGCTCTGGCGCGAAAGCCCGGACAGGTCTTCACCCGCGAGCATCTGCTCGAGCAGGTCTGGGGCTATCGCCATGCCGCGGACACCCGACTGGTCAACGTGCACGTGCAAAGGCTCCGGGCAAAGATCGAACGCGACCCCGAGCGACCCGAGATCGTCCTCACCGTCCGGGGAGTGGGCTACAAAGCCGGTCCGACATGATGCAACCCGCGGTGGATTTTGTGCGCCGCGGCGCGACGCGCGCGGTGCACACGTGGCGAGCTTCGTTGCAAGTGCGAGTGGCGATCACGACTTTGGTGCTGTCGGGCGTCGTGGTCTTGCTTCTCGGTGTCGTCGTGCTCGAGCAGGTGCGGTCCGGGCTGCTTCAGGCAAAGACGCGTACGTCGTTGTCGCAGCTCGACTTCGGTCTGCAGCACGCGACCGAGCAGTTCAACGCCATCGGTGACTCGCAGTCCGTCGAGAGCACCGCAGGCCAGCTCGCCCAGCAACTCGCCGGTCGAGGCGCCGACGCGCAGTCCTACGGCATCGCGTTGCTGCCTACCGGTGGCGGCGAGCTGGCATCCGGGGGCGACATCAACGCCAGAGCCAGCATCCCGACCTCGCTGCAGCGCGCCATCTCGCGAGAGGACCGCGAGGCCTGGTCTTACGCGCGGATCACGCACGCCGATGGATCAACCGAGCCCGGCCTCGTGGTCGGTGGCCCGGTGCAGACAGAAGCCGCCGATTACCAGATCTACTACCTCTTCCCGTTACGGCAAGAGAGCCAGACCCTTTCGCTCGTCGAGCGGACCATGCTCTTTTCCGGCATCGGGATCGTGCTCCTCCTCGTCGCCATCGCCGCCTTGGTGACCCGTCAGGTGGTGCGCCCCGTGCGTCAGGCTGCCGCGACCGCGGAGCGGCTCGCCGCCGGCCGGTTGCGTGACCGGATGGCGGTGCACGGCGAGGACGATCTGGCGAGCCTGGCGCAGTCGTTCAACCGCATGGCCGAGACGGTCGAGAAACAGATCTCCCAGCTGCGAGAGCTTTCTCGCGTCCAGCGCCGCTTCGTGGCGGACGTGTCACACGAGCTCCGTACGCCGATCACGACCATCCGCATGGCAGCAGACGTCCTGCACGATGCGCGAGAGGACCTGCCGCCGGAACTCGCGCGCTCCGCCGAGCTGTTGCAAAACCAGCTCGACCGGTTCGAGAGCCTGCTCGGCGATCTGCTCGAGATCAGTCGACACGACGCCGGCGCCGCCGTCCTGGAGGCCGAGCCCGTCGATCTGCGCTCGGTCGTCTTGCATGTCTTGGAGAGCGAAGCCCCGCTTGCCGCCAGGCACAGCTGCGTCCTCGACTCGAGCCTCCCGGACGCACCGGTCGTCGTCGAGGCGGATTCGCGACGCATCCAGCGCGTCCTGCGCAACCTAGTCTCGAACGCGATCGAACACGCTGAAGGTCAACCGGTCGAGGTCCGGCTGCGCGCCGGAGACGGCGGCGTCGCCGTCACCGTGCGCGATCACGGTCGGGGGCTGCGCCCGGGCGAGGCTGCCCTCGTCTTCGGGCGGTTCTGGCGCGCTGATCCGGCGCGGGCCCGCACCTCCGGGGGAAGCGGTCTGGGCCTCTCCATCGCTTTAGAGGATGCGCGCTTGCACGGCGGCTACCTCCAGGCGTGGGGCGAGCCCGGTCATGGCTCGGTGTTCCGACTGACCCTTCCGTGGCACGCGGGCGGCGCGATCGGAGAGCCGCCACTCGCGCTCGAGCCGGACCCCGAGTCGAGCACGGCAGAAGGAGTCGCGGGTGCGTAAGCGGTTGGCGGCCGGTCTCGTCTCGATCGCCGCTCTCCTCGTCGGCTGCGGTGGCGTCCCCGACGGTGGCGCGGTGCATCTCGGCCGCGCGGTGCCGGCGCAAGGTGGACTGGACGACTTCGGCGTGCGTGTCTTCCCACCGTCCTGGCAGCCAGGGCTCTCGCCCAACGACGTCATTGCCAACTTCCTGCACGCTTTGGTCAACAACGACGCGGATTACGCGATCGCGCGCACCTACCTCACCCCGGCGGCGACCGCCAAGTGGCGGGCTGACACCGGCATCACGGCGTACGACGACTCTGCACTGCGACTGTCCGTGAGTGGGTCGCGCGTCGTGTTGAACGCCCCGCGTGTCGGAACTATCGACCGAGACGGCGCGTACCAGACGGAAAGCGGGACGGTGGCCGCCGCATTTGTCTTGTCGCATGAGGGCGGCAACTGGCGCATCGACAAGTTGCCCGACGGTGTGTTGCTGTCGGAGTCGGACCTGCAGCGCACGTTCCACCTGGCGTACTTGTACTACCTCAACCAGTCGGGCGACGTGCTCGTGCCGGATCCAGTGTTGTTGCGCGACACGCAACACGGGCTCGCGACGGATCTCGCGAGCGCGTTGCTCGCGGGACCGAGTGACTGGCTCGCTCCGGCAGTGCGCACGGCCCTGCCGGACGGGGTCGGGCTCATCGGCAACGTCCCGTTGCACGACGACGGCACTGTCGACGTCAACCTCAGCGCATCGATCCGCAACGCCTCGGCAACGGATCTCGCCGCACTCTCGGCCCAGCTGGTCTGGACTCTGCAACAAGTGCAGGGTGTGACAGCCGTCCGGCTCCTCGCCGATGGTGCCCCGCTGTCGGTGCCTGGGCGGCCATCCCGCCAAAGCGTGAACTCGTGGCCGTCCTTCAACCCGGCCGGCCAGCGCGCTGCGCAGGGGCTGCTCTACGTGCACACCGGGCGGCTGGCCGCGACCGGAGACGACGCGGCCGCAACCGTGCGCGCTGCCCCGACTCATGTGTGGGCGGCGGCCCGATCCACCGATGGGTCGACGTTGGCGGTCGTGCAGCAGGCGGCCGGTGCGTTCCGACTGCTCGTCGGGAAGTCGGGCAAGCGCCTCGCGGTGCGTCTGCATGCAGCGTCCATGACGCCGCCGACGTTCGATGCCGACGGAGACGTCGTGACCGTCGTGACCAATGCTGCCGGCCGTCACGTCGTTGCCGTGGACCCGGCGGGACACGCACACCAGCTGGCGGCAGACGCGGCGTTGCTCCGCCAGCCGGTGACGAGTCTTCGCATCGCGCCGGACGGGGCCCGGGTCGCCGCGATCGTGGGTGCCGGACGCCTGCTGGTCGGACGCGTCAGCGGACACGGGGCTGCGCAGTCGATGAGCGGCTTTCGTGCCATCGTCCCGTCGTTGCAATTCGTTCGTGGCGTGTCTTGGTTCGGCTCGGACGCCCTGTTCGTGACGTGCGCTAACGGCACTGACCAACGCAAGCTCGTCGAGACCGACCTCGATGGCTATGCGTTGCAGCAGATCTCGTTGCCGTTCAGCGGCTCGCCGATCGACGTCGCCGCCGTCGTTGGTCAGCCCTTGACCGTCGCGACGGATGACGGATCGCTCTGGCAGAACCTCGGTGGCTGGCATCGGCTCGCTTCGGGCGGGGTGCCGGTCTACAGCGGGTGACCACGCGCGCGCATCCACCGGTTGGCTCGCACCGGCGATAGCACCGCCATGACTGCGGCAGTCTCGGACAATGCGCGCGCTCGTCGATTTGCTCGCTCCGGTTGTCTGCCTCGGATGCGGTCGCGCGGATGCCGTCGTCTGCGCGAGTTGCCGGCGGCCACTGCTCGACGGCGCGCGGCTACGGTTGCCCTCACCTTGCCCCGCCGGCCTGCCGAACGCATATTCGGTCGCTCCCTACACAGACGTCGTCCGCACGCTGCTGCTCGCCTACAAGGAGCGCGACGCGGTCGGTCTGCGGAAGCCACTGGGAGTCGCGTTGGCGACGGCGGTGGCGACCGCCGCACGGAGTGATCTGCCATGGGCCTTGGTGCCGGTACCGTCGACCCGCGCCGCCCTGCGTAGGCGCGGCTTCGACCCGACGCATCGCCTGGCGCAGTCGGCCGCGCGTCAGTTGCGGCGCGCGGGCGCGGATGCTGTCGTCGTACCTCTGCTCACGCACGTGCGTGCGGTGGCCGACTCCGCCGGCCTCACCGCCGACCAACGTCGGATCAACCTGCACGGCGCCTTGAGCGCGACGCGCGACCGGCGGGGAGCGCGCAACCGCTTCCTCATCCTGGTCGATGACGTGCTCACCACCGGTGCCACTGTGGCCGAAGCAGCCCGGGCGTTGCGCGCCGTGGACCTCGCCCCGACAGCCGCTGCGACGATTGCCGCAACCCAGCGTCACCACGAAGTGGTCCGACCGGGTCTGCACAAGATGCGGCAAGACGATTACGGTGCTGGGTGAGACCGCCTGGCGTCGAGGAGGCACTCGCGTGGACATCGTGGTCAAGGGTCGGCACACCGACGTCGGGGAACGCTTTCGTGGGCATGTCGAGGACAAGCTGGCGAAAGTGGCGAAGCTCGACGGCAAGGTCAGCCGGATCGATGTCGAGATCTGCGAGGAACACAATCCGCGCCTGGCTGACCAGCGCTCCCGCGTCGAACTGACGTGCCTGACCCGCGGGCCGGTGGTGCGAGCAGAGGCGGCAGCGCCCGATGCGTATGCGGCGCTCGACCTGGCCGCGGCGCGACTCGAAGCCCGGCTGCGCAAGGCCGCCGATCGCCGCCGGGTGCACCATGGCAGCCGCACTCCGGTGTCCGTTGCTGCGGCCACGGCGGGCCTGCCCAACGGGGCTGGCCCGATTTCGACCAACGGCACCGCTCCGGTTGGGGACGCCGAGGTCACCGACGACGGCCCGATCGGGCCGCTCCTCGTACGCGAGAAGGACCATGTCGCGGCCCCTATGACGCTCGACCAGGCACTGTTCGAGATGGAACTGGTCGGTCACGACTTCTACCTGTTCGTCGACATCGATCGCGGGATGCCGAGCGTCGTCTACCGACGGCATGGATATGACTACGGTGTGATCAGGCTGGTTACTCCGGGTGACGCCACGGCGTAGCAGATCCTCGCGAATGACCGGTTGGCACGCTTCGATCGTGTCATCATGGCCCTGCTCTCACAACGATGAGGGCGAAAAGGACGATGGGCCCATGGCGCCGAGATGATGGAGTGCTGGTGACCGAGACCAACGAAGGCGCGCCGCTGCCACCTGCGGTCGGGGGCGAGCCGATCCGTGTTCTCGTCGTCGACGACCACGCCTTGTTCCGCCGCGGGCTCGAAATGGTCCTCGAGCAGGAGCCGGACATCGACGTCGTCGGCGAGGCCGAGGACGGCGCCGAGGCGGTGCAGAAGACCGTCGAGACCACCCCGGACATCGTCCTGATGGACGTCCGCATGCCCAAGCGCGGTGGGATCGACGCCTGCACGGCCATCAAGGACGCCGTACCGAGTGTCAAGATCATCATGCTGACGATCAGCGACGAGGAAGCCGACCTGTACGACGCCATCAAGGCCGGCGCTATGGGCTACTTGCTCAAGGAGATCCCGGTCGAGGAGGTCGCGGCCGCAATTCGGGCCGTGCACGGCGGCCAGTCGCTGATCTCACCCTCGATGGCGTCCAAGCTGCTGAACGAGTTCGCCACGATGATCAAGCGCGGCGACGAGCGCCAGCAGGTGCCGGCGCCGCGGCTGACCGATCGCGAGATGGAGGTGCTTCGGCTCGTCGCCAAAGGCCTCAACAACCGCGACATCGCCAAGCAGCTGTTCATCAGCGAGAACACGGTGAAGAACCACATCCGCAACATCCTCGAGAAGTTGCAGCTGCACTCGCGGATGGAAGCCGTCGTCTACGCCGTGCGCGAGAAGCTGCTCGAGATCACTTAGCCGAAGCCGGCCAGCCGTCCCCGTTTCCCGACGGCCCGGATCCGCTGCTCGACCTGGGCGCGCACCTCGCGGCTGGTGATGACGAGCACATCGTCACCGTGCCGCAGCACGGTGCGTCGATCGGGAACGAAACCACGATCGTCGCGTACGACGAACGCGACCGACGCCGTCTCCGGCAGCCGCAGCTCCCAGATCTCGACGCCGTGCAGCCTGGACCGTGCGCCGAGATGCACGGTCAACAAGTCCGCAGCCAGACGGTCGAGTGGCGCCGCCTCGACCTCGAGCTCTCGACCGGTGTCCGGTTGGATGACTCCGAGGCGCCGCGCAAGCGGTGAGAGTGTCGGTGCCTGCACGATCGTCAGCAAGGCAACCAGCACGACGACGACGTCGAACAACCGAGCCGATGCGTGCACGTGCTCGGTGATCGGGATCGTTGCGAGCACGATCGGGACCGCGCCACGGAGCCCCGCCGCCGACACGAATGCTTGTCGACGCCAGCCGAAGCCAACCGGCATCGACACCAGGATCGACAACGGCCGGGAGACGAGCACGAGCGCACCACCGATCGCGAGGGCGGGCACGACGGCGCTCGGCAACCGTGACGGCACGGCGAGCAGCCCCAGCATGACGAACAAGCCGATCTGTGCAAGCCACGCAATTCCGTCCGCGAAGCCGAGTGTGGCCCGGCGGTGCGGCAAATCCGCGTTTCCCAAGGCGAGCGCCGTCAGGTAGATGGCCAGGAAGCCGCTTGCTCCGAGCGACGCAGCGGCCGCATACGACGCGAGTGCCAGCGCGAGGGTGGCGAGCGGGTAGAGCCCGGCCGCGGGCAGCGCGGCGCGACGCATCGCCGCGACGCCGAGCGCCGCGAACGCGAGCCCGACCGCCGCGCCCACGGCAAGTTCGTAGGCGAGGGATCCAAAAGCGTTCAGCCCCGAATGCAGGTGCCGGGACGAGAGCAGCGTCACGGCAATGACCGCCGGGGCGTCGTTGAGACCCGACTCTGCCTCGAGCAGAGCGACCAGCCGGCGAGGCAGCGCCAGGTGCCGCAGCGTCGAGAACACGGCGGCAGCGTCCGTCGAGCTGACCAGTGCGCCGGTGAGCGCCGAGCGCCGCCAGTCGAACCCCAGAACCGCATGCGCCACCACGGCGGTGACGGAAATGCTCACCGCGACCCCGATCGTGGAAAGGCTCACGGCAGCAGGGAGCACCGGCCGGATGTCCCGCCAACGGGTGGTCAGGCCTCCCTCCGCAACGATGAGTGCGAGTGCGACCAGTCCGTAGTCACGGGCCAACGACGCATTGTCGAAGTGGATGCCGATGACGTCCTCGCCGAGCAGCATGCCGATGCCGAGGTAGAGCAGCAGGCTTGGGACGCCGAAACGGTTGGCGACTCGCACGCCCGCTACGGCGACCAGCAAGACGGCAGCGCCCGCGAGCAACTCGATGTCGAGACGCTGGCCGGTCATGGTGGCCGCTCACGATAGGACCGGTCGGCAGCGCCGGGCTCACCTAGGATGACTGAGTGGCTGTTCTCGACCGCATCCTCCGGGCCGGCGAAGGGCGCGTCCTGCGCCGACTCGCGGGCATCGCCGAGCAGGTCAACCTCATCGAAGAGGACTTCACCGGCCTCACCGACGCCGAGCTTCGCGCGCACACCGATGAGTTCCGACAGCGCTACGAGGATGGCGAGTCGCTCGACGACCTGATGGCGGAGGCCTTCGCGGTCTGCCGCGAAGCGGCGCAACGCACCCTTGGCCAACGGCATTTCGACGCGCAGATCATGGGCGGCGCCGCTCTGCACATGGGCAACATCGCCGAGATGAAAACCGGCGAGGGCAAGACGCTCACCGGCGTGCTGCCGGCGTACCTCAACGCACTGGCCGGCAACGGTGTGCACATCGTCACCGTCAACGACTACCTCGCCAAGCGTGACGCCGAGTGGATGGGTCGGGTGCATCGCTTCCTCGGGCTCAACGTCGGCGTGATCCTGTCGCAGATGACTCCGGCCGAGCGGCGCGCGGCATACGGCTGCGACATCACCTACGGCACCAACAACGAGTTCGGCTTCGACTACCTGCGCGACAACATGGCGCTCGGCGCTGACGAGTTGGTGCAGCGTGGTCACAGTTACGCCATCGTCGACGAGATCGACTCGATCCTCATCGACGAGGCGCGCACGCCGCTCATCATCAGTGGACCATCGGACCTGTCGGTGAAGTGGTACACAGAGTTTGCGCGGCTCGCGCAGCGTCTTGTACGCGGCACGGACGGCGAAGGCGACTACGAGGTCGACGAGGGCAAGCGCACGCTGGCGATCAACGAGACGGCGATCGAGAAGGTCGAGGACTGGCTCGGCATCGACAACCTCTACGAGTCGATCAACACTCCGCTCGTCGGCTACTTGAACAACGCCATCAAGGCGAAGGAGTTGTTCAAGCGCGACAAGGACTACATCGTCCAGGGCGGCGAGGTGCTCATCGTCGACGAGTTCACCGGCCGCATCCTGCACGGCCGTCGCTACAACGAGGGCATGCACCAAGCGATCGAGGCCAAGGAGAGCGTCGAGATCAAGCAGGAGAACCAGACGCTCGCAACCATCACGTTGCAGAACTACTTCCGTCTCTACGACAAGCTCGCCGGAATGACCGGCACGGCGGCCACTGAAGCGGCCGAGTTCGATCAGGTCTACAAGCTCGGCGTGACCCCGATCCCGACGAACCGGCCCATGGTGCGCATGGACCAGGCCGATGTCGTCTACAAGACGGAGGAAGCCAAGTGGCAGGCGGTGGTCGAGGACATCGTCGAGCGGCACGAGAAAGGGCAGCCCGTTCTCGTCGGCACGACGAGCGTTGAGAAGAGCGAGCTCCTCTCCGGCTTGCTGTTGCGTCGCGGAGTCCCGCACGAGGTGCTGAACGCGAAGTACCACGAACGCGAGGCGCAGATCGTCGCGCAAGCGGGCCGCAAGGGCGCGGTCACTGTCGCGACCAACATGGCCGGTCGCGGCACCGACATCATGCTCGGCGGCAATCCCGAGTTCATGGCTGCTGCCGAGCTCGCCGCCCGCGATCTTTCCCCAGTCGAGACGCCGGAGGACTACGAAGCGGCATGGCCGGACGCGCTCGCCAAGGCGAAGGCGTCGGTCGAGGCGGAACACAACGAGGTGGTCGACCTCGGCGGGCTCTACGTGCTCGGCACGGAGCGGCACGAGTCCCGTCGTATCGACAACCAGCTGCGCGGCCGCTCCGGCCGTCAGGGCGACCCCGGGGAGTCGCGGTTCTACCTGTCACTCGGAGACGACCTGATGCGCTTGTTCAACGCGCACATGGTCGAAGCGATCATGGATCGCCTCAATCTCCCGGAGGACGTGCCGATCGAGTCGAAGATGGTGTCGCGGTCCATCCGCAGCGCCCAGACCCAGATCGAGCAGCAGAACTTCGAGATCCGCAAGAACGTTCTCAAGTACGACGAAGTGCTGAACAAACAGCGCACGGTGATCTATGACGAGCGTCGCCGGGTCTTGCTCGGCGAAGACATGCACGAGCAGGTCGTGCACATGATCGAGGACGTCATCGGCGACTACGTTCGCGCGGCCACCAGCGAGGGCTACGCCGAGGACTGGGATCTCGACACGCTCTGGACCGGTGTCAAACAGCTCTTCCCGGTCTCGGTGACCGCCGCCGAGCTCGACGAACGCTCGGGCGGAGGCTTGTCAGCGGACTTCCTCGCCGAAGAACTGACAGCGGATGCGCACGCGGCCTACGAGCGACGCGAGGAAGAACTCGGGTCGGAAGTGCTCCGCGAGCTCGAGCGGCGGGTCGTGCTTTCGGTGCTGGATCGCAAGTGGCGCGAGCACCTCTACGAGATGGACTACCTGCAGGAGGGCATCAACCTTCGCGGTTACGGCCAGCGCGATCCGCTGGTCGAATACCAGCGCGAGGCGTTCGACATGTTCGGCGCGATGATGGACGGCATCAAGGAAGAGTCGGTCTCGTTCCTGTTCAACCTCGAGGTGCAGATCGAGCCGCCGGACCAGACACCGTCCGAACCGGAGTCGTTGGCGCTGGGCGACGAGTCGAGCCCGGTGCCCGAGCTCGGGGTGCATGGAGAACCGGTCGCGTCCGAGGCACCAGCCGCCTTCACCGACGCCGTCGAGCACCAAGCCCCACAAGCCGCGCCGCAAGACGACCGGCAACGCGTCGCCGAGGTGCTCGGCCAGGTGCTCGGCGCACCGAAGCGGCCGACGCAGCTCAGCTACTCGGCCCCCACTGTCGACGGCGAGGGCGGGGTGACACGGTCGAGCGGCCCGAGCGGCGGCGACGGCGCGGGTGCCTACGGCAACGTTTCCCGCAACGCACCGTGCCCGTGCGGCTCCGGGCGGAAGTTCAAGCGCTGCCACGGCAGTCCGGACGCCCGCTAGACCACTTCGAGAGCGGTGCAGCGCCAGCGACCGTCGATGCCCTCCATCCGTAGCGCCAGGGCACGCCGTCGTGCTCCTGTGTCGACGATTGCGCATGCCTCCGCGACACCATCCGCGGGTTCGTCCACACGCACCGACGCGACGACGGGTCGCGCGGTGATGCCGCTGCCGGTCCGCAGCCGACCCGTCCAGCGCTCGAGGTCGTCGAGCACGTCCAACGTGGTGAACCGAGCGAGCTGCCCGGCCGGCCGAGCGCCGGCAAGTGTCTCGGCCACGGCCTGAGCCAGGCGGGCGGTCCAGCTCTTCGGGTCGGGTAGGTCAGCGCGACGGGTCCGCCTGGCC
>Ga0157369_10006552_pt1 | contig 13479 bp, 16 predicted proteins | sample C25metaG_FD_113461 | JGI IMG/M metagenome (GOLD analysis project Ga0157369, IMG submission 113461) | Corn rhizosphere microbial communities from Kellogg Biological Station, Michigan, USA - C2-5 metaG | ecosystem: Host-associated > Plants > Roots > Rhizosphere > Soil | place: USA: Michigan...
GCCGGGGCGAAGCCGTCCAGGAACCAGGCGTCGCACCGGGCATCCAGTTCGGGCAGGCGCTCCAGCACATCACCGACCAGCAGGGTCAGGGTGACGCGCCCGTCGTCCAGGATCAGGCGCTGGAAGCCCGGATGGATGGCCTGGTACTGCCGCTGCAGCGCCGCGCTGTAGGGGGCGAGTTCCGGCCAGAGGGTCAGTGCCTGGGCGAGATCGGTGGCGGTCAGTGGAAAGCGCTCGACGCTGACGAAATGCAGGCGTGCTTCCTTTGGAGCCAACGCGGCGAAGAGTTGCCAGGCACAGAGGAAGTTGAGGCCGGTGCCGAAGCCCGTCTCGCCTATGGTGAAGACATCTCCCGCGGCCAGCGCGGTGAAGCGTTCGGCCAGGCGATTCTGCTGCAGGAAGACGTAGCGCGTCTCTTCCAGGCCGCTGGCACGGGAAAAGTAGACATCGCCATAGGCGCGGGAGAGCGGTTGCCCGGAGGCGTCCCAGTCGAGCTGGGCGTGCTGGAAGTCGGTCATGAGCGGCGCGGCCTGGCATTCAGGGCGCGCAGTCTAAAGGATCGAGCACAGGCGGTCAGACGTTGCTGACGGATTGGCGCATCAGGCCCTGAGAGGTTTGCAGCCGTTCGACATAGCGATCGATCTGGTTGAGGGCTTCCTCGCGGCTGAAGAAGGGGCCTTCCAGGGTGCCTTCGCGGGTGGTGAAGAAGAACTGGCCGTTGACCACGCTGACGCGCTCGCTACGGAAATGGGTGGTGGCACCGGGGTCGTCATTGCGTTTGCCGAACATGAGAATCTCCTCCTCGTCTTGCCAACAGACCATGGCGAGCGCTGCGGGTTGCCCCGCTCGGCCGAATTGCGGTCCGTCGATCTTCCTTAGGTGTAGCACCCTAGCGGGCGCTGCGCCCGGGTGGAAAAAGCGCGACGGAATTGTGAGGATGATCACGCGGCGCGTGGCGTCGCGACCGGGGGATGGCCCAAGAGGGGTCGGCTTTCGCGTTATAACCACAGCGTGATCCGATCTTTCCCGCCCGCTCTGGTGGGCGGCATAGTGCCGCTATCCCTACCTGCATCAGGAGAACTGCCAATGACCATCCGTCTGGGCGACATCGCCCCCGATTTCGAACAGGATTCCAGCCTGGGTCGCATCCGCTTCCACGAGTGGCTGGGCGACAGCTGGGGCGTACTGTTCTCCCATCCGGCCGACTTCACCCCGGTCTGCACCACCGAACTGGGCCTCACCGCCAAGCTCAAGGACGAATTCGCCAAGCGCGACGTCAAGGTGATCGCCCTCTCGGTGGACGGTCTGGAATCGCACCAGGGCTGGATCAAGGACATCGAGGAAACCCAGGCCACCGCCGTGGGCTTTCCGATCCTGGCCGACGCCGATCGCAGCGTCTCGACCCTCTACGACATGATTCACCCCAACGCCAACGACACCCTCACCGTGCGTTCACTGTTCATCATCGATCCGCAGAAGAAGGTGCGGCTGTCGATCACCTATCCGGCCAGCACCGGGCGCAACTTCGACGAGATCCTGCGGGTGATCGATTCCCTGCAGCTCACCGACAACCACAAGGTGGCGACCCCGGGCAACTGGAAGGATGGCGACGACGTGGTCATCGTGCCGTCGCTCAAGGACGAGGAAGAACTCAAGCGGCGTTTCCCCAAGGGCTACACCGCGGTGAAACCCTATCTGCGCCTGACGCCCCAGCCCAATCGCTGAAATTTCCTGCGACAACCCGACCCCGGCTCAAGCCGGGGTTTTGTTTTTCTGGTTATAACCAAGTGCCGAAAGGGTATTTTTAGGGAATAAACACCCGCTGCTAAGGTCCGTTCATTCCTTTTTCGAGCGGCGCGACACCGCTCTTTTTTCTCCAGGAGACGGCGATGCAGGTGGTGACTTTGGCAGGCAGTCCGGCAGCGCGCTCGCGCTCCAGCGGCGTGCTGGATCTGGCAGCGAACTGGCTGCAGGGGCGCGGCGTGGAACTGTCCCGCTGGCGCATCCAGGACTTTCCCGCCGCCGACCTCATCGGCGCCCGTTTCGACAGCCCGCCCGTGGTGGAACTGATCGCCCAGCTGCAGGCCGCCGATGGCCTGGTGATCGCCACCCCGGTCTACAAGGCCTCCCTGGCCGGCGCCCTCAAGACGCTGCTGGACCTGCTGCCCGAGCGCGCCTTGGCACTCAAGGTGGTGCTGCCCCTGGCCACCGCCGGCTCCAGCGGTCATCTGCTGGCCATCGACTACGCGCTGAAGCCGGTGCTCTCGGCGCTCAAGGCCCAGGAAGTCCTCAACGGCGTCTTCGCCGACGACAGCCAGGTCAGCTACACCGAGACCGGGGTCGCCCTGACCCCGGCGCTGGAGCAGCGCCTGCACGAATCCCTCGAACAATTTCACGCGGCCCTGGTGCGGCGTCCCCAACCCCTGACCCCCGAGCTGCTGGCCGATCGCATCGGCCAGGCGCGCTGGGGCATCTGACCAGGAGCCTTAGTCATGCAGTTCTCCTTCACGCGCTCGCTGCTCGCCGTTTCCCTGCTGACCCTGGCCGCCGGCCTGGCCCAGGCGGAAGAGACGGTGCGCATCGGCTACCAGAAGTACGGCACCCTGATCACCCTCAAGGCCCGCGGCACCCTGGAGCAGCGCCTGGCCAAGGACGGCGTCAAGGTGCAGTGGACCGAATTCCCCGGCGGCCCGCAGCTACTGGAAGGCCTCAACGTCGGCAGCATCGATTTCGGCGTGACCGGGGAGACACCGCCGGTGTTCGCCCAGGCCGCCGGCGCCGACCTGGTCTATGTGGCCCACGAGCCGCCGGCGCCCACCAGCGAAGCCATCCTGGTGCCCAAGGATTCGCCGATCCGGTCGCTGGCCGATCTCAAGGGCAAGAAGATCGCCCTGAACAAGGGCTCCAACGTCCACTACCTGCTGGTGCAGGCACTGGCCAAGGCCGGCATCCCCTACCAGGACATCCAGCCGGTCTACCTGCCGCCCGCCGATGCCCGCGCTGCCTTCGAGCGCGGCGCGGTGGACGCCTGGGTGATCTGGGATCCCTACCAGGCCGCCGCCGAGACCCAGTTGCAGGCGCGCACCCTGACCGATGCCACCGGCCTGGCCGACAACCACCAGTTCTATCTGGCCACCCGCAGCTTCGCCAAGGCCCATCCCGAACAGGTCGGCGCCATCGTCGACGAGGTGCGCTCGGTGGGCGAGTGGGCCAAGGCCCACCCGGACCAGGTCGCCGCCCAGGTGGCACCCCTGCTGAACCTGCCGCTGGACACCGCCGAGCGGGTGGTCAGGCGCCAGGGCTATGGCGCCCGCTTCATCAGTCCCGAGGTCGCCGCGCAGCAGCAGAAGATCGCCGACGCCTTCACCGCCCTCAAGTTGATTCCCAAGCCGCTGGTCATCCGTGACGTGGTGTGGACCCCGCCCGCCAGTCTGCAGACCGCTGCCGCCAAACCCTGATTTCGCCTGCTGGAGAAAGCCCCATGAGTCTCGATATCTTCTGGTTCCTGCCGACCCACGGCGATGGCCACTACCTGGGTACCGCCGAAGGCGCCCGCGCCGTCGACCACGGCTACCTGACCCAGGTCGCCCAGGCCGCCGACCGCCTGGGCTTTGGCGGGGTGCTGATCCCCACCGGCCGCAGTTGCGAGGATTCCTGGCTGGTGGCCGCCTCGCTGATCCCGGTCACCCAGAAACTCAAGTTCCTGGTAGCCCTGCGCCCCGGGATCATCTCGCCCACCGTGGCAGCGCGGCAGGCGGCCACCCTGGATCGCCTCTCCGGCGGCCGGGCGCTGTTCAACCTGGTCACCGGCGGCGATCCGGACGAACTGGCCGGTGACGGCCTGCACCTGTCCCACAGCGAAAGATACGAAGCCTCGGTGGAATTCACCCGCATCTGGCGTCGCGTGCTGGAAGGCGAGACGGTGGACTACGACGGCAAGCACATCCAGGTGAAGGGCGCCAAGCTGCTCTATCCGCCGCTGCAGCAACCGCGCCCGCCGCTGTACTTCGGCGGCTCCTCTGATGCCGCCCAGGACCTCGCCGCCGAGCAGGTGGAGCTCTACCTGACCTGGGGCGAGCCCCTGGACGCGGTGCGCGAGAAGATCGAGGCGGTCAGGGCCAAGGCCGCCGCCCAGGGCCGCACGGTGCGCTTCGGCATCCGCCTGCACGTGATCGTCCGCGAGACCAATGAAGAGGCCTGGCGGGCCGCCGACCGGCTGATCGCCAATCTGGACGACGCCACCATCGAAAAGGCCCAGGCCGCCTTCGCCCGCTTCGATTCCGTCGGCCAGCAGCGCATGGCGGCCCTGCACGGGGGCCGTCGCGACAAGCTGGAGATCGCGCCCAACCTCTGGGCCGGTGTCGGCCTGGTGCGTGGCGGTGCCGGGACCGCGCTGGTCGGCGACGGTCCCACCGTGGCCGCGCGGGTCAAGGAGTATGCCGCCCTCGGCATCGACACCTTCATCTTCTCCGGCTATCCGCACCTCGAAGAATCCTATCGGGTGGCCGAACTGCTGTTCCCGCACCTGCCGGTCAAGCGGCCGACCCAGGTCGAAGGCGCCAATTACGTGAGTCCCTTCGGCGAGATGGTGGCCAACGACATCCTGCCGCAGAAAGCGGCGCAGAGCTGAGGGAGGCAGGCATGAACAGCACGATCGAACGTCAACTGCAGCGCCTGGCGCCCTGGGTGGTGCCGGTGGCCCTGATCGTCGCCTGGCAGCTGGCGGTCAGCAGCGGCCTGCTGTCCAGTCGCATCCTGCCGTCGCCGGCGGCGGTGCTGGAAGCGGGCTGGAGTCTGGTCAAGAGCGGCGAGCTCTGGCAACACCTGGCCATCAGCGGCTGGCGCGCCGGCATCGGCTTCGCCATCGGCGGCAGCATCGGCCTGGCGCTGGGCTTCATCACCGGGCTGTCGAAATGGGGCGAGCGGCTGCTCGACAGCACCCTGCAGATGGTGCGCAACGTGCCGCACCTGGCGCTGATCCCGCTGGTGATCCTCTGGTTCGGCATCGACGAGTCGGCCAAGTTGTTCCTGGTGGCCCTCGGGGTGTTCTTTCCCATCTACCTCAACACCTACCACGGCATCCGCAACGTCGATCCGGCGCTGGTGGAGATGGCCCGCAGCTACGGCCTCTCCGGGGCGCGGCTGTTCTGGCACGTGGTGCTGCCGGGCGCCTTGCCGGCCATCCTGGTGGGGGTGCGCTTCGCCCTCGGCCTGATGTGGCTGACGCTGATCGTCGCCGAGACCATTTCCGCCAGCTCCGGCATCGGCTACCTGGCGATGAACGCCCGGGAATTCCTGCAAACCGACATCGTGGTGCTGGCCATCCTGCTCTACGCCGTACTTGGCAAGCTGGCGGATCTCGCCGCCCGCGGCCTGGAACGTGCCTGGCTGCGCTGGCACCCGGCCTATCAGAAGGGAGCCCACGCATGACCAGTCTGCAAGCCGTTCCGCCGCTCTCGCGGGGCATCGCCCTCAAGCTGCAACAGGTGGTGAAGACCTTTGGCGAGCGCACCGTGCTCCACGGGATCGATCTGCAGATCCCGGCTGGCCAGTTCGTCGCCGTGGTGGGCCGCAGTGGCTGCGGCAAGAGCACCCTGCTGCGCCTGGTGGCCGGTCTCGACCGCGCCAGTGGCGGCACCCTGCTGGGGCAGGACGAACCCCTGGCGGAGCACCGCGAAAACACCCGGCTGATGTTCCAGGATGCGCGCCTGCTGCCCTGGAAACGCATCATCGACAACGTCGGCCTGGGCCTCAGGGGCGACTGGAAACCGCGCGCCCTGGAAGCCCTGGCGGCGGTCGGCCTGGCCGATCGCGCCCAGGAGTGGCCTTCGGCGCTGTCCGGCGGCCAGAAGCAGCGCGTGGCCCTGGCCCGCGCCCTGATCCACCAGCCGCGCCTGCTCCTGCTGGACGAGCCGCTGGGCGCCCTGGATGCCCTGACCCGCATCGAGATGCAGCAACTCATCGAAGGCCTCTGGCAGCGCCATGGCTTCACCGTGCTGCTGGTCACCCACGACGTGGGCGAGGCGGTGGCCCTGGCCGACCGCGTAGTCCTGATCGAAGACGGCCATGTCGGCCTGGATCTCGACGTCACCCTGGCGCGCCCCCGGGCCGCCGGTGACGCCCAGCTGGCGCGCCTGGAAGCCGAGGTACTGGCCCGGGTGCTGCAGCAACCGCTCAATCCCGATCTACCCGAAATCGTGCAACCCCTGCCCACGCAACTGCGCTGGGCCTACTGATCGCTCATCCGAGGAGTTCTGCCATGACCATCAAGGCCATCAACGTTCGCAACCAGTTCAAGGGCACCATCAAGGAAATCATCGAAGGCTCGGTGCTCTCCGAGATCGACGTCCAGACCGCCGCCGGCATCGTCACCTCCGTCATCACCACCCGCTCGGTCAAGGAGCTGGAACTGGTGGTGGGCAGCGAGGTGATCGCCTTCGTCAAATCCACCGAGGTGTCCATCGCCAAGCTGTGATGCGGCCCTGGTGGTGAGGAAACCCGCCCTGGTGGCGGGTTTTTTGTTTTGGCCTTGAGATGTTGGGCTCGAGAAGGCAAGCCGCTCCCCGTGGCAGACACGCCAGCGCCCCGGCTGAGCCAGGGAAGCGCCTGGGACCAGGGCGTTATGAAAGATTCGGAAGAGCGGGGATCAGGCGACGTGCAGGCCCTGGCTCGACCCCAGCTTCGCCAGGTGGATCAGGCCTTCTTCCCACTGCCGATGCCCGGAGCGGGTGTTGATATGGCCGGCACCCGGGAGGATGTCCAGGTCGCTATCCCAGTCGCGTGCCAGGGCTTCGGCCCGGGCGAGACTGATGGCGTGATCGTTGTCCGAAGTCACTATCCGCGAACGAAAGGGCAGTGGCTCCTGTGGCAAGGGCGCGAAACCCACCAGCTCCGCCGGGCAACCCGGGCGCTCGACGTCGGCCGGCGCCACCAGCAAGGCCGCCAGCACCCGCTGCCGACGGGCCACCGGGGCACTGGCCGCCCAACGCGCGACGGTCACGCAGCCCAGGCTATGGGCGATCAGCACCACCGGCGCATTGGCTTGGGCGATGGCTCTGTCGAGCGCGGCGACCCAGAGCTGCGGATCGGGGCGCTGCCAGTCGTCCTGCTCGACGCGATGGGCGTCAGGCAGCAGCCGCTGCCAGTGGGTCTGCCAGTGATTGGGGCCGGAACCTTGCCAGCCAGGAAGGATGAGATAGCGGGTCATGGCGGAGCTCCGCGGACAAAAGGAGAGCTGATGGTGCCGATGAATGATCCGCAGGAGAAAGAATAAAAGGCGCTTTGGTTATGCCTGGAGCTTGGGTCGCGGTAGACCCGTAGGTTGGGCTGAGACGGCGCCATCGTCGAAGCCCAACAGGGCCAATGTCGAAGTGCTGTTGGGCTTCGCTGGCGCTCAACCCAACCTCCCAAGGCCCTTGGGTGGACTATTCGTTCCGCCCCAATCGCTCCACTTCCTGCAACCAGCGCAGCCGCTGTTCCTCGTCCGCCGCTCGCACCGGCGAGTACTCGTGGACCTGCAGCACCTGGATGCCGCAGGCTTCGAGACCCTCCTGGATGCCTTGGCGATGGGGCGCCTGGTTGCGCAGGCGCTGCCAGGGGGAGGGCGGGGTGTCGGAGGTCACCAGCAACTCGGCGCTGCGGCCGGTCAGCAGCGGCTCGCCACCCCAGGTCTGGTCGCGCTGGGCAAAGGCGAAGCCCGGTTGCAGCACTCGCTCCAGAAAACCCGCCAGTACCGCCGGCAGGCCGTTCCACCACACCGGGTAGATGAATACCAGGTGCTCGGCCCAGTGGATCTGCCGCTGGGCTTCCAGCAGATCCGGCTCCAGGGTCTGGGAGAGGTCATAGCCTTCGCGCAGCACCGGATCGAACTGGGCGTCGGCCAGCTTCAGCTGACGCACCACCTGACCGCTGGCCTGGGCGCCTAGGACATAGGCGTCGGCCAGCGACTGGCAGAAACTGGTGCGCTTGGGATTGCCCTGGATGACCAGCAGGCGCCGGCCATCGCCCTCCAGCGGCGTGGCGCCGCGGGCCTCAGCCACGGCCACCGGCTTCCAGCATGGTTTCCGGACGGACCCACTCGTCGAACTGCGCATCGGTCAGATAGCCGAGCTCCAGCGCGGCAGCGCGCAGGGTCTTGTTCTCGCCGTAGGCCTTCTTGGCGATCTCGGCGGCCTTGTCGTAGCCGATGTGCGGATTGAGCGCCGTCACCAGCATCAGCCCCTGTTCCAGGTGTTCGGCCATCTTGTGCTCGTCCGGCTCCATGCCGGTGACGCAATGGGTGTTGAAGTTGCGACTGCCATCGGCCAGCAGGCGGATGGATTCCAGCACGTTGTGGGCAATCACCGGCTTGTAGACATTGAGCTGCAGATGGCCTTGGCTGGCGGCGAAACCGACGGTGACGTCATTGCCGATCACCTGGCAGGCCAGCATCGACAGCGCCTCGCACTGGGTCGGGTTGACCTTGCCCGGCATGATGGAACTGCCCGGCTCGTTGGCCGGCAGCTTTACCTCGGCGAAGCCCGCGCGCGGACCGGAACCCAGCAGGCGCAGGTCGTTGGCGATCTTCATCAGCGCCACGGCCAGGGTCTTGAGACCACCGTGCAGGGCCACCAGCGGTTCATGGCCGGCGAGGGCGGCGAACTTGTTCGGCGCGGTGACGAAGGGCAGGCCGGTGAGTTCGGCGATTTCCTTTGCGATGGCTTCGTCGAAGCCCTTGGGCGCATTGAGGCCGGTGCCCACGGCGGTGCCGCCCTGGGCCAGTTCCAGGACCGCCGGCAGGGCATTGCGGATGGCGCGCTCGGCCAGGTCCAGCTGGGCGACGAAGGCCGACAGCTCCTGGCCGAAGGTCACCGGGGTGGCGTCCATCATGTGGGTGCGGCCGGTCTTGACCAGGTTCTGGTAGCGCGCCGATTGCAGCGCCAGGCCGCCGGACAGCTCGGCGATGGCCGGCAGCAGGTCGTTCTGTACCGCCAGGGCGGTGGCGATGTGCATCGCGGTGGGAAAGCAGTCGTTGGAGCTCTGGCCGCGATTGACGTGGTCATTGGGATGGACCGGCTTTTTGCCGCCCATGCCGTTGCCGGCCAGTTCGTTGCTGCGTCCGGCGATGACCTCGTTGATGTTCATGTTGCTCTGGGTGCCGCTGCCGGTCTGCCAGACCACCAGGGGAAACTGGTCATCGTGGAAGCCGTCGAGGATCTCGCTGCTGGCCTTTTCGATCAGGGTGGCGACATCTTCCGGCAGTTCGCCAAGGCGCAGATTGACCCGCGCGGCCGCCTTCTTCACCGTCGCCAGGGCATGTACCACCGCCAGCGGCATCTGCTGGTTGCCGATGGCGAAGTTTTCCAGCGACCTCTGGGTCTGGGCGCCCCAGTAGACGTCGTCGGCTACTTCGATGGGGCCGATGCTATCGGTTTCGGTGCGGCTCATGGCGGTCTCCGTTGATGAGGTAGGGTCCAGCTAACTTGGGCAGCAGGTTAGCGCCAGGGTTCCCAAATGGGAAATGTTCTCAACTTGGCGGTAGTCCTCGATAAGTTCAGGCCAGGTTCAGCCGCTCTGTGGCACACTCGCGGTCCATTTTCAGTCTCCTGAAGGATGCCCATGAAGAAGACCCTCCGTACGCTTGGCGCCGTCGTTGTGCTCGCCAGCGCCAGCAGCTTCGCCCTGGCCGACGCCAAGAGCCACGCGGCCGACGCGGAGCGCTTTCTCAAGCTGGCCAACGCCGACAAGCTGACCACGCCGGTCTACGCCCAGGTCCAGCAGCTCTTCGCCCAGCACTTCGAGCAGGCCAAGTCGCCGGCCAAGAAAGCCGTGCTGGAAAGCTACACCGCCCGCGCCAACCAGGCGCTGGACAGCACCATCGGCTGGGAAAAGATCAAGCCCGAGATGGTCAAGCTGTACACCGACAACTTCACCGAAGACGAGCTGGAGGGCCTGATCAAGTTCTACCAGTCCGATCTGGGCAAGAAGATGATCGCCACCCTGCCGCGCCTGTCGGCGCAGTCCGCCCAGCTGACCCAGGCCAAGCTGGAGCAGGCGGTACCCAAGGTCAACGGCATCCTCGCCGAGATGGACAAGGAGCTGGGCGTGAAGCCGCCGGCCGGTGCCGAGAACGCACCCCCGCCCGCCAAGCGCTGATTCAGCCTTGCCACAAGGCCCGGACCCGTTCCGGGCTTTGTCGTTTCCGGGCGGCGCCCAGGCTCGCTAGAATGACGCTTCTCACAGTCGAGGTATCCCCATGAGCATGCGCGAACGTATCCAGTCCAGCCTGGGCCTGTTGCAACCCGAGCACCTGGAGGTGCTGGACGAAAGCCACATGCACAGCCGCGGCCAGGAGACCCACTACAAGGCGGTGGTGGTTAGCGATCACTTCGCCGGCCTTAACGCGGTGAAGCGCCACCAGAAGGTCTACGGCACCCTGGGCGAACTCATGGGCCAGTTCCATGCCCTGGCGCTGCACACCTATACCCCCGAAGAGTGGGCGGCGCAGGGCCAGGCACCGGATTCGCCCACCTGCCGCGGCGGCAGCAAGCACGACCTCGCGGGTTGAACCCGGCGAGCCCTGTTCAGCGGCAGTCCGTATTGGTTAAAATTTGATCGGCGCCGGCATCCTTGCCGGCGTTTTCGTCTAACCGGTCCGCCCTTTGCGAGGGCGACCCCTGGGAACCCGAAGATGACCGACAAGATTGTCGTGGCGGCCTTGTACAAGTTCGTCACCCTGGACGACTACGTCCAATTGCGTGAACCCCTCCTGCAAACCCTGCTGGCGCATGACGTCAGGGGCACCCTGCTGCTGGCCGAGGAAGGCATCAACGGCACCGTCTCCGGCAGCCGCGAAGGTATCGATGCCGTGCTCGCCTGGCTGCGCGCCGATGCGCGCCTGGTGGACATCGATCACAAGGAATCCTACTGCACCGAGCAGCCCTTCTATCGCACCAAGGTCAAGCTGAAGAAGGAGATCGTCACCCTGGGCGTACCCGGCGTCGATCCCAACCGCCGCGTGGGTACCTATGTCGAACCCCGGGACTGGAACGCCCTGGTGGACGATCCCGAGGTGCTGGTGATCGACACCCGCAACGACTACGAGGTGGGCATCGGCAGCTTCAAGGGTGCCATCGATCCCCAGACCAAGAGCTTTCGCGATTTCCCGGCCTATATCCGCGAGCACTTCGATCCGGCCCGGCACAGGAAGGTCGCCATGTTCTGCACCGGCGGCATTCGCTGCGAGAAGGCGTCGAGCTTCATGCTGCAGGAAGGCTTTCCCGAGGTTTTCCATCTCAAGGGCGGCATCCTCAAGTACCTCGAAGAGGTGCCGGCAGCGGAGTCGCGCTGGGAAGGCGAGTGCTTTGTCTTCGACAACCGGGTGACCGTGACCCATGACCTCGCCGAAGGGGTCTACGACCAGTGCCATGCCTGCCGCACGCCGGTCTCGCCGGAAGACATGCAGTCAGCGCATTACAGCCCCGGCATCAGCTGCCCGCACTGCTGGGATTCGCTGTCGGAAAAGACCCGCGCCGGCGCCCGCGAGCGGCAGAAGCAGATCGAGCTGGCGCGCCTGCGCAACGAACCCCATCCCATCGGCCGCGATCCGCGGCTGAACGCCATGCCCAACCCCGAGGAGGTCTAGGATGCCCGGTCGCCTGCTCTATGTGATGGACCCCATGTGCTCCTGGTGCTGGGGCTTCGCGCCGGTGGTCGAGCGCCTGGCCGAGCGGGCGGCCGCCCAGGGCATTCCGCTGCACCTGGTGGTGGGCGGCCTGCGTCGCGAGCGGGTGGCCCAGGACACCGCCAGCCGGGTGCGCACCCTGGCCTACTGGCAGGCGGTGCAGGAGACCACCGGCCAGCCCTTCGCCCTGGACCAGGGGCCGCCGGAAGGCCTGGTGTACGACACCGAGCCGGCCTGCCGCGCCCTGGTCGCCGCTCGCCAGCTCGACGAAGAGGCGGTCTGGCCACTGGCCAAGCGTATCCAGCGGGCCTTCTATGTCGAAGCCCGCGACGTCACCCAGCCGGCGCTGCTGGTGAAACTGGCCGAAGCCTGTGGCCTGCCGCGCATCGAATTCGCGCCGCTGTTCGACGGCGAGCCGGCACACCAGGCGACCCAGGCCGACTTCGACTGGGCGCTGAATCTGGGTATCGCCGGCTTCCCCACGCTGCTGGCCGAGCGTGATGGTCAGCTGGCGCTGGTCACCAACGGCTACCAGCCGCTGGACGAACTGGAACCGCTGCTGGACGCCTGGCTCAGCCGCGGCGCGCACCTGGCGTGAGTCTGGTCATCGACGAGCGTCTGACGCTGCCCGAGCAGGAAATCCAGCTCACCGCGGTTCGCGCCCAGGGTGCGGGTGGGCAGAACGTCAACAAGGTTTCCAGCGCCGTCCACCTGAGATTCGACATCCAGGCGTCTTCGCTGCCGGAAGCGCTCAAGGAGCGCCTGCTGGCGCTGCGCGACGGGCGCATCAGCCGCGACGGCGTGGTGGTGATCAAGGCCCAGCAATACCGTACCCAGGAGCAGAATCGCGCCGACGCCCTGGAGCGCCTGGCCACGCTGATCGCCACGGCCAATGTCCAGGAAAAGCCGCGGCGTCCGACCAAGCCCACCTACGGCTCCAAGCAGCGCCGCCTGGAAGGCAAGTCGCGCCGCAGCGGCCTCAAGGCCAGTCGTGGGCGGGTGGATTTCTAGGCTCCGCGCAGCCTGAGCTAACGCACCACGATCAGCGCACTGCCGGCGGCTTCCAGCATGTTGCGGGTGTTGCTGCCCATGAAGAAGTGGCGCAGGCGGGAGTGGCCGAAGGCGCCCATCACCACCAGTTCCAAACCGTGCTGCTTGCGATAGCGCTCCAGGCCCAGTTCCACGTCGCCATCGGTGATGGCGGTGGTGACCGTGCGGCCCCGGGCCCTGAGTTCGTCGGCGGCGCGGGCGAGGGCGGCGCGGCGTTCTTCGCGGTCGCGGCCGACGGTCACCAGGTGGCAGGCCAGGCCGTCGAACAGCCGGCAGGTGGCCACCCAGGTCACCGCCTTGCGCGCGCTGTTGCTGTCGTCGTAGGCCAGCAGCACGCCGCTGGGCTTGACGAACAGGTGGCCGGCCACCAGCAGCGGGCGATGCAGGAGGCGGATGGCGCTTTCCAGGTGGCGGCCGATCAGCCGCTTGGGTGGACTGTCCTCGCCCTGACGGCCCAGCACGATGAGGTCGAAATCCTCCTGCAGACTTTCCAGCGAACCTATCAGGTCACCATGCTGGAGCACGGCCCCGGCGCAGCGCGCCTGTTGCTCCTCCACCCGCAGCTGGGCCGCATCGAGCAACAGCCGGCCCTGGTCTTCCGCCATGGTGCCGCGCTGGGCATCCAGGGCCGCCAGCTCGGTCAGCAGGTGTTCGCGGTTGACCAGCAGGGGCGATGTAGCCTGGCCCGGCCGCGGAAAGCGGCGCTGATCCAGCACATGCAGCAGGGTGAGCGGGGCGTCCAGGGTGGTGCCGGCCCAGGCGGCGAA
>Ga0157369_10006553_pt1 | contig 13479 bp, 9 predicted proteins | sample C25metaG_FD_113461 | JGI IMG/M metagenome (GOLD analysis project Ga0157369, IMG submission 113461) | Corn rhizosphere microbial communities from Kellogg Biological Station, Michigan, USA - C2-5 metaG | ecosystem: Host-associated > Plants > Roots > Rhizosphere > Soil | place: USA: Michigan...
CTTCTCCTTCTCGGTGCGGTAAACGATGTCCGAGTTCTCGACCCGTAACAGCGGGCGATTGGTGGGAATTACGACGACTTCCAAGCGATAGATCTTTTCAAATTCAGGGGCTTCGGTTTCCGCTGTACCGGTCATACCAGCAAGCTTTTTGTACATGCGGAAGTAATTTTGAAAAGTGATCGTTGCGAGCGTCTGGTTCTCGCGCTCGATCTTCACCCCTTCTTTTGCTTCGACAGCCTGGTGAAGCCCGTCCGACCACCGGCGCCCCGGCATCAACCGGCCGGTGAACTCGTCAACAATCAGAACTTCTTTTTCGCGCGGGTTGTCGTCCTTGGCTTTCACCACGTACTCGACATCGCGCCGATAGAGCGCATGCGCCTTAATGGCAGTCTCAACGTGGTGCTTTAGATCCCAGTTCTCCGGATCCGCGATGTTGCCGATGCCCAGCAGCTTTTCGACCTTTTCCCAGCCTTCATCCGTCACCGTAATGCTGCGATGTTTCTCGTCCACTACGAAGTCGCCGGTCAACTGCTTGGGTTCGCCGGGCGCCGTGTCGATTTCCTCGCCTTTTTCCAGCTTAGGAATAATCCGATTTACCTTGTCATACTTGTCGGTCGACTCCTCGCTGGCGCCACTGATGATCAGGGGAGTACGCGCTTCGTCGATCAGGATGGAGTCAACTTCGTCGACAATGCCGTAGTTGAAAGGCCTCTGCACGCATTCGCGCAGATCGAACTTCATGTTGTCGCGCAGGTAATCGAAACCAAACTCGTTATTGGTGCCGTAGGTGACGTCGGCGGCGTAGGCTTCCTGACGCTCCTCGTCATCGAGATCGTGCACGATAACGCCGACCGTGAGTCCAAGAAAGCGGTAAAGCTTACCCATCCACTCGGAGTCACGTTTTGCGAGGTAATCGTTGACGGTCACAACGTGCACGCCACGCCCGCTGAGGGCGTTCAAGTAAACTGGGAGGGTCGCAACCAGGGTCTTGCCTTCACCCGTCTTCATTTCAGCGATCTTGCCCTGGTGCAGCACCATGCCGCCGATCAGCTGAACATCGAAGTGGCGCATGTTAAGGACACGGCGGCCCGCTTCGCGTACCACGGCGAACGCTTCTACGAGGATCTCTTCCAGGACTTCTTTCAGGGCCTGATCTTTTTCAGCCTCGATCTGCTTGCGGCGGTCGTCGTCAGCCTCAGGATCGTCCTGGAGCTTGCTCAAGCGTTCCTGAATGCGCGCCCGGAAAGCATCCGTCTTGGCGCGCAGCTGCTCGTCGCTCAAACCTTGCATCTGCGGCTCGAGAGCATTGATGGCCTCAACGTTGGGCAGCAGGCGCTTGATTTCGCGCTCGTTTTTGGTGCCGAAGACCTTGCCTAGTAGAGTGTTAATCAAATTCCGTTTCCTTCAGAAGGGAGCCGCACCCCTGCCTATCCTAAAAGCCTAGCATACTTAGATGCTGCTGAACGGCGTAAGTCGCCAAGGGAAGGATCGAGGTAGGTTCCGCCCGAACGGTCGTGTTTATGGGCAGCGATTGCGCGCCGCCCGGCACGCCCTGCCCTGCGTCTTTCTTGAGAGTTCAGGTAACATCGTAGCTAACCAATGGCCACTTTTTACGATCGCTTTGTGGAATGCGAGCAGCGCTGGCCACAAAACATCGCTGTCGAAATCCAGAAGCAAGACACAGTTGAGAGCCACACCTACGCTCAGCTACGGGCGATGGCCGAATCCATCGCTCGTTGGATCGTTGTCGGGGGCCATTGTCCCGGCTCGCGGCTTGCCATTCTGGCCGACAATCATCCCCGCTGGACGGCCGCTTACCTGGGGATCATTGCTGCGGGGTGTACTGCTGTTCCTCTGGACACAGCCTTCCATGCCGATCAGGTAGCGAAGCTACTTCAGGACAGCGGTAGCTCTGTCCTATTTACAGACAGCAAGCATCTCGAGGTGGCCAAGGAAGCGATCTCCGCAACCAACGTAGTACTGATACTGACCGATACTGCGGCTGGCGACCTCGCGGGCTCGCTTGCGAATCTCGACATAATATTTTCGGACGGACCAAGCGGCTTTAGGGCTGTTTCTCGCTGCTCCGAAGACATCGCGACCCTTCTATACACGTCGGGGACTACAGCCGATCCCAAAGGGGTAATGCTCACCCATGCCAATCTGCTGGCGGAATGCAGCGGGGTCTTTGGGTTGCTGCAACTGACTCCGAGCGATGCCGTTCTGGGCGTGTTGCCTTTATTTCACGCACTGGCGCAGATGGCCAACCTGCTCCTGCCGCTGGTGTGTGGCGCCCGGGTCGTGTACCTGGAGACACTCAACACTACAGAACTGGTGCGGGCCTTGGGGGAAAGGAACGTCACAGCTTTCGCCTGCGTTCCTCAGTTTTATTACCTGATTCATGAGCGCATTCAGTCCGAGGTAGCCAAGCGCGGCACGTTGGCGAAGGTGCTGTTCAGGGGCTTGATGAAGTTGACGGTGGCGCTGAGGGCAATGGGCTGGAATTCTGGCAGACTTTTCTTCCGGAAAGTCCACCAGACGTTCGGACCGCGGATGCGCTTCCTGGTGACCGGAGGCTCGCGCTGGGACCCGCAGGTTGGACGAGACTTTTACGCTCTGGGCGTCGATATTTTGCAGGCTTACGGGCTGACCGAGACCACCGGTGGAGCCTTATGCACGCCACCCGACGACAACGTAATCGGATCGGTCGGCAAGCCTTTAACAGGAGTGGAGGTGCGCATAGCTGACCCTGAGCCACAGGACGAAGGCCCTGCCGTTGGTGAGATCGTCATCCGGGGATCGATCGTCATGAAGGGTTACTGGAATCGCGCCGACGCCACTTCTGCTGTGTTGCGCGACGGGTGGCTCTACACGGGCGACCTGGGACACTTTGATGCCGACGGCAATCTGTTTATCACTGGCCGCAGAAAGGAAGTCATCGTTCTCAGTTCGGGAAAAAACGTATATCCGGAAGAGATCGAAGCCCACTATCAGAAATCGGCATTCATAAGAGAAATCTGTGTGCTTGGGTTGACGGCACGTTCCGGCGAGCCCTTCTCCGAACGACTACATGCCGTCATCGTTCCCGATTTCGACACTCTGAAGCACCGTAAGATCGTCAACGCCAAAGAGGTAATCCGGTTTGACGTGGAGGGCCTCTCTCAGCAACTGGCCTCAACGAAGCGAATACTTAGCTACGAGATCTGGCAGGAGGCGCTACCTCGTACCACAACTCGCAAACTGAAACGGTTTGAGATTGAGAAACGCGTTTATGCAAATCGCGAAACACAGCAGTCTCCCGATTCCGGGAATTCCACTCCACCTTCGTTAAGCGATGAAGAACAGTCGTGGATGCAAGACCCGCAAGTGCAGCGAGCTTTGAATATCATTCGAGCAGCGTCCAAGAGGGACGGAGGGTTGGTTGCGCCGAAAGACAATCTGGAGTTGGACCTGGGACTCGATTCGATGCAGAGGGTTGAACTCCTGGTCGCACTGGAAGAAGAGTTAGCAGTTGAAGTCGATCAGTCTCGTCTAGCGGAAATCTATACGGTGCGCGAGTTGGTGGATACACTTCGGCAAGACGCTCAAGCTCCAGGGGCCGTGTCTCCTCCCGAGCGACTTGGCTGGGGTTCTATTCTGGCCGAAGAGAGCAGGGACGAGGATGTCCTGAATCTCGCAAAACCGCGTCCCTTTGCTGCCGCTTCTTTGTTCCTGGTATTCCGATTCATCCAACTCTTTTCGCGCGACCGTTTTGATCTGCGCGTAACCGGACTTGACAGGCTTCCGACCCGAGGTCCATTTATCCTCTCGCCGAATCACCAGAGCTACATTGATCCATTCGTTATCGGTAGTCTGCTTCCCTGGACCGTATTTCGCGAGATCTTCTCGGTGGGAACGAGCGACGTCTTTGGCTCGAGTTTCATGCGGCGCATCGCACGCTGGTTGCGCGTCATCGTGGTCGATCCCGATGCGAATCTGATTCCGGCCATGCGCGCTGGCGCATTCGGTTTGCGTCATGGCCGCATTCTTTTTCTCTTTCCTGAGGGAGAGCGCACTATCGACGGCCATCCGAAGGTTTTCAAAAAGGGAGCCGCAATTCTGTCTGCACATCTGCAGGTCCCCATTATTCCTGTGGCCATCGAGGGTTTCTACGAAGTGTGGCCGCGAGGCAAGAAGTTTTTCCAGGGATTCAGTCCGCTGCGAGTTAAATTCGGAGACCCGATATATCCTCCGCGGACTGCGCATCCCGCAGAGCCTGATTACGTTCAGCTCACAGGCGAGCTACGGTCGCGCGTTGTGACAATGTGGGACGAGCTTCGTAAGCAGCGACATGAAGCTGAAGCCCTTCGCTTCACAACCGCGGCAACACACTAGGTCGTGTAAGGCTCAGCGCCAGCGGTCTACTAATTCCCACCACATGAGGCGCATCCACTCGTACAGATTTGTTTTCGCCCACTCGCGTTGCCTCCACCAAAGAACCCCGAACTCAGCAGGATTGTGCGCGGCAGCCATGTTGAACTCGAAACCAGGGATCTCATGCTGAAACACACTCCGCGCTCTGCGGGTGTGGAAGTCAGACGTAACGATTAGTACCTTATGAACACCTCCGGCGCGCGCCATGCAATTCTCCGCTTCATGCGATTCGTCGCGTGTGGAAAGCCCATGAATGGGACAGATCGAGATTGAATTTGCCTGTGGCAGGCCTTGTACCCAACGCTGAGCCAGTTCGGGGGCGGTCCACTGATAGATGCGCTCGGCTGCGGGCACATCCATGACGATCCTCGGGGCATAGCCCCGCTCCAGCAGATCGAGGGCGAGCATAGGGCGATTGTAGGTTTCGCCTGCCAATACCAGAATCGCGTCAGATTTTTCAGGTTCATCGACCACCAAAAACCGGCCTGTGCCCGCGACGAGGGCGGCGAACAATCCGAGCAGTCCCAAACTCAACATCAGCCGTCTTTTCATGTGAAAGCAGGATCTTTCTTGCTCTTCTCACGCCGGGAGGACGAAAACAGCATTGAGGCTGCAAACTCGTTCACACTCGTCAGCCGGCTAGCGTGATTACTAGCGAAATCAGTGCTTTGAGAGCGCACATTATGGCACGGGAACTGCACCTTCCTGGCTTGGCGCCGTAAACCCCCTTGCGCCTGTGCTACGATGAGTTTCTCTATACTGCACTTTGTAAGTTATTGAAAATATGACTACTCGACCTATGGTTTCCACCCTGTCTTCTGAGCTGACTTCCAAGATTGCCTCACGGGAGGCCAAAGTCGCGATCATCGGCATGGGGTACGTCGGCCTGCCTCTGGCGTTGTTATACATCGGCCAGCGTTTTTCCGTGACAGGCTTCGATATTGACCGTCGCAAAGTTGACACGCTAAATCAGGGTGGCTCCTACATATATCGCATCGAGACGGCCGACATCAAAGACGCGCTGTCCCATGGCTTTGCGGCAACGTCCGATTACTCACGCATAACCGAAATGGACGCAGTAATCATCTGTGTCCCCACCCCGCTGAATGAATATCATGAACCCGACTTGAGCTTTATCACAGCCACGGCCGAAGCCATTGCGCCGAACCTTCGGGCGGGACAGTTGATCGTGCTGGAAAGCACAACGTATCCGGGAACCACCGAGGAAGTGCTGATCCCTATCTTGGAGAAAAAGAACCCGGCCCGGCTAAAGGCATCGCGTGGTGGAGAACCCAGCGGTCACGAATTTTTCGTGGCCTTCTCGCCCGAACGTGAGGATCCGGGCAACACAAGCGTTGCGCGGCAAGACATTCCTAAAGTTGTCGGCGGGTTGGATTCCGAAGCCTCTGAGCTCGCAGCCAGTCTCTACGGATCGATCTTTAACCGTGTGGTGCGCGTTTCTTCTCCCGCCGCCGCGGAGATGACCAAGCTTCTGGAGAACATCTATCGATGCGTCAACATCGCCCTGGTAAATGAATTGAAGATGCTCTGCCTGCGTATGGGGCTCGACATTTGGGAGGTAATCGACGCGGCGTCCACTAAGCCCTTCGGCTTTCAACCTTTCTATCCGGGGCCCGGTTTGGGTGGACACTGTATACCAGTGGATCCTTTTTATCTTTCCTGGAAAGCAAAGGAATTCGATTTCCGCACCCGGTTCATCGAGCTCGCTGGCGAGATCAACGTTTCCATGCCATACCACGTGATCGCGGCGGTCATGAATGCTCTGAACAAGCAAAAAAAGGCGCTGAACGGATCACGAGTCCTCATCCTGGGTGTCGCCTATAAGAAAGACATCGACGACTTACGCGAATCGCCCGCTCTCACTATTATCGAACTGCTGCAGAAGGAAGGCGCGGCGGTGTCGTACAACGATCCCTATTTCCCCAGCATAGGCAAAGGCCGCCACTACGATTTGCAGATGAAGCGCGTTGAACTGGAGAACCTGAATGAGTACGACTGCGTGCTGATCGTCACAGACCATAGCGACTACGACTATGATCGCATCGTGCGCGAATCCCAACTGGTGGTCGACACGCGGAATGCAACTCGTGGAATTCAGGACGCCAAGATTGTTCACTGTTAAAAAAGGTTGATCGCACCTGACCAGGTGCGGGAATTTTGCGCTCGTCCAGTTTTTACGCTTGCCGCGTGTAAGATTTTTTCCACACTTGCGGGCTCAAATCCCATATCGGCGATTCTTTCGGACGTAAGCAGCTGAAAGCTATCCACTTTACTAGTTTTAGTAGTGGTACCTTTCTGGCCCGAAGCTTGCTGAATCCAAGCTGCAGGGGTAAGCTGACCCGAACCGTCTCCCATGTTCAACGTCCGCGTCGGTGGGGCGCGGCCTTCAACCAAGCATCAGTTCGAAAAACGCTGATCAACAGAGGTCAAAAATGCCTCTTCTCCCAGAACTCGGGATGTTCGCCCTGCTCCCGGAACCCAAATCAAGGTGGAGAGAATTTGTTTTCGGTTATGGCACAGAGAGCGCTGCTCTCATCATCCTGCTTTCCCTTGGTATTTTGCGACCACAAATCCTGACGCGTTCGACGGGAAGTTACCGGCCTATTGCGTTGGTGAACACTCCAGTTCCGGTAAACCATGAACCCGCTCCGGTGCGGGTCATACAGGCTCCTCGCCTTGTCGCGCAGCGACCTATGCAAGTTCCAACGAACCTGCGTTTGGAGCCTCGAGTTTCCAAACCTCCGGAAGAGCCAGCGCCCAGGGTCCAAGCGCGCGAGATGGCAGTCCCCACGATTGCAGATGCAAAGCCTGTGATTCCACGTCAACTCGTTCGTACCAACGTATTCTCTACCGGCAGTTCCGCACCTCCGACCATTGCTGCCGCTCCGCAGAAGGTGCAGACTGGCGGATTTGGAGATCCCAATGGCCTGCCTGCAGCGGAGACCCACGGGAAGCCGGTCACAATCGCGCAGGTTGGATCATTTGATTTACCGTCTGGAGGCGGTGCCGGCAACGGAACCGGCGGAGCAAAGGGCAAGAAGGGAGTCATCTCAAGTGCCGGATTCGGCGACGGAGTAGCGACAGGAGACAATTCCGGGAGTGTCTCGGCGTCTCGCGGCAGTATTCGGCAAGGAGGCTTTGGCGACGCCGACACTGCCCTCGCACAACAAGTGCGGTCTCGCCCCTCATTAAGCGAAGTAGCCAAAAAAACGCCAGTCGAGATCATTTCCAAACCCACGCCAACCTACACGGAAGAAGCGAGGAAACTCCATATCGAAGGCGAAGTCTTGTTGGAGGTAGTCTTTGAGGCTTCGGGACGCTTGCGTGTGGTACGAGTGGTGCGCGGACTAGGCCATGGGCTGGACGAAAATGCACAGCGTGCCGCCGAGCAAATACGATTCAAACCTGCCATGAAGGAAGGACAGCCTGCGGATTCCACAGCCACTGTACACATCCTGTTTCAGCTGGCCTGAAGATCAGAAGGTTAATAGGAGTTTATGAGCTGTTTAAAAAAAGTAAGTTTCGTTTTTGCCATCACTGCACTTGGTTGCGTACTCTCGGCCGCTCAAGAAGCCGCTACGCAGCCGGCGAACGACGAGCCCTCGAAAACAATGCCCCAGGTACAGCCTGCGGGTGTGACCGATCAGCCAGTTGGAAATGTGGACGAGGAAAAGCCGAAACAACACTCCGATGACACCAGCCCGAGATCTTCGACAGATCAGATACTCGATCGTGTTGTCGAGCGTGAGCATGCATTCGTAGCACAGATGCGGCACCTCCATCCCCTCGTCGAAACCTACATTCAAGACATGAAGACCGACAAGGAACTGGGGGAAGTTCCGATCAGCGATCACTATTTCCTCGGCCGCCTGAATCTAACCAATGGGCCCGCGGATGACTCGTTTATGGCGCAACCGGGATTCAAGAGCCGCTTTCTCGGTAAGCTCACCAGCTTTTACTCAATGAAGTTCCTGCCCCTGGGCTTTGCTCAGATGGTTTTGGTGGACACCGATTTTCAGCGCAAGTATTACGACTTCACACCGGTCAGAAAAGAATTCCTTGGCGAAGTGCGCTGCCTGGTTTTCGACGTTCAACCAAAGCAGAGCGCGGGGCAAGGACGGTTCCTGGGCCGCATCTGGGTAGAAGATCAAAATTACAATATCGTCCGTTTCAATGGGACCTATGCCCCTCACCCCAAGTACAGCTATTACCTGCATTTTGACAGCTGGCGCTTGAACCTTCAGCCGGGAGTATGGCTGCCGGCCTACATCTACAGCCAGGAATCGGATCTCAAATATCGGGACGTCCAGACCTTACACTTCAAGGCGCAGACTCGTTTGTGGGGCTACGACTTGACTCGTGCCGCCCACAACCAGGAATTCTCGGAAATCACCGTGGACTCGCACGACAGCGTTCAGGACGCAAGCGAAACCGGGCAGGACTCGTCGCCAGTTCAGGCGGCTCGCATATGGCAGCGGCAAGCAGAGGAGAATTCGATTGACCGGCTTCAGAAGATCGGATTGCTTGCACCAACCGGAGATGTTGACAAAGTCCTTCAGACGGTTGTGAACAATCTGCTGGTGACGAACAACCTCGACATCCAACCCGAAGTGCGTTGTCGCATATTCCTAACGGCGCCCCTGGAAGCATTCACGATCGGACACACTATCGTGATCAGCCGTGGCATGCTGGACGTGCTGCCTGACGAAGCGTCATTGGCAATGGTGCTTGCGCACGAGCTTGGACACGTTGTGTTGGACCATCAAATCGACACCAAACTGGCCTTCAACGATCGGATGCTATTCCCGGACGATGAGACTTTTGATCGGCTGGGGTTCCAACATACGCAGTCGGAAGAGGATGCCGCCGACAAAAAAGCGGTCGAGATTTTGAAGAATTCGCCCTACAAGGACAAATTGGGGAACGCTGGGCTGTTCCTGCGAGCGTTGCAAGACCGCGCCCCTCAGCTGAAACACCTGATTCGCCCACATTTAGGGGACGGGCTGGCAAGCAAGAAAGATGTTCGCATGGCGGAACTCACGGCGGGAGCGCCGCAGCTGGAAACAAGGCGCACTGATCAGATAGCTGCCCTACCTCTGGGAGGACGGGTGAAGCTAGATCCCTGGACGAATCGGGTGGAACTGCTGAAGACCAAGCCTGTACCACTTAGCTCGGCACGTGAAAAAATGCCGTTTGAGGTCACTCCGTTTTTCCCATTCCTGACCAGATTGCAGGGCACTGCGGCAGCGCCCGAAAAGGTCGCGTTAACCGCACCAAGTCGGTAACTAGTGAGCTTCTGCGGTGAGAATGGCGCAGCGCGCCGTGGCGAGGCTTTAGGCTAGTCCAGCCCCGAAAAGATCGTAGGGAAGGCTGCTGCAGCTCAACTGCTACTGGATCGCGCTGCCGACCTGCGAAAAGACAGTGTTAGCATTGGAGCCGATCAGACGGACCGTGCCGACCACAATCACCAAGATGACAGCCAGCATGACTGCGTATTCGGCGATGTCCTGCCCCTGTTCATCGTGCCAAAGTTGGCTTAACAAATATGCCACGGTTGTGTCTCCTATCGCTCCGCAGGCAAATAAAAATTGACCGCGCGTCATGAATGGACGCGAATACTCACCCGGCCTGCGTGGCGTATGTCACATAGTAGTTTTTCGCGCGGGACGAACCAATGGCCCGTACGTGCCCGTTATGGCACGAAAGTGCCATACCTTCTAACTTCCGGGCAAGCCGCGATAAACCTAATGATATCTATGAGATGCTGATTAACGGAAGGGATTGATTTACGGCGAATAGGGCCAGTTCCAAACGGGTCGAGACGCCTAGCTTGTCGAAAATGTTGCTAAGGTGGTGCTTTACCGTGTCTTCACTGATCTTAAAGTACTCGGCAATCTCCTTGTTCGCGAAGCCAGCCACCACGGCGGAAACGATTTCCAACTCGCGGGGAGTGAGACCGAATTTCTTCTGCTTAGCCTCATCGCCAGAGGATTGGACCAAGTTACGCAAATACTGAACGAGATTTGACACGCTTTCGCGTCCGACCCAGTATTCCCCGGCCATCACTGTATGGATCGCCTTCAGCAACAACTGGGTGGCCGAATCTTTGAGCACCACACCACGTGCACCAAGTTGCAGGGCTTCGACGATTTCCTTTTTCTCAGCTGCAGCGGTCAACAGGATTACTCGTACCGAATTCGCCTCGCCATTGCTCAGGTCACGTAAGGCTTCCAGTCCGGGGTGCTTGGGCATCGCCAGATCCAAAAGCATGATGTCAGGCTTAAGCTGGCGGGCCAACTTGACGGCCTCCGCGCCATCGCGGGCTTCTCCGATGACTTTGAGATCCGATTCTGCTTCCAACAAACGACGGAGGCCATCCCGAAAAATGGGGTGGTCATCGGCAATGACCAGGCGTATTGGTTGTGATTTCCTATCCATAAGCAGCTTCTCGCTGTTGCGGTACCGTGATCTCGAGCCGAGAGCCCTGCCCGGGAGTCGATTCTATCGTCAGTTCTCCATCGATTAACCGGACACGTTCTTTTATCACGAGTGGGCCTCTGTGCGCTTCGTCCAATTCGATCTGACTCAGACGCCCGGAGAAATCGAAGCCGCGCCCATCGTCTTCAACAGTGAGCTTCCACTGACCGCCTTTTGAAAAAAGCCGCACGAGCACCTGCCGTGCCCGGCTGTGTTTGCGCACATTCACCAGAGCTTCTTGCACGATTCGTACGAGTTCCCGGCATACGCGCGGGGACATGTCACTCGGCTCCAGTTCGAACACAAAGCGGGCGGATATTCCAGTTTCTCGGGCAAAGCGCTCGACCGTGTCGTTAACCACCGCCGGGAGCTTGCGAGCATCCACGTCAATGGACTTCATTTCCTGCATCAGCTCGCGCAATTTGAGGACTTCTTCTCGCAACAATCCTTGAATCCTAGCCAGCTCACCCGCTACTCGCTCCGACTCTCCGCCGGATTGCCTTCTCACGACGTCTACTTGCATTTCCATGGCAATCAGCGATTGCACGGCACCGTCATGCAGCTCACGGGCGACGCGAGCGCGTTCAACCGCTCCGGCGCGCATGCGAAGGCGTCGCAGCAAATAGACGTTGTAAACGGCGGGGCCAACCTGGCGAATGATCTCCTGCAAGAAACGTAGCTCCTCCGACATTTCTCCCGCCAGGATGGGATCAAATAGAAGAATTCGTCCCCACCATTCCCTTCCAAAGGAGAATGAAGCCGACATCAGCGAATGGAAATTCTGGGTGGCAGCCAGCGTCCGCACAAATTGGTCCGAGACGTCGCGCTGCCGGATTCCGTCTCGGTCGAGTGCGGTTATTGCGATGCGCCCGGAGTTTCTGCCTTTTTTCGTCGCGTAGAACGCGTCTCCGGGCGCTTCTGCCATGTATAGTTCGCGATCCGACCCGCTGGGGTCCAACCAGCGAAGAACCTCATTTCCCTCCTTGGATCCAGCCACTTCGCCTACGAATACACGGAAGCTATGAGCATCCTGGCTGGCGAGCAACAGTCTTTTTGCTCCGAAAGTGGTGATGAGTTCATTCAGAATCCCTTGAAGGGTCCCGGATAGTCCCAAGTCAACTCTGGCGCGACCCAAAATACGTGCGATTACGGCTTTTTCCGCGCGCAGCTGCTTCTGCTGCTCGGCTAAATATCCCAGGAAAAGACCCGTCACCAGCAGTGAGATAGATCGCATGAAGAGCCGGTTCGGAGCAAACTCCCAGATCACCGCACCCTTGAGAATGACAGCGCTAACAATCAAACCGCTATGCAGGACCAGGCCTTCGACCCATAGTACGGCCACTCCCGCGAGCGCCGTCCCAATAGTTTCCCAAAGTCCCCACCGATAAGCGGCCGCCAGCAGGACAAAGACGAAGAAGAGGAAGAACGGGCTGCGCTGCCCAGGAGCGTAGATGGAAATCAAGGCGGGCCAAACTATGTCGGCAGCGTGGACCAGGACGCGAAACGACCAGGTAGACTGCCTTCGCCAGCGTACGAGCAGCATCACCACTACGCTGTGCGCGATATAGAGTCGCAACAACCACCATGGCACGGGGGAGCCGGTAGCCAACTCCGTGGGATCCAGCCAAGTTGCCACGAGCGCCGATGTCGCCAAAAAGACTCGGGCCGTGGCCAGCCACCGTTCAATGCGGCGTGTCTCGTCAGGGCTGGTGGGAGCCCTAAGACGAAACAGAAAGCGGTGCCTGTCGGCGAGAAGGGGCAATCGTCTCCGACCCTAATGGTTTTGTTTTCTGGATATTAGTTGGGCGGAAGGCAATGAGGCAAGGGGAAGTTAGGTTCTGGCGGCTTATAAACGTGAGACATGGCATTCCTCGGGGATGTTCATCTTCCATCGAAGGCGTGTTACGGAAGTAACTCTTGGCTGATCCCATTGAGGGCTAGAATCGCGCAGGGAGAAGTGTTTTGTCTAAAGCCTCGAGGATCTGGCTGCTGGTCACTGCTGTCCTGGTAGGCAGTCAAATAGTGGCTGCCGCCCTGTTGCCCCGGGGTTATGCTCTCACTCTCATCAGTGACATAAGCCTGGCACTACTTCTGTTCTCGGCCATCCTGGCCATGGTTCCTAATGCTTTAGCGTCCAAAGGCCGGGTGCGAGTCTTCTGGTGGCTGATGGTGGCGGGTATCGGCTCGTGGTTTCTCTACCAGCTGTCCTGGAATTATTTCGAGCTTTATCGTCACCAGGAAGTTCCCGAGCTCTTCGTTGGCGACATCGTCTTGTTCCTGCACTTAGTTCCCATGATCGCAGCACTGGCGATGCAGCCTCACCAGCAGCACGATAACCGTGATGTCAGACTGGGTTCACTCGACTTTGCTCTCTTGTTTGCGTGGTGGATCTACCTCTATCTATTTACGGTGATTCCGTGGCAGTACGCCCTTCCGGATCTGGCCAATTATGAGCACAACCTGAACGCCATCTATCTAACCGAGAAGGTCGTCTTTCTGGGTGGCTTGTGCATTTTGTGGGTACGAAGTTCCTCGGGCTGGCGAACCATCTATGCACATTTATTTTGC
>Ga0157369_10006555_pt1 | contig 13476 bp, 15 predicted proteins | sample C25metaG_FD_113461 | JGI IMG/M metagenome (GOLD analysis project Ga0157369, IMG submission 113461) | Corn rhizosphere microbial communities from Kellogg Biological Station, Michigan, USA - C2-5 metaG | ecosystem: Host-associated > Plants > Roots > Rhizosphere > Soil | place: USA: Michigan...
CGCCAACCATGGGATCGGATCCCTCTGGCGGGTCGCCGACGCCAGCCACGTGGACCGAGGACCTCCGCGCGGAGCGGTCGGGTACGGATGGCCATGGCTCCGGGCGGATCTACACGATCACCGTCCAGTGCACTGACATGGGCGGCATGGACATGAACGACCCCGACGAAGGAATGATGCAGACAGGCACGGCGACGCTGATCGTCACCGTGCCGCACGACCAGGGGGTTGTGAAGCAGTAGAACCCAGCGCGTCAGGCCCTGTGGTCCCCAGAGCGATCACAGGGCCTGACACGTTTCTACGATGCGCTGATGCGCATTGGGGTTCATCTTCCGCAATACGGCCGCGCCGCTAGCGGCCAGGCGATCACCAAAGCTGCCAAGCAAGCCGAGGAGCTTGGCTTCGCCGACATCTGGGTGAGCGATCACCTCGCGGTGCCGACCGGGGCGACGTATCCGCCGGCGTTCCTCTACGAGCCGGTCGTCACGCTGACGTGGGCAGCCGCAGCTACAACGCGGATCGGGCTTGGCACCAGCGTTCTCGTGCTGCCCTACCGACATCCGTTGCACCTGGCCAAAGAACTGGCTTCGCTGGATCTCTTCTCCGGCGGCCGGCTCGTCATCGGCGCCGCCGCTGGTTGGCTGGAAGGAGAGTTCGACGCGTTGGGTGTGCCGTTCGGTGAACGCGGCGCTCGCGCGGACGAGACCATCGATGCGATGCGCGTCTGCTGGGAGCAGCGTCCGGTCGAGCACGACGGCAGGTTCTTCCCGCTGCACGACCTGCAAGTGCGACCGCAGCCCGAACGCCGCATCCCGATCTGGGTCGGCGGCACCTCGCCGGCGGCACTCAATCGCGCCGCAACCCGCGGCGACGGTTGGCACGGCAACATCGACCGCGACGACAAGTTGAGCGAACACGTTCGTGTCTTGCGCGAACGACGACCAGAGGACTCGTTCACGATCTCGACCCGAACGCAATGGGACGGGTTGTCCGGCGATCTCGCGGACTACCCGCGGCGCGTCACAGCACTCGAGGCTGCCGGCGTGCAGCATCTCGTGTTAGGACCGGTGCAAGGCGACCTCGACAACTGGCTTCGGTCGGTCGAGGCGCTCGCGACCACACTCATGTCTTAGTGAGCGCGAACTCCTGCAGCGGCGTGTGTGTTACGGACGCGCTGAGCGTGCTGTGCACCAACCGGAATGACGTGACCGTCCACTCCGCACTCTCGTACGACGACAAGCGGGACACGATCTCCCGCGCGTCGAAACTTCCAAGCCGAGCGCGGCCAAGAGTGAGGTGCGGCCGGAACTTGCGGTCGTCGACCGGGATGTTCACCCGACGAGCGGCTGCCGAGCACCGGTCGGCAAGCCTCGTCAATTGCTCGACGTCCCCCGCCAGCCCCGCATGCACGACGCGCGCGCGGGCCGCCTGACGCGCGAAGGTCGCGGCCCCGGAAACCCTGAGGCTGAACGCCGAGGACTTCGCCGCCGCACGCTCGAGACGCGCTCCGAGATCCGGAACGACGTCATCGGCGACGTCGCCGTAGAAGGCAAGGGTCACGTGCCGCTGATGCGGCGGCACCCAACGCAGGCCGCCCGCCCGTTCGCCGACGGCGGCGTCGATGGCTGCAATCACGTCGTCGGGTGGGTAGAGCGCGCTGAACAGCCGCACCGCACCACCCAACCATGCGTCAGCTGATGAGTGCGTCCTCCTCGATCGCTTCGGGACGCGGCACCCGAGTGAGCGGTCGGCGAAGCGAGAGTTGCGGTGTGAGCTTGACGTTGTCCCGGCGGGCGAGGTAGGCGGCGGCAAGCACGGCAGCTGCTGCCGACGCGACGCCACCAACGATGAGCGACCAGCGCGGCCCGAAGACCTGGGCGATCCAACCGATCAGCGGCGCACCGATCGGTGTGCCCCCCATGAGCACCAACAGATAGAGCGCCATCACCCGGCCGCGCATGTTGTCGGCCGCGGTCAGCTGCACGGTCGTGTTGGCGGACGTGGAGAACGTGAGCGTGAAGAAGCCGAACGGAATCAGGACCGCGAAGAACGTCCAGTACGACGGCATCAGGCCGGCCAGGACTTCGACCGCGCCATAACTCGCCGCCGCGACGAAGACCACGTGCCGTCCAGGTCTGCCCCGCCGGGCCGACGCCAGCGCGCCGAGCAACGAGCCGAAGGCGTAGGTCGCGGAGATGATGCCGTAGGACTCGGCGCCATGTTGGAAGACGTTCTTGGTCATCAGTGCCGCGGTGATCTGGAAATTGAACCCCAGCGTGCCGACGACGGCGGCGACCGCGGTGATGGCGACGAGGTCAGGTCGGCGGCGCACGTAGCGGAGGCCTTCGCGGACCTGTCCTTTCTTGCGCGCGACCGGTTTGCCGGCATAGAGCTCGTCGTCGCGCATCAGCAACAACCCGGTGATGACGGCAGCGAACGACGCCCCGTTGATGAGGAAAACCCATCCGGTGCCCACGCCGGAGATCATCAACCCGGCGACTGCCGGCCCGAGCACGCGAGCGATGTTGAACGTTGCGGAGTTGAGGCTGATCGCGTTGGCCAGCAGCGATGGGCCCACCAGCTCGGTGACGAACGCCTGCCGGACGGGTGAGTCGACAGCCGTTGCAATGCCGAGCCCGAAGGCCAGCGCGTAAACGTGCCAGAGCGCAACAACGCCAGTGAGATCGAGCACGCCGAGGACGAGGGCGAGGCAACCCGCAGTGATCTGCGTGATGACGAGCATCTGCCGCTTGCGAGATCGATCTGCGATGACGCCGCCGTAGAGACCGAACAGCAACACCGGCGCGAACTGGAGGCCGGTGGTGATGCCGATTGCGGTGCCGGAGTTGTGCGACAACCGCAACACCAGCCAGTCCTGCGCTACCCGCTGCATCCAGGTGCCGGTCAAGGAGACGACCTGGCCGGACGCGAAGAGTTGATAGTTGCGGACTCGCAACGAGGAGAACATCGTCATGAGCGCGACAACTTCTCGATCACCGGCAGTGCCGCGCGCAGGGCTGCGACCTCGGTCGAGTCGAGCGACCGAAGGCGTTGCGCCATCCACGCGTCGCGGCGTCGGCGGTCGCTGTCCAGCAGTGCGACTCCGGCCGGCGAGATCGTCACCACGACCTGGCGCTTGTCGGCTTCGTGCGGCGCGCGGGAGACGTAGCCGAGCTCTTCCAGGCGCGCCAAGATCTTCGTCATCGACGGTGGCTGCACCTTTTCGTGCGTCGCCAGCTCGCCGGGCGAGATCGCTCCGTGCCGCTCGACGGTGCGAAGCGCTGCCAGCTGGCCCAGCGAAAGCTCCGGATGCGGCGAGTGGTGCCGCATCCGACGGCCGAGCCGCGAGATCGCGTCACGCAATGCCCCCGCGAGAGCAGCATCGGAGCGCGCGGGAGCGATCGGCATGATCGTTAGTCTAACTCATTAGCCAGGCTAAGGACCAGCGGTTTAACCCGGCCTTCAGCCGTACGCCGCAACGCCTTTCGCGTGCCGACGAGCGAGGTCCTGGTAGGCACCGGGGTTGTTGTCCACCCAGAACTTGGCGCCCTCCGACAACGGACCGGCAGGCTTGCCGGCCGTCCCGCGGAACAACGTCTCGGGCTCGATCACCGTGTTGGGCGGCACCAGCGCACCGGCCGCGACCATCGCGCGCTCGCCGACCTGCACGCCGTCCTGCACCGTCGCACCGTTGCCGACGAGAGCCTCGCGGCCGATGACGGCGCCGTGCACGACACAGATGTGGCCGATAGTGGCGCCCTCGCCGATGATGACGGGGTCCCGCGGACCGTGGATCACCGATCCGTCCTGCACGTTCGCACCGGCACGGACAACGATCGGCCCGAAGTCGCCGCGCAGGACGGCGCCGTACCAAACCGAGGCGCCGGCCTCGATGGTGACGTCGCCGATGATCGACGCGGTGGGCGCGACCCAGGCATCGGGGTGAACGCTGGGGTGCTTACCTTCGAAGGAGAACAGCGGCATGCGCGCACGTTAACCGGAGCGGCTCGACCGCCGACGGTCAGGAGGGTGTCGTCGACCGCAACTGCCGCGTCACACTCGACGTGAACGACGCCCCGAAAGCCGAGCCGTTGGACGACGAATGCTCCTTCAACACCAACGCGTACGTCGTCGACACCCAGTCACGTTGCTGCACAGTCAGGTCGACGCCGTTGCCGGTGATGTGCAGGGTGCTGTCCACGACGACCGCCTTCAGCGACTTGCCGCCGACGGTCACATTGCTCGTGCCGGCAATCTTCGACGCGACATGCAGCGTGTACTTGCCGTCCGTGGACTTGGCTTCCCAGGCCCAGCTGGTGCCGGTCGGGTAGCTGGCCGGAAAGTATTTCGCGGTGCCTACCGGATGGAAGTCCTCGTCGAAGCCCTGCTGGCTGATGTGGATGTCGACGACGTAGAGCCCCGTGTTCTTGACCTGCAGGGTCATCTCGGAGCTGCCCTGCTGGCTGGTGTCCTTGTTGTGCTGGGTCGAGCCCTGCGGCGCGTCGTAGACGTCGGTGTCGGTGCCGGAGATCTGCTGAGTGCCGCCGAGCGGCTGCTTGGCCGACCCGCTGACGTCATAGGTGTAGGTGCCGGCGCGAGTGAAGCCGGTCGGCTTGCCGGGCGGCTTGCTGAGCGCACGGGTCGATGCAGTGGGCGTCGAGCCGCCGCCGGCGGCAGTCGATGACGCCGGTGAGCCGGCCCCGCCGGTCGGCGAGACGCTGGTCGGCGAGCCCGCGCCGGTCGACGTCGCCGCGGTCGAGCCGACGCCGTTCGCGGCCGACTGTGACGTGACCGGAAGGGTGCTCGCGCGGTTGGTCCCGGAGGACGAGCTGCCACATGCGGCCAAACCGAGCGTGGCGACAAGCGCGGCAAAAGCCACGGTCAATGATTTTTCGGACGTCAACCGCACGGGATCGAGGATACGAAGCCCGGAATCGGGACAATGATCCGCATGACGTACGACGCGGGCGGACCCCTCGCGCGGCGCCAGGCAGCCATGCGTCGGCAAGGCCGGGGGCGGGCTCGCTGGTGGCTGTTCGGCGTAGTGATCGTCGTCGTACTCCTGGTGGTCGCCGGCACCTGCGACCGGGCCTGGTGGGCGCGGCGACTCGGGGACGTAACCAATGGGTCACGCACGGCCGACTATCTGGTCGGCCTCGCGATCGGCTTGTTGCCGGTGATCGGAGTGGGCCTCGCGAGCTTGTCCCGGCACCGTCGTCGGGTGCTGCGCATGTTCGTCGCCGGCGCGGCAGGGTTCGTCATCACCGACTTGCTTGCGCCGTCGCTGACGACGGCGATCGTGCACACCGGTGGCGCGGCCACGCGCCCGTTCGAACAGCACGTGCCCGGCTACCTGCCCGGCGTCTACACCGGCGTCGCGATCTGGTTCGTGTTGCTTGCGGTTACGTTCCTCCGGGCGAGGCGTGCGTGGCGACGCCGTCGCAGTGGCTACGGACCCTGACGACTACTCGACGCCAAGGGCCTGCTTGATGGGGTGCAGCGCGAAGTAGGCGGCGAACAGAATCGCGATCGCCCAGACCAGCACGTGCGGCTCACGCCAACGGCCTTGCGCGGTGCGCAGCACGACGTAAGAGATCATGCCGGCGCCGATGCCGTTGGTGATCGAGTAGGTGAACGGCATCAGCACGATGGTGAGGAAGCTCGGGATCGCAATCGCCCAGTCGTCCCACGGGATGCCCTTGACCTGTGTCATGAGCAGGAAGCCAACGGCGACGAGCGCAGGGGTGGCGGCCGCCGAGGGCACGATCGAGTAGAGCGGCGTGAAGAAGAGGGCAATCACGAAGAGCAATGCGGTGAAGACGCTCGCGAGCCCGGTCCGCGCGCCTTCGCCGACGCCCGCGGCCGACTCGATGAATGCGGTGTTGGACGACACCGAGCCCACGCCGCCTGCAACCGCTGCAGCACCGTCGATGAACAGCACTCGGCCGATGTTGGGCACGCGTCCTTTCTCGTCGATCAAACCGGCCTCCGCCGAGATGCCGACGATGGTGCCCATCGCGTCGAAGAAGTCGGACAGGATGAGGGTGAAGATGAACACGATCGACGTGATGATGCCCGCGTGCACGAAGCCGCCGCCGAGCGAGAACTTGCCGATCAGGTGGAGATCCGGCGTCGACGTTGCGTGACCAGGCCAGGTCGGGATCTGGTTGCCCCAGTTGCCGGGCTTCGGAAAACGCGGGACCGACGCACTCGCCTCGATGATGACGGCGAGAATCGTCGAGGCGATGATCGAGATGAGGATCGCGCCCGGCACGCGACGAGTCAGCAGCACGATCGTGAGCAGCAGGCCGACGACGAAGACGACGACCGGCCAGCCCAGCAGCTCGCCGCTGCCGGTGGCTCCGAGACCGACCGGCGTTGAAGCGCCGTTGGGCGTGTGCAAGAAGCCCGCGTCGACGAGCCCGATGAACGCGATGAACAGACCGATGCCGACGCTGATCGCCTGCTTCAGCGGCAGCGGGATCGCATCCATGATGATCTGGCGGAGACCGGTGACGACCAGGAAGCAGATTCCGAGGCCTTCGACGACGACGAGCCCCATCGCATCCGGCCAGGACATGGTCGGCGCGATCTGAAAGGCGACAACACCGTCGAGCCCTAGCCCGGCCGCGACCGCCAGCGGCAGGTTGCCGCCGACTCCCATGATGAAGGTCATCACCGCGGCGACGAGAGCGGTCGCAGCGGACAGTTGGGAGAACGACAAGTGGTGGCCGAACTTGTCGACGCCGGAGGACAGGATGATCGGGTTGAGCACGATGATGTAGGCCATCGTGAAGAACGTCGCAACGCCGCCGCGTAGCTCCCGCGAGACGTTGGATCCACGCCGACCGATCCCGAAGTAGCCGTCGAGGCCCCCGCGCTGCTCAGTCGTGTGCTCGGCCACCGCCGTCATTCACGCCTCCCCGATCCGATGATGTGCCCAGCGTTTCACGGGCGCGGGTCCATATCGTTGAGGCATGCCGAGCGACGAGCCGTCCGACCCGCTGTCGCGCCCCGAACTCGCCCCGTTGGAGACGGACGACCGTCCGATCATGTTTGTCGGGATGGCGCTATGGGTGGTCGCGTTCGTCGTACTCGTCGTTTTTTTCCGCGATGACCTTCGTCGACACCATGCCGAGTTCTGGCTCTGGAGCTGCGGGATAGGTGTGTTGTTCGGCCTCTACGGCCTGCGCTTCATCACCCGCCGCCAGAACGCGCTGGCACGCAGCCGTCAGGAGTGGCCGAGCGGCTCGGCCGAATCGGCGTCGCTGACCGATCCCGGCTCGTGCCCGAGCGGACCGCCGACGATGTCGATGCCGAAGTCGTCGAGCAGCGGCGGCGACGCTGGCGGCGACGACGGCACGACGACCGCCTCGGAGTGAGCACCGCAACCGTGATCGACCGCGACGACTCTGCCGTCGTCCGGGGCGAACGCGTTGGCGCAGGCCCCGAAGGCCTGGCGTAGCGAGCCGGCAAGGGGCAGATAGAAGCCGCAGGACGCGCACGAGGCCGGAGCGGAGCGGGCGATCGGAGCCTCGGGCCCGTGCTCGCCGTCGTACCACCGCTCGACCGCCTGCACGCGACCGTCGAAGCTGAGCACCCGCGTCCGGCCGAGGCCGAGCTCCCACGCAACCGCCGACGCGTCCTCGTCCTCGAAAAATGCGTACGACGGCACGAGGCGCGGGTCGTCCGCCTGCGTGGGCAACAGGTCACCCACGCCGAGGTCACCGGGACGAAGCCGCTCGCTCCACGGCACCCAGGCCGGCGCCGTCAAGGCGTCGTCCCCTGGGAGCAGCACGACCTCGTCAACGGTCGCCTCGCGTGCGCGCGGCGCGCGCACCACGGTCACCGCCCAGCGCCACCCGCGGTAAGCGGGGTCGAGGCTGCGGAACATGTGCGTGCCGATGCGTTCGTCGTCGGCCACGAACCCGTCGTGCTCGCCGACCAGTCCGGGTGCCTCGTCTTCGGCGGCTCGGCGCGCAATGGCTTCGGCGCTCTCGAGCACCGAGTCGACGGTAGCGGTGGCACGCACCCCACCAGTCTCGCCTATAGCAGGTGTGACTCGCACACCAAGTCCCGGGTGCAACCGCCGAGGACGTAGAACACTGGCCATGTGGGTGTCGAGAGTCCGGAGCGTCCGCGCGCATCGTCGCCGGACGCACGCGGTGACGGCGTCGGCCGGGCGCTGTGGCACCTGCTGATCACCATCGCGCGCACGATCGCTCGTGGATGGCGCGCGTTGCGTCGATGGAACCGGCGCGGCGGTGCTGGCGCCTCCGGCCTGGCCGGTCTCGTCGAGGTGCACGCGCTGCAGGCCGCGGGCGATGCAGTGGTCGCGGTCGCGCTGGCCGGCAGCCTGTTCTTCTCCGTGCCGACCGATCAGGCGCGCACGCGGGTGGCGCTCTATCTGTTGGTCACGATGGCGCCGTTCGCCGTGGTAGCTCCGGTGCTCGGACCTTTGCTCGACCGGTTCCGCAGCGGTCGACGTATCGCTCTCGCGTTGACGATGGCGGCGCGGGCCACCTTGGCGATCGTGATCGGCCACAGTCTCGGCGGCGGCACCGCAGCGCTGGCGCTGTATCCCGCCGCTCTCGGCGTACTGGTCGCCGGCAAGGCCTACAGCATCGCGCGCAGCGCGGCCGTCCCGCGGTTGGTGCCCGAAGGCATGACGCTCGTGCAGGCCAACGCGAGGCTCACCTTTGCGGCTGTTGTCACTCCAGGCATCGCCGGCGGCCTTGCCGTCGCGAGCACCAAGTTGTTCGGGCATCTGACCACGCTGCGGTTCGGCGCCGCGGTCTACGTGCTCGCTGCCGTGCTCGTCCTGCGACTCCCCCGGCGCGCCGACGGAGGCGCCGAGACTCGCGCCACGGAGCAGTCCGCCGGGCGCGGCCTGTTGCGCTTGTCCAACGTGACCGTCGACGTGCGCGCCGCACTGCGCACGACTGCTGCACTGCGCGCGCTGGCCGGATTCCTGTTGCTGTACGGCGCTTTTGTCGTGCGCAAGCACCCGATCGGCGGCCTGTCGAGCACGGTCTCTCTCGGTGCTCTCGCCGTAGGCCTAGGGATCGGCAACCTGATCGGTACGACGACCGGTGCGCGCGCCGCCCACGTCAATGCGCGACGGTTGGCTCTCCCGCTGTTGCTCGTGTCTCTCGCCACGACCTTCGTCACGGCGATCGACTTCGGACTCTTCACGGTGTTCGCGGTCGCAGTCGTCTCGTCCGCCGCGGTTGCGGTGGCCAAGCTTTCCCTGGACGCGACGATTCAGCAGCAGGTGGACGAGAGCGTGCGCACGTCGACGTTTGCGCGCTCGGAGACGACCCTCCAACTGGCCTGGGTGGCCGGCGGCGCGGTCGGGATCGTGCTTCCGACGGCTCCGTGGATCGGCTTCCTGGTTGCGTCAGCCGGTCTTGCGGCGGAGGTGGCCGATGCGGTCGGAGTGCGCATGCGCCGCGGCCGGGGTGCTAAAGCTCCAACTCGTTAGCCACTGCCCGCACGACCTCGGCGACGCGGTGCGCTGACCGCTTGTCCGGGTAGCGGCCGCGGCGGAGGTCCGGCTGCACCTTCGCCTCGAGCAGCTTGATCATGTCGTCGACGAGGCCGTGCAGCTCCTCGGCCGGGCGACGGTGGGTTTGCGTGAGCGACGGCAACGGGTCGAGCACCCGCACCGACAGCGCCTGCTCGCCGCGGCGGCCTTCTGCCACGCCGAACTCGACCCGCTGACCCGGCTTGAGCGTCGCGCCGGCAGGCAATGCCGAGGCGTGGACGTAGACGTCGCCACCCTCGTCGCGGGAGAGGAAGCCAAAGCCCTTCTCCGTGTCGAACCACTTGACCTTGCCGCTGGGCACTGTGCACTCCGCTGTTTGAACGGGACTGGTGTTTGAACGGGACTGGTGTTTGAACGGGACTGGCGGTTGCAAGGCTATCGGGAGGCGGCGCTGCCCACATCCGGCATTTCTGCCACGATCGGGCCAGACCGAGGAGTAGTGATGACCGACACGATCTCGAGCGACGACAGCCTGCAGGGCCCGCCCCCTGAGCCAAGTCCCAGACGAGAGCCGTTCGGCCCGGCCGCCCGCGCGGCGGCGTTGGCGACCGCTGCCCTGCTGGTCGCGGTTGGAGGGGTCGTCACCGCGGCGATACGCGCCGCCAGCAGCAGCACGACTGCGGACGATCTCGTGCCTGCCTCCGCCTTCGCCTACGCGCAGCTCGATCTCGATCCGGGCAACGCCCAGACCAGCGCACTGCGCACCTTCCTCAACCACTTCCCCGGCTCACCAAGCCGGTCGTCCGCGTCTCTGCGCGACGCGTTGCTCGGTGCGTTCATGAAGGACTCGTCCGATCCGCACGTCGACTACACGAAGGACGTCAAGCCGTGGCTGGGCGACAAGGCAGCGGTAGCCGGGTGGCTCGACTCGTCCGGACACCCCCAGGTCGAATACCTGCTTCAGTCGACCAACGACGCGGCTGCCCGCAGGTCTCTCCATCAAGCGGTGCCGCAGGCAGGACTCGACTTCCGCGACGGCTACGCCATCCTCGCGTCCAGCCAGTCCATTGCGGATGCGGCGGTGACGTCCAGCCGCCGGTCGTCCTTGGGTCACAACACGACCTACCGAGCTGATGTCGGAGCACTGGGCGGTGGCCAGATCGTCGTCGGGTGGGCGGACGCGCATGGCATCGTCACCGCTTTGAAGACGATCCCCCAGTTTCGACAGTTCCTCGCCTTTCCCGGCGCGTCCACTCTTGGTCTTTCCGCGCTGGAGACGACCAAGGGTCGCGTCGTCCTCGGGGCTCACGCGGCGGACAACTATGTCGAGCTCGACGTACGGCAAAAAGGAATTTCGTCGGCGTCGACGTCCAAGCCGACGACGTCGGCTCTACTGAGCGGACTCCCGACCGGCACGCTGGCAGCCGCCGAGATCGGCGATCCCAGCGGCATCGTCACCAGAACCATCACAGCGCTTCGAACGTTGATGCCGGCGTCCGGCACCACCGACCCGCTGGCGGCGATCCAGCACGCGACAGGGCTGTCGCTGCCGGGCGACGCCACGACCTTGTTCGGGTCCGGACTGGTGGTGTCGTACGGCGGCCTCGTGGGCGGCCTACCCAACATCGGCGTGCGCAGTAAGCCGGCCGATCTGGCAGCAGCGGAACAAGTGGCGCATCGGGTGAGCAGCGTCCTGGAGAGCAACGCCGGGCCGCCGCTGTCCGTGTCCAGCTCCGGCGGCGATCTTGTCGTCGCAACCAGCCCCGATTACGCCGATGCGGTCGCGCACCGCAGCGGCCTGGGCAACGACGCCAAGTTCAAGGCGGCGATGGGTGCTGTGCCGGACAACGTGACGTTCGCTGTCTATGTCGACCTCGGCGACATCCTCCCGTTGTTCGTGCACGGCAATGCCGTCGCCGAGCACTTCGACAGCGTCGGACTGTGGGCTTCGCACGATGGTGACGTCGATCTGTTGCAGTTGCGGCTCGTCGCGCGCTAACCACCGTTTGCGCCGGCCTTCTCGAAGAACGCCCACATCACCGTATTGGCGTCGACCGCCCGGGTCTGCGGACCGAGCAAAGTCCTTATGGATATTGGCATCGTCGGTCCGCCGGGCCACTCGTGCCCTTCACCGGCCAGCGTATACAAGGTGACGCCGGCGCTCGTGGCGCAGCCGCTGTAGGTGGTCAGCGTGAAGCCGGATCCATTGCGGACGTGTGGCCTCGGGGCGCATCCGTCGTGCGCTGCCCACCGGGTCGCTGCCGTCGGCACCGAATAGGTCCAGTAGGCCTGCCCGTTTCCGGCGTACGGGTCTATCCGATCCGCCGTGCCGTGGAAAGCCATGACCGGTACGGCGCGCGCACTCGGACAGGGAGTCGGGAAGCGCAGGCCCGCGACGGGTGCAACAGCGGCGATGGTCGCTGATGCGTCACAGGCGAGTTGGCTCGCCATCCGACCACCGCCGGAGATGCCGGTCGCGAAAACGCGTTTGTCGTCGATGCAATAGGTAGCCGAGAGCACGTGGACCAGATCAATCACGAACCTCACGTCCGACGCAGCGCCCGCCGGCGGCAGCGAACCACCCAGCAGCGGCACGCCAGGGATGTTCCAGTCGAAGCCACTGCCCGCCTCGATCAGCGCCTGGGGGTAGGCGACCAGGAAGGCATCCCGGTCCGCAGTTGTGTCCATGCCGCTGAAGAGCTCCTGCTGGCGTGCGGTGCTCTCGGTGCCGTGCAGGTTGAGCACAAGCGACGTCTGAGCGGTCGGCTGATAGCCGTTGGGAACGTGCACGATGACGACGCGGCCATGACCGTCGACGTTCAGGTGCAACGTCGTCGACCCAACCGCCGCCCGTCGTCCGCAGCCCGACCCGGATTGGATCGCTGACGGCACACGGCCTCTCCCCGAGCACCCGGCCAGAGCGAGGAAGCCAGCGGCGAGCAGCCCAAGAACAACGGCGGCCGTGCCGCGCCTACCAAGCACCTGCGGACTTGCCATCATGTCGCGGAAATCATGTCGCGGTCCGGCAGTCTTGGTGAGCGGTCGCCCGAGAAAGCGGGGTTCTACGATCCGGCGATGATGTTCAGCCCTGAGCTGCGCGCGGCGGTCGCGGCAGGTGACATCACTGTGTCGATCCGTTTGTGGCAGCGTCCGAAAGTGAAGGCCGGCAATCGTTATGCGAGCAACGAGTGCACGATCGAGGTCGACTCGATCGAGCTGATGCCGTTCTCGGCGGTCACGGCTGAGGATGTCGCCCGGTCGGGCGAACGGGACCTCGAAGCGCTGCGTGCCCGGGCCGCACATGCCGGCCCCATCAACGACGCGACGTTGGTCTATCGCGTCGAGTTCCATGTCGTGTAGCGAGCCTCAGCGGAAGCGCTCCTGGTCGGCGAGAAGTTCGTTCATCGCACCACTGCGGAATCCACGCGGGTCGATCTCGACCGCTTCGAAGTCGGCCAGCGCCGCACGCACTTCCGGAAGTGATGCCACCGCCGTCACATGTTCTGCGTCGACCTCGACGCGCGCACTGTTGCCGAGGTCGCGGACACGAAGGTTCTGCACCGGCACGCCTGCCGTGCGGAACAAACTTCGCAGGGCGGACTCGGCCCGTTCGACGCGCGCCAACCGGCCGGTCGTGATCTCGATCCCGTAGGCGATGCGACTTGAAAGGCACGCCGCTGCAGGCTTGTCGGACGTGCGCAGTCCCCAGTCGCGGCTCGCTCGGCGTACCTCCGCCTTTGTCAGTCCGGCGTCGAGCAGCGGCGTCACTGCTTGACGCTCGGCGGCCGCGCGGATGCCAGGCCGAAAGCCGGCGGCCGCGTCATCGGCGTTGGTGCCCGTCGCCACCGCAGCGAGCATCAACTCCTGGGCGACGGGAGTGATGACGTCCAGCAACTCCGCTTTGCAGAAGTAGCAACGGTTTCCCGCGTTCGCGCGGTAGCCGTCGCGGGACATCTCATCGGTGCCCGGAGTGACGTGACGGACGCCGA
>Ga0157369_10006558_pt1 | contig 13473 bp, 10 predicted proteins | sample C25metaG_FD_113461 | JGI IMG/M metagenome (GOLD analysis project Ga0157369, IMG submission 113461) | Corn rhizosphere microbial communities from Kellogg Biological Station, Michigan, USA - C2-5 metaG | ecosystem: Host-associated > Plants > Roots > Rhizosphere > Soil | place: USA: Michigan...
CGCTTATCCGCGCTTCGTCCGCTGGCTGCGCGGGCAGGGGCCGTTCGACATCGGCCTGGCTCCGCTGGCGGACACGCGTTTCAACAGCGCCAAGTCGGATATCAAGCTGCTCGATTACCTCGCATTGGGGCTGTTGCCCGTGGTGCAGGATTGCCCTGTCTACCGGCTGGACCCCGACGCTGACGGGGTTGCGGTTCATGCCAGCGATTGGTTCGAGGTCTTGCGTACTCTGATCGACGATCCCGGTTCGGCGCGAGCGCGCCTCGCCGGGGGGCAAAGCTGGTTGTGGGAAAAGCGGGCGGTCGCCACGATCGCCGGCCCCATGATCGCAAGGCTGGAAGCGCTGCTGTGAAACCTCAGGTTAAGTTGTTGCCCTTGGCGTTGCTGACTGCGGCTGCCCCATCCGCAAAACGTCCGTTGCGCCTCGTCTGGCCGATTGATTGCGTGCTGGGTCAGACTTGCGCGGTCCAGAATTATCCGGATGACGATCCGGGTCCGGTAGCGACTGATTATCAATGCAAGCATCGAACCTATGCTGGACATGATGGCGTCGATATCCGCCTGACCAGCATGGTGCTTGAGCGACAGGGCGTGAACGTGCTGGCAGCTGCGCCTGGCACCGTGCTGCGCGCGCGGGACGGCATGGCGGATATCTCGATCCGCGATCAGGCTGCGAATGCCCTCGCCGGGCGCGAATGCGGCAATGGATTGGTAATCGCTCATATCGGCGGCTGGGAAACCCAATATTGCCATATGCGGCAGGGAAGTCTGGCGGTGCATGCGGGCCAGCAGGTTGCGGCAGGTGCCGTGCTGGGGAAGGTCGGCTTGTCCGGCAACACCGAATTTCCGCATCTGCACATCACCCTGCGTAAGGATGGGAAGGTCATCGATCCGTTCGCTTATGATGCGCCGGCAGGTGTCTGCCACGCCGGGCAGAGCCTATGGGCCGCGGCGCCCGCTTACCACGCGGGCGAGGTGCTGGTGGCGGGTTTCGCGAGCCGCGCGGTCACGATGGGCGACATTCAGGAAAACGGCGCGGAACAACCCGCGCGCCCGTCCAGAAATACCCCCCTTGTAGCATTCGTCCAGGCGATCGGGCTGGAGGAAGGCGACCGCCAACGGCTGGTCCTGACTGGCCCGGATGGGACGACATTGGCGGATAGCACGCCGCCACCGCTCGACCATGACAAGGCCCAGCAAATGTTGTTCGTCGGGCGCGGGCGGGCGCCGTCCGGAGGCTGGCCGGCCGGCGAATATCGCGCCACCTATCAAGTGACGCGCTCTGGAAGAATAGTTTTGAATCACGTTGCGAAGATCGTGCTCTGATGGCCAACATCCTGATCGTACATCAGAATTTCCCCGGCCAGTTTCCGCATATCACCGACGCGTTGCTGAAGCGTGGTGACAAGGTGGCGGCTATTGGCGGCAACACCGCGCGGGCGCGCCCTGGAGTCGATTTCCGGCAATGGTCGAGCACGCGCGGCACGACCAGAGAGATTTTCGATCCCGCGACGCGCGCGGAGGCGGACCTCATCAGGGGTTCCGCTGCCGCGCAGGCGGCGGAGCAACTCAAACGGGACGGGTTCAATCCCGACGTGATCGTCGGGCATCCGGGCTGGGGCGAAACCCTGTTCCTGAAAGAGATCTGGCCCAACGCACGTCTCATCCTGCTTGGAGAGATGTTGTACCGCAGTCGCGGCGGCGACCTGAATTTCGATATGGAATTCGAAAGAGAAAGCCTTGCCCGCAATCTGCGCGCGCATGCCAAGAATGCGACGCAGGTGCTTGCTTTCGCCTACGCCGACCGCATCGTCTGTCCGACACCTTTTCAGGCAGGAAGTTTCCCCCAGAGCCTGCAGCACATGATCCGGATTATCCATGAAGGTGTCGACATGGATCATGCGCGGCGGCGTTCGGATGTCGCGCTGAAGCTGCCCGACGGCGTGATGCTCGATCGCACCACGCCCGTCGTAACCTTTGTCAACCGGACCCTCGAACCGTTGCGTGGCTTCCATATCTTCATGCGGGCGCTACCGGCCTTCTTGGAGTCCTGCCCCGACGCGCACGCCGTGGTGATCGGCGGGGCCGCGCTTAGCGGTTACGGCGCGGCCAGTCCTAACGGCAAGGATTGGAAGTCCTTATTGCTCGACGAGTTGGAAGGCCGGCTGGACCTCGCCAGGGTTCATTTCCCGGGCAAGGTGCCTCATGCGACGATGATCGATGCCTTCTCGATCTCGCGGGCCCATATTTATTATACTTACCCTTTTGTGCTTTCCTGGTCGCTGGTGGAGGCGATGGCCGCCGAGTGTGTGATCCTTGCCTCGAATACGGCGCCGGTCCGGGATGCGATCACAGACGGGAAGGAAGGCATCTTGCTGCCCTTCTTCGACATCCCCGCGCTCAGTGCTGCGATGGCGCGGGCCGTGAACGAACCGGAAATTTATGCCGGTCTGGGTGCGGCGGCGCGGTATCGCGCCTTGCGTGATTACGACCGGACGCGGGGTACGGCGGCCTGGCTCGGGTTGGTTGACGAGCTTCTGAGCGATCAAGCCCGGTAATCGGCGGGCCGGAGGACATCGGAACCACCGATTATCCTCGCGCCGCCGATATGGCTGCGCGCTTAAACTCCACGAACGCTCCAGAGGCGCCATGCCAAGCCCGGTCCAGCATTACTGAACGCCATCGGCATGCGCTTTGCAGATTGATGTTTGTTTCCGGATTTCGCGGGCCGTCCGGTGCCAAGGAAGCACGGATCAGCTGCGTGCGGAGCCCAAAAAAAGAGCCGATCCCGAAGGACCGGCTCTCTCTTTCAACCTGTCTGAAGGGTCAGACGAAGTCGTGGAAGTCGATCGACGAAGCCGTCACGCCGTGAAGCAGGACGACCGAGTCAACCGACGTACCGTTGGCGCTCCAGAAAAGAGCCGAGTCCGACCCTACCTGAAGAACCTCGACGTCAGTGGCCAGATTGCCTGCGAGCGCCGTCTTCGCGAAGGTATAGGCATCGTCGATGTTCGCGAAATTAGTCGCTGTCGTGTCAACATGCCCAGTCGCCGGAGCAAAACCCAGCGAGAAGTGGTCGGTGCCATGGGTAAAGTCCATGATCGTCTCGACCTGATCATGATGAGACGCGGTCGCAGCCGTCAGGATGTTGGCAATATCAGCGTCGCTGGTAGCGCCGGTGGCGTAGAAGAAGGTATCCGCGCCGTCGCCACCAGTGATGGTGTCATAGCCTGCATCGCCATGAATCTGGTCATTGCCGGCATCGCCGTACAACCAGTCATTACCCGCGCCGCCATGGACGGTATCGGCATCCGCACCGCCATGAACGGTGTCGTTGCCGTTGCCGCCGTCGAGGTTGTCGGTGCCCTTATTGCCCTGGAGGTAATCGTTGCCGTTACCACCGGTGATCGAATCGGCATCGGCGCCGCCGTATAGACGGTCGTTGCCCTCACCACCGTCGATGGTGTCGGCACCAGCATTGCCCTGGATATAGTCGTTGCCGTTGCCACCACTCAGGATGTCATTGCCGTCCGAAGCGCCCGCAACCGCGGCCTGGTCATTACCGTAGATGTGGTCATTGCCATCGCCGCCGACGATGCTGTCATTGCCATCGCCGCCGTTCAGGAAGTCGGCTTCGACGAAGTTGCCATGGCTGTCCTGAGTGCTGGACGAGCCGTGGATCGTGTCGTTGCCGAGGCCGCCAAAAATGGTGTCGTTAGAGGCGCCGCCGGTGATGTTATCGGCGCCCGCGAGGCCGTAAAAGCGCGCCCCTGCACCGGCCACGCCACCGCCAGCATAAGGCGTGCTGGTCCCGTCCATGACGACCACATCGCCGCCACCATCAGTGCCGAAAGCAAGCGTGTCGCTTGACGAGCCGCTGAAGAAAGTCAGATGCTCGCCCGCCAGCGCGTTGGCGCCGAAGGTGTGCGAAACGCTACCATCCGTCAGGGTCAGCGAAGCCAGGTTGAGACCTGCGGCGGGATTGTAGGTGACCTGAATCGAAGCCGGGCTTCCGGTAAGGAAGAACAGATCGTCCGTCGCGGGATTGTAGGCAGCTGCCTGCGCATCCGTCATTTGTTCAAAAAGATAATTCGCCATCTAAGCCTCCAAAAGAACCTTACAGTTCGGGCGTAAGTGTTAAGCCCCCCCCTCCCCTAAGGTGGCTGGAGGCGCCCTCCGCCCATGCCTAACCACACCGAAATGCAGTCAGCGCAAGCGAGCGCTTCGGACACTTAGCCAAGCTTCGTACCCCGCGCAACCACTAAACAACTCGATCCTTGTTCAAAAAAACAGCGGATGCCACGGGAATCATGGCATAAGCCGGACGACGGGGTAAGACGCTGGGCAAGGGATAAAGGTTCCCGCCCTAAGCACAGCCACTTAGCACGCTAACGGGTTAACTAATCCTTTGCCCGCAAAAGCGTTTTACCGGCCAGAGAATGGAGGCGCGCCACCTCATCGCAGAACTGGCGTTGCAAAAATACAACGTCGGAATCGGACAAGATTGCGGGATAGGCAATATCCGCGGCAGGCCGGGAGATTTTTGGTGAAAGGGGGCCCGCGGGCGGCGCGATATCGAGGAAGGCGCAAATAGTTGTGATGGTGCCCGTGGGGTCGCGCCGAAGGTCGTCCGACGCCAGGAGTAGCAACTGATCGCGCGGGAAAAGCGCTAGCGCCCGCGCGAGCTGGCGGCCATAGAAGCCGCGCTCGACATACGAAAAGACGCGGTGAAAGCCGGGATAGGGTGCGGCTTCGGCCATTCGCGAGCGCCCCTCCCGGATACACCATCCAAACGGCTGGCTTTCCTTGCCGCGAGCATATTCCATCTTCCAATGTGACCAGGCCCGTTCGGTCGGGTCGCGGAACAGCAAGATGAGCTTGATCGCTGGATTGTAGGCGCGGATCCGTTCGAGCGCGTTTGGCCAATAGAGATAAATCGGCGTAGCCTCTCCCCACAGCCGTCCCGGATCGCCGAAAAGGGCGTGATAGCGTGCATAATCGGGGGAGGCCCAGTCGACCCTCTCCTCGTCATCGAAGAAATGCGCTTCCTTGACGGCGGGCAATTCCAGCGCCGGGATTTCGGCGAGATAGTCGAACAGGGCAGTGGTGCCCGCCTTCTGCGCGCCGGCTATCAGGAAGCCGACGCGCTTGTCGCCAGCCGCTCCGTTCACTTTTCCCGAAGCGCCGTGCGCATGGCATCCGTCATCGGCCCAAGCAGGTAATCCATGATCGTCCGCGAACCGGTGATGATGCTGACGGAGGCCTGCATACCGGGCGTCATATGGACGCCGTTGCCCATCTTGGCGAGCTGCGCCGGATCCACCTTGATCTGGACCAAGTAGAAGGGCTCGCGGGTTGGGTTCGGTACGCCCGGGTTGGCGGGATCTTCGACGCTCGTATCCGCAGAAACCAAGCTTACCCGACCGTCGATCGGTTGCGTGGTGCGAGGATTATACGCGGTCAATACCACGCGGGCTGGCATGCCGACGTGCACCTCGGCAATATCGTTGGGCTTGATCCGCGCATTGAGTACCAGCGGCGTACCACTAGGCACGATTTCGAGCAGGCGTTCGCCCGGGCCAGCGACACCGCCTTCGGTGAACTGCGTAAGATTGAATACGAAACCGTCGACTGGCGCACGCACCGTCGCTTCGAACAGCGATTCGGCAGTAGCGCGCAGCTTGGGCTCGGCCTCGGCCATCTTGTCCTGGGAATTTCGAATACCCGTCGCGGCCTCGGCCTGACGCTTTTCCTCAAGCTGAGCCATCTGGATCTGTATGCCGGAGATGGACTGCTGTGCGCGGGCGATATCGGACAATATCGATCCCTTCTGGCCCTTCAGCTGCGCTGCGCCGCGTTCGAGCGCGGTCACGCGGGTCTTGGGCGCATAACCGAGCCGGTTGAGTTCCCGCACGCCGCCCAGTTCGTCGCCGATCGACCCTGACTGGGTATCGACCGAGGCCATTTGGGCGCGCAGCCCCTGGACCTGCGTCTGGGTTTGGGCCGCCTGGCTCTTCAACGCGCTGAGTTGGCTGCTGTAGAGCATCATGGTGGAGACGTGCAGCGCTCGCTCGCCTGCAAGCAACGCCGCGACCTGTGGGTCGGATGCGCGCGAGAGCAGTTCCTGCGGGAAACGAATTTCCATCGAACCCGACTGCTGTGCCTGGAAGCGCGCAATATCGGCAAGTGCGGTATCATATTGCGCCTGCCAGACATCCACGCCCGCCTGTGCCTGAACAGGGTCGAGCTGGATCAGCGCTTGGCCGCGGCGCACGAACTGGCCCTCCTTCACATAGATGTGTCTTATAATGCCGCCGTCGCGGTGCTTGATAACCTTGCTGTTCCCCTCGACGCCGACCTGCGCGGGGGCAACGACCGCGCCCTTGATCGGCGATACTATCGCCCAGACGAACAGGCCTACCACCAGCACCAGCACCACGAGAGACCCAGCCACGATCGGCCGGCGCAAGCGCAAACGAATGATCTCGCTTTCGCCTTGGTCGAGTTCGTGGAAGCCGGGATCGGGATCGGCAGGGATGGCGGGTTCGCCGCGAATCTGGCGAACAATTTGTCCAAGCCGGCTCACGAATTGACCTCCGTCAGCTTGACCGGCTTTTCGGGTTGCGCCTTTTGAGGCTTGGGCGCGAAGCGCGCCATAACCTCATCGCGCGGCCCGTAATCCGCAATCTGGCCGTTGATCAGCAGGAGGATTTTGTCCGCCAGCGCAAAGGTGGAGGGCTTGTGCGAGATTAGCACGATTGTGGCTCCGCGCTCCTTCACGCGGCGAAGTGCCGCCAGCAACGCGGCCTCGCCGTCGGGGTCCAGATTGGCATTGGGTTCGTCAAGAATGATCAGCTTGGGTTCGCCGAACAGGGTGCGTGCCAAGCCGACGCGCTGGCGCTGACCCGCGGAGAGGACCGCGCCCCCTTCTCCCAATTCGGTTTCATATCCTTTCGGCAGGCGCAAGATGAGTTCATGCGCGTCAGCCATCTGCGCGGCGCCGACCACCTGAGCGTCGGTGGCATCGGGTAGGAATCGTGCAATATTGTCACGCACCGTCCCCGCGAATAATTCGGTATCCTGCGGCTGGTAGGAAACGTGACGGCCAAAATCCTCGCGGTCCCAGCTATAAACGTCAGCCCCGTCGAGACGGACCGTCCCGGTGTTCGGCTTCCAAATGCCGCACATGAGACGCGCCAACGAGGATTTACCTGCCCCCGACGGGCCGATGATGCCAATGAAACTTCCAGGATCGATCCGGAAATTGAGATTGGTCAGCACCAGGGCGGATGCACCCGCCGGCGCGAAACTTACCGCCTCGACGGCGAGCATGCCCTTCGGGACCGGCAACTGCGTCACTGGCGTCGGCGGCTCGTATTCGAGCAATATTCGGTCGAGCCTTTTATAGGCAGCATAGGCTTCGATCAGCGATTTCCACGAACCAACGATGCGTTCCAGCGGTGCGAGTGCGCGTGACGCGAGGATCATATTCGCGAACAGCAGACCCGACGGAATCGTACGTTCAACCACCAGCCAGGCGCCCACCGCGATGATCAGGATCTGGATGAACATCCGCACGAAGCGGATCGAGACAGAATAGAATCCGGCGCTTTCGGCCGCTTCCGAGCCGACGGCCACGGAAGTGTAGCGGCTGCGCGCCCATTGGCGACCGATCGTCGGCAACATGCCGAGTGCACGCACGACCTCGCCATTGCGCAGCGCGGCATCGGTGAAGCCGTAGCTAGCGATGGCCGCTTCGCTGGCTTCCTTGATTTTCTCGTGCGTGGACCGATCCTGCAGAAAAGCGAGAATGACCAGCGTGATCCCACCACCCATCGTGACTAAGCCGATCGTGGGATCGATGATGAAAAGGATCAGCATGAAGAGCGGCATCCACGGCAGATCGAACATGATAGCGATCGCGTGTCCGCCAAGCGCCTGGCGCACGGCGTCGAGGTCGCGCAGCGCCTGCGCGCGCGTGCCGCGACGGCGCACTACCGCATCGAAAAGAGCGGCGAAAGTGCGGCTCGCCAGCTGCTGGTCGAACACCACGCCGAACCCGCTCAGCACTTGCTGGCGATAATGGTCGATGATTCCCGAAACCAGAAATACGAAAGCGCAACCGCCCGACAGGATAAGCAGGGTCGAACCCGACTGACTGGTAATAACCCGGCTATAAATCTGGTTGGTGTAGATCGGCAGCGCCAGATAAAGCAGGTTCGAAACTAGGCTGAACACGGCTGCGAACATGAAGGGCCGGATGCCAAGCCGGATCGCCCGCGCAAGCGGGCTCGGGAGCGGCTGGTTCCCGCCGCGATTTGGACTGGTCGCCATCGATTTCTATCCTTGAGCGGCCGCGACGCCAAAGAAAAGCGCGATCTGCACGCAAATGGCCGGGCAGACACGCATCAGCGCGGCCGTATATCGTTGAGTGGGCATTTGCCCGTATCGCCATTGGGCAGCTTGAGCTTGCTCTTCGTGATCGGCGTGAGCGTGCGGTTCATCAACGCCTTTCCGGGGGCAGGCGCAAGTTGGCCGGGATTCTCCGGATGCGGCACGTTGGCACCGGACAAGTCGGCTGAAAGGGGGCCGCGGGGGTTGGAAGAGGCGACCCGATCCACGCCCGCCGTGATCAGCTGAAGCGGGGTGAAGCCGATGTAACGGACATGTTTGAAATTGGCCTCGGGATCATAAACCGTGATGCCGTCCGCGATTTGCTGTGCGCTCAATTCCCCCATGGCCGCCAACAAAGCGGCGTGCGAGACATAGACATTGTAACGGCTTTGCACCAACTGAAGCTGTGCCGACTGCAACTCTTCTTCGGCGTTGAGGGTCTCGATCGTCGACCGCAGTCCGTTCAGTTCCTCGCAACTCGTTCCGGCGAAGGCCGCCTGGGCCGAGTCGACCTGGCGCTGGCCTGTCGTCACGGCAATTCGCGAGGACGACAGCGTCACCCAGGCGCTGGTCACCGATTCCATTGTCTGGCGGCGGGCTATATCTATGCCAGCCTGATCGGCGCGGTTACGCGCGTCGGCTTCGCGGACACGCGAGCTGATCAACCCACTCGAAAAGATCGGCTGGGTGATTGTAAAGCCTGCGATCGTTTCGCGCTGCGCTTGCGATCCGCCGACGTGGAAAAGGTTGCTGTTGGTATAAATACCCTCGCCAGTCAGCGAAATGGTCGGCCCTCGCTGCCCTCGTGTGGCGGCAGCGTTCGCGCTCGATTGTTCCTCGGTATATTGGGCGCCCCTGAGCACGGGACTATTCTGCTCGGCGAGATCGAATGCTGAATCGATCGTGGGCGGCAGCGTGCCAAGCTGTGGCAGCGGCTCGAGCTTGCCGGGATTATGGCCGACTACCTGGAGATATTGCGCCCGCGTCACCGCTAGCGTCGCTTCCAATTGGGCAAGCTGGATCTGCGCCGCCGCGAGCCGCGAGTCCGATTGCTCTACGTCGGTCAGCGTAACGTCGCCATATTGGTTTCGTTTCGTGTTCTGCCGCAGCTGGCCCTCCAGGATTTCTACATTCTCGCGCCCGATTTCGACACGGGCTTCGTCCCGAAGCACACCAGCATATACCTGGATGACGTTCTGGACGACCTGCTGTTCGGTCTGTCGCAGTTGCTCACGCCCGCCCTTCATCGCCGCACTGGCCGCCGCGACCTGTCCACGGATTTGGCCAGACGCATAGAGCGGTTGCGTAATGGTTAGAGTGCTCTGCTGGCTGGTCGTCTCGGTCTGAAAAGGATTCTGCGGCCATTGACGGGTATGTTCCGCCTGGGTTTGGGCAGTAATGGTTGGTCCGTATTGCGCACGGGCCTGCACGACCCCTTCGTCACGCGCCTTCTGCAGGTAGCGTTCCTGCACGAGTTGTGGACTGCGATCATAAGCGGAAGCGATCGCATCGGCGAGGGTTTCGGCGGAAGTTGCTGCCGGCACGCACAATGCCAGAGCCGCGCAAGCAAGGCGGCCGCCTCGGGAGTTCGGCGATGATGCGCGACTAATTATTGAAATCACTCTGAAATTCCGCATCCGTCAGAATGCCTGGCGGCTTCCACGACGGGGGGCGCTTCTTAGACGGGCAGGGCTGAGAGTCAATTGCGGCCGCGACAAGACGAAATATCGGTTCAAACCGTTGCGCGTGCAGTCCGCGCATACATAGCCTCCAGCCGCACGCGATAAGCTTGTGCGGAGAAACGCGACGCCGCTTGCGGTCCCGCAACGGCCAGCCGATCGCGCAGCGCGGCATCGCCGTCCAATGCCCGGATTCCGGCGGCGATCGCGGCAACATTATAGGGATCGATCAATAATGCGGCCTCCCCTGCGATTTCGGCGAGCGCGCCGTCGTTGGATGTCAATACGGGAGTACCAAGCTGCATCGCCTCCAATACCGGTAGCCCGAATCCTTCCCAGATCGATGGGAACAGTACGGCCCGCGCGCCTCGGACCAACTTTGCCAGCAGCGGGCGCGATAGGTGTTCGAGACGCCGAACGCGCTCCGCCATGCGGCGCCCGTGCACAGTATCGGCCTCATCATCGGGGACCAGCAGGCGCAGCTCCTCCTGTGCCTGCCAGCCGCGCCCTCCAGTCAGCACCAACGGTACTGCGCTTCCGGTCGAGAGATATGCTTCGAGCAGACGGCCGATATTCTTCTTGGGCTCGATCGCCCCGAAATGAAGGAAATATCTACGATGCTGCAAGCCGAAGATATTCTCGATCATCGCGGCATCCTCGCGCGGATTGTCGATCGGGCTGGGGAGAGGTGACGCTTGATAGCAGTTCGTGATGCGATCCGGATCGAGACCGAATTCGGCGATGATGTCGTGCCGGCTCGCTTCGGAAACGGTGCATAGATGTGCTGCCTGGGCCGTGCAGGCAGCAACCAGATCGCGATAGGCACGTTTGGCATCGAGCGTGGCGTAAGGCATCCGGAGCGGCACCAGATCGTGCAAGGTATAGATATTGGCCGCACCCTCGAGCCGGATCGGCAACGGATAGGTCCAGTGCATGATTGCCGGTGCTGCCGCCATTCGAACGGGCAGGAAGCGGCCATAAAGCGCGAAATGGCGATGCGCGATCTCGAACAAATTAGGAATTGTCACGAGCCGGTCGAAGCAGGGGAGGCGCTCCGCCAGATTGGCGGTCTCGACTCTTCCGCTTTGCGGTACGTCCTGGGCGGTCCGCGTCAGGAAAGGACGTAACGCGGTCATGCGGATGCGCCGGCTGCGGCTGCGGCGAAGCTGGGGTGTTGGTGGAACCTGGCCCAGCCGGTCGTAGAACATGACCTCGCGCAGTTCGCTGTCCGATCCCGCATCGACCCCGAACAGGCCGGTCACCTTGTGTCCGCCGCTGCGCAGCACATCGGTCAGGACATGGCCATAGGTGGCGACACCCGTGCCGTTAGGTAAAGCGAGGTTATAGCCGTCGATGCCGATCTCGAAATGGGTCATGGGCATTCAGCCATCACGGCGGCGTAGGCCCGCGTCAATCTCTCCGCGAAGCGCGCAGGGGTGAAACGGGCGGCATTATGCCGTCCCGCCTCGGCAAGCCGCGCGCAGAGCGCATCGTCAGTGGAGAGCCGGAGCAGCGCGGTGCCGAGCCGGGCGCTATCCTCGGGATTGACCGCCAGCGCCGCGTCGGCCGCCGTTTCCGCGAGCGCCCCCCGATTGGAGGTCAAGACCGGCGTGCCGAGCGCCATCGCCTCCGCCACGGGCAGGCCGAATCCTTCGGCAAGCGACGGCATGACCAAAGCGCGCGCATGGCCGATCAGCGCACGCAAGGCCGGGCGGTCGAGATAGGGCAGGCGGATTGCGCCGGGCGTGGCGGCGAGCAGGGGCGCGATCTCGGCGGCGCCCCAGCCATCGGGGCCGGCGATGACCAGCGGCAAGGCCGCCTTGCTCTGACGATAGGCGTCGAGCAGCCGCACGACATTCTTGCGTTTCTCGACCGTACCGCACACCAGTAGGAACCCGCCTGGTACCAGGCCTTCGGGCAGCGCCGTGGGGGCGGCGGGGGCGTCGTCGACCGCAAGGCTGCAGTCGACCACGAAGCCGGGTGCGCAATTGGTCGCGCGCACGACCTCATCGCGCGCGGTTTCCGATACGGCAATGAATCGGGTCGCGCATTCGGCCAGACGGGCCAGCATTCGATGGTAGCGGCGCCCGTCAATGTCGGTCAGATCGGGGCGCCTGAGCGGGATCACGTCGTGGACTGTGTAAAGATTATGCCAGCCGACTACCGCGAGCGGCACCGGATAGGTCCAGTGCATGATGCCGGGCGGGCCCGGCAAGCACACCCGGAGCGGGCGGCGATGCACGTCGAAATAAACCTGCGCTACGCGGAACACGTCCGGAGCGACCAGCAACTCTGGTTCCGGCGGGACGGCCACCTGCCGTGCTGTGCGTGCGCCCGGCGCCAGCGCGCGCGCCCATCGGCCCATGCGGCCAAAAGGTGCCGGCGCGGGTTCGTCGAGCGCGGCGCGGTCGCTGAGCAGCGCATGGTCGGGGCTGATCGTCGCATGCGCCTGCAGCAACTGGCGTGCATAGCTGCTGACTCCGGTGCCGCCCGCGCTGACCAGCATGCGCGCATCCATGCACAGCCGAATCGACGATATCGGGTCGGCCCCGGGATTGTGCGTGTCGGTCGCCATGCGTTAGAGAGCCTGCGTCCGGCATTCAGCCGCCGTCAATGGATAGAACCCAATCGGCCCGGAAAGGGACACGAGGACCGCACTCGCATGATCGAGTTCCAGAACGTCAGCAAAAGCTACCACATCCGCAAGTTCGAAAAGCATATCTTTACCGATCTGAACTTCAAGATCGAGCCTGGCGAGAGCATCGGCATCTGCGGCGCCAATGGCGCGGGCAAATCGACGCTGATGCGGCTGATCGCGGGCGTCGAGCAGCCGAGCAGCGGCCGCGTGATCCGCACCATGTCGACTTCGTGGCCGATCGGCTATTCGAGCTGCTTCCAGTCGAGCCTGACCGGTGCCGACAATGCGCGTTTCATCGCGCGGATCTACAATATAGACGAGCAACAGCTGATCGACTTCGTCGAGGATTTCGCGCAGCTCGGGCCTTATTTCCATCAGCCGATCCATACTTATTCGGCGGGCATGAACGCGCGTCTTGCCTTCGGCGTAAGCCTCGCGATCGATTTCGACTGCTATCTGGTGGACGAGGTCACCGGCGCTGGTGACGAGCGCTTCCGCGCGCGTTGCGAAGAGGCTCTGCTCCATCGCCGCGACAATGCGACCCTGGTGATGATCAGCCACGACCCCGGAACCTTGCGCCAATATTGCCAGCGCGGCGCGGTGGTTTACGGCGGGACCCTGGTCTTCTTCGACACGATCGACGAGGCGAGCGAGGTCCATCACCGGCTGCAGCTGCGCGCCGCCTGATTGCAGTCCCGCTCCCACTCAACTAGGCTCGCCGCGTAACAGGCGCCGCTCCCTTGCGGTGACATGGATATCCGA
>Ga0157369_10006559_pt1 | contig 13468 bp, 12 predicted proteins | sample C25metaG_FD_113461 | JGI IMG/M metagenome (GOLD analysis project Ga0157369, IMG submission 113461) | Corn rhizosphere microbial communities from Kellogg Biological Station, Michigan, USA - C2-5 metaG | ecosystem: Host-associated > Plants > Roots > Rhizosphere > Soil | place: USA: Michigan...
ACAAATCCTTGTACCAGGCCGTGAAGCAGGCCAACGACCGACTGGCCCCGATACGTCGCGCCAAGCAGGGATTGATCGAGCACAGCTTCGAAGAGATTTCGGAACTGAACCGGCATTGGCAGATACGCGACGTCGCAGCCCTCAAGTCCGCACTGCACGACTATCACGAACGCCGGAAGCAGCTCGTCCCGTGCATCGTGGCCCTGCTGAACGACCGCAACGATTTCCTTCACTAGCGCCCGTCAGCCGAAGAGACCTCGCAGCAGAATCCGGTACGGCGTGACGATCATCACGCCCCGGAACAATCACCGGATGACAGCGCAATAATCATTTGAAGATCAAAATTTCCGGCTCCTACGCTGCCCGCGTCATGGGACTGCCATGACGCGAACGCAGGAGACTGAGATGGACACGAACGAGAACACCCGCAACAACGCGTCGGAAGACGTCATCGTGCTCGGCGTCGCCAGCGTCGAGACCCAGGGGCCCGGTCCCGGGTTTGAACTGGCCGGACCGGGTGTGCAGATTCTCGGTGCAATCGCTGAGGAGTGATCAACCGGGCGCGTCGTTCCGACGCGCCCTTCCTCACTCCTCGGGAAATATTTATGCAGTACCGACTGCGCGATGGCCTATCGTTCTGCGTCGTTGACGGCCACCCAATCTTCCTGGACATAAGCGGCGATCGCTACTTCATGCTTCCGGCGACTTTGGAACATGCATTCATCGCATATGCCGAGGGACGCGACTCATCTGCCTCGTCCCTACGCGCCCTGCTTGAACGCAGAATTCTGCTTCCTTCAGGACACTTCGAGCGGAGATGCCAAACGTCGAGCGCCAAGCCGGCGACATGCAGTGCAATGGAGGATCAAATGCTGGACGAGGGCGTATCCGTCCGCGAGTACCTCGAGGTACTCGCGATCGTCTGCAAGGTCAGAAACCGCCTTCGAAGAAAGAGCCTTTACGTACTTCTGAATGACTTGGCTACCCATCGCAGAAGCAAGGTCGGCCCATCAGCCGCAGCCAGCCACAAATCCATCGATGCGGACGTAGTCGCTGCCGCCAACCAATTCCATCGCGCACGAAAGTGGGTTCCCCTTGGAACCACATGCCTTCTCGACTCGCTGTCGCTGGTCACATACCTGGCAAACCGCCACCTGCCGGCCGACCTCGTGTTTGGCGTGACGCTCTCGCCCTTCTCGGCCCATTGCTGGGTCCAATTTCGCCACATCGTTCTGAACGAAACGGTCACTGGTGCGGCCGCACATACGCAGATATTGGTGTGGCAATGAGCTACAAGTTCCTCGCACTTGCAGCCGGCGAAAGCCGCAATACCCCACAAATCCATGCCGCGATGTGGAAGGCAATCGGCATGCAATGCCATTTGTCACAAGACGGCCTGCAGGTGTTCGTCGCAGGGGGCACGCCCACACTCTCCATTCCTGGCCATGGGATTTTGATCGGCCGTCTGTTCACCAGGCATGGACAGCCCGTCGTCGGGGAGCTGATTTTCGATCGAACTGACGTCCCGCTCCAAAGATACCTTCTGGAAAATTTCTGGGGCGAATACGTCGTCGCCGAGCCGAAGCGAGAGGGCGAGACTGCCATCAGGTTCCTGCGTGACCCCTCCGGCGGTATGCCATGCCTTTACTCCGTCGACTCAGGTGCCGGGTTTGTCACGTCCAGCGTGTCGCTGGCAACCGAGCTTGGACTTTGCAGCCGGGAAGTGGACTGGGACTTTGTCCCGCACACGCTTGCATACACATATCTCAAGTCGGAGCGCACGGGCCTTCGGGGGCTCCGAGAGCTACTGCCCGGCTGTTCGCTGCACATCGCGGGTAATCACACCTCCACGAAAGCCGCCTGGTCGCCATGGACATTCGTCGCGCCAGATCGACGCCACACCGACCTCAGCGAAGCGTCAGCCAGCATCCGTGACGCTGTCTCCTTGGCCGTAAGGGCATGGGCGGAAGTGGATCGATCCGTACTGCTTGAACTGTCAGGCGGGCTCGACTCCTCGATCGTTGCCGCCTGTCTGCGCAAAGCCGAGGCGAAGACCGTCTGTTGCACCATGGTTGCTCCCGTGCCCGGTACGGACGAGCGGCAATACGCCAGGCAGGTGACAGATCATCTTCAGTTCGAGCTGCTGTCTGCAGATATCGACCTGGAGAATGCCCAGTTCAACTTTCCACCACCGCAAGACTCGGCCTCGCCGGGAATGGGGATACTTCACTACCCCGTCGATTCTGCGATTTCGGCGCTTGCGAGCAATCTCGGCACGACCAGCCTCTTCTCCGGCGCCGGAGGCGACACCATATTCTGCTACCTGCAGGGTGCGACCCCTGCGGCGGATGCATTCAGGGAGAGAGGAATCTCCGCCGGGATCACTGCCATCCTGGATCTGTCCTCGCTGCACCGATGCACCCTGACGCGAGCCGGACGACTGACACTCAGAAAGCTGATCCACGGAGCCAAGCCACATCGGAGACCGAATTACGAACTCCTGGACTACTCGAGCCGCAACATACCGTTCGACGCGCACCCGTGGTTCGACACGCCGGAGAACGCGCTCCCCGGGGATCAGGAGCGGATATCCGATCTGGTTGGAACGCAGTCGTATCGCGATGGGGTCGCGCGCAGCGCTCGCTGGCCGATGCGTTATCCGCTTCTCTCGCAACCTGTGATGGAAGCATGTCTGAGCGTACCGACATGGATGTGGATCACTGGAGGTCGGAACAGGTCCGTCGCGCGAGCGGCATTCTCCGACGCGCTTCCCGGAAGCATCCTGAACCGCAGAAGCAAAGGCACCTACAGCGGGTATTACGCTGCCATCTACGAGAGAAAGAGGAACGACATGCTGCGCTTCCTGACGGACGGCGTACTCGCATCGCGAGGCCTTCTCGATGTGGACGGCCTTAGGCGCGAGGCTGAATCCGTCTATCGTCCGGCAAGCCCATTAAACACGCGAGTATTCGACCTTTGCATGGTTGAAAACTGGATACGCCATCAGGGCACCTTCTCCGCCCACCGTGGCCCGTGAGCACCGCCAGCCTGCATCGCGCGCTTCATCGTGCGCCAACGTGCGTACTGAGGCAGTTTCATGGGATTCGGATCCTCGTATCCCTGCAACCAGAATCTGAACCAATCGACGTTCCGCTCGTAAACGGCCAGCTTGTGCCTTGGCTTGAACTTGATATGCGGTTCGTCAGGGAAAACATACATGTCCGCCCGTCCCTTCCGGATCAGCGGAAGCGTGTATTCCACCGCCATCAGATACTCCTGCTCCGGCATCTGGAACAGGACGGGGGCTTCGATCTTGTCCAGGTTGAACACCGGCGACATCATCCTCCACCGCTGCGGACTCTCTTCTGGCGATCCGAGTTGCCAGTTCTTCCTTACTACGTCGCGAAAGCCCTTTCTCAGGCTGTTGAACAGATACCAGTTCGGGGTAAGGGACGGCGACGAGATCGAGGCCGCGGACAGCAGGTGGGATCGCATGAGCGTCCACATCGTCACCTCGCTTCCGTAACTCAGGCCACCCATGCCAACTCTGGCGGGATCGATGCGGCCGCGTTTGGCAAGCATGTCCACCGCTCCCTCAACCGCCGAAAGGCCCTGGTCGTAATACCTGACGACATCGATATAGCCAGGATTTCCGTTGATGCACAGCGCGGAAATTCCATAGCCGGCCAGTGTCGCCAACGGCCATTCGTCCCCGACACCGCCACGCAGGAACCCCTCGCAGCTGTAGTACGTCACGAACAATGGAGCCCGGGCCGCTCCGGGTGCCGCAAACAGCCAGCCTGAGTATTCCTCTCCGTGCCTACCTCGCCATTGGAGGAGCTCAGCAGGCGCCGTCGCCGCCATATCCGACGCCAGTGCGGCATTCGGATCGAACAGCACCGTTCTTCGACCCGTCTCGATATCGATCGCTTCAAGGCGCGGCGGACGGTCGGCTTCCGCGGTAACGCACACCAGCACAGCAGCAGAGACGCCGCAAGGAACATCCTGGAAGCGCTGTTGCGTGCTGTCTCCTCCGAGCAATCCGCGAGACCGCACGACCAGTTCGACCTCGCCCTTCTTGACGTCCCATCTGTAGATCGACTGCGCCCTCCCCTCGTGCCGGTCGGTGACGGTGAACAGCACCTCGTCGCTTTCCGGGCGCCATTCGATCCCCGTAATGTCCTTGCCCTTGCACAAGGGAACCAGGCACTTCACCGATTGGCGGGACTTCGCGTCCGGCAGCACGGAGAGTTCAACGTCCGGCTTGGCAAATCGCCCTGCCGCATCCCCTACCCTTGTCAGGAGAGCGACACGGCCGTCATCCGGATTCAGTGCCCATTTCCATGGCTCCAGGCGCTTCAGCATTTCCTCGGTTGCGGGAGCCCGCTCCGGTGCCCCTGATTCGCCTGCATCCCGTTTCTCCAATGTGCCGAGGTCGACTTCTTCCCACCGGCTCGCCACCTTGCTCAGCAATGGTCCCGGCGTAAACCACTTCCCGACGAAGCGCTGGGTGGTCGGCCGTCCCTGCACCTGGCTCGAACGGAACAATCCGGCCCCTATGAAGACGGTGTCGTCGATGTGCACACCGCTGTCGTACTCCGCCTGTTCCGCAGCAGCGACCTCCTCCCGCGTGGCCCCCACGCTGTACCTCAAGACGGCTCCATCCCCGCTCAGCCCGAAGTCCCGGACATCCGCCGGGTCTGACGTAACGGGGACAGCACCCGAGCCATCCGCTGCGGCACGCCATACCTCGACTTCCCCCTCGACGAGCGCACGGTAGAGGATGGCGCGGCCATCGTGTGTCCAGACCGGGATCGTGGGAATCGAAAGTCCGGTCGAATAGTCGCGTAGCGGCGTTCCGCCATCCGCGACACGTCGCGGTGGCCCGGCCCCATCCAGGGGCTGGATGTACCAGAGGGTGTCATAGCGGTTACGCTCCGTCGATGCCCTCTCCACCCGGAAAGCCACGTTCTTTCCGTCAGGCGAGACGACAGGCCCGACGATGTCCGCGACCTCCAGCAATCGCTTGGGTGAGATGCGTACTGGCTGGCCCGCGACTGCGAACGAGAGCAGCGTCGCACCCAGCAGCAATAGCGGCCTCGTACCCGGGCCGACGCGGCTCATGGATGGCTCGGCCCACGCACCGGTCTCGACATCGGTCGATCTTGCACTGCAGATCATGCCGGCAACCTCACCAATGCTTGGACAGGGCGACGCTCAGAAACCGGCCGATCGCCGAGTAGTTCGTCGAGTCGTAGGGCACGTCGGTCATCGCGACCGGCGTATACAGCGGAGGCGCCCTGTCGAGCAGATTCTGGCCGGTGAAGGAGAGTTCCAGCCCCGACCATGCGCCACGAAGCCCATCGAAGGCGTAGCGGATCGTCGCGTCGATGGTTGTGAACGAAGATGTCTTCTTGCCCGAGGTGCGATCGGTTACGCCACCGACATATTTCGCAAATGCCGAGGCGGTAAAGCCGCCACGGACCCAGACGGCGCCCAAGCGGGCATTGAGCTTCGCCGGATAGAAGATGGTGCCCGACAGATCGAATGGCGGCTGATTCGCCGTGCTTTTTTGCCAACTATCCAGCCAGCTCGCCGAGCCGCGAAGCATGAGCCTTCCCGCGCCCAGGTCCATCCGGTACGCCCCGGTCAGATCGACGCCATCGATATGCTGCTGCGCCGCGTTGGCATACTGGGCATATGCGATGGCCACCACCTTGCTGGGGTCGTAACCCGCACCGGAGTAGTTGTAGAAGGCCTGGGAGTAGTTGGCCAGAACCGCTGCCAGATCTTCAGCACTCGGCGAGTACAGAATGAAGTCGGCGAGCGCGGGATTGCTCAGGCTCTGGCTGTATATCGGAAGCGGCTGTACCACGCGCTGGTCATAGTCGATGCGGAACCATGTCAACTCCGCATCGAGCGCGGGCAACGCCGCCGGATGAAAGGCCAGCGAGGTCGTAAGGGTATTTGCGCGCTCCGGCTTGAGCTTCGGGTTCCCGCCGAACGCCATCAGCACAGTGGCGTCGGATGGGTACCCTGCCCCGCCCACCGCACTGGCTGTCCAAAGGCCCGCAATCCGGTTTGCGTACAACTGGCTCAGCATGGGCGCCTTGAACGACTTGCCCCAGGACGCCTTCAAGGTGAAGTCCGTGCCCGGGCCGTAGATCAGCCCGAGCTTGGGCGTCGTGACACTGCCGAAACTGTCGTAGTTTTCCCTGCGCAAAGCGGCAGACAGCTCCAGCCTCCGCACACCGGCGACACCCACGTCCGGGCTGACGAACGGCAGATTCAGTTCGCCATAGACGTAGCGGCTTCCCTGCCGGCCACTCTCGCGCGTGCCGCTCAGAAAGGAACGGTTTTCATACCGGCTCGTCCGGCTTCCCGTACCCACCGCCAATCGCGCGTCGCCGCCCGGCAATGCGAACAACGGACCTTCCGCACCTACCTCGGCCGATCCACCCTCGTTGCAGTAGCAGGAATGAAGCGCAAGGGTCGCGGTATCCGCCCCCGCAGTCGCCGTGTGCGTCCAATCGATGCTCCTGTCCCTGCCCCATGCCGCTCCAACGGTTCCTGTCCAGTCGCCGGGAAGGGCAATCTCGAGGCTCGGTGCCATCGATGTCGTGGTGGTGTCGGAGACGTTCTCGTAATAGAACGCGCCATAGTTCTGGAACCACGTCTGGTTCCGCTCCGTCCTGAAAGCATCCATCTGAAGCTCGACGCGATCGCTCAAGGACTGGTGAACGCTGAGCAAGCCGCTGCGGAGTTCACTCCCCGGGTAGAGAACGAACGGCTCATCCATGTACGCCGTGTAGTTGCGCTGGTCCGCGCGAATCGGGTCCACGGCGGTGTCCTTGTACGTCGCGATCAACCCACCGCTCGCCCAGGTTGTGCCGGCAACCGCTGTGTATTCCCTCGTCGCCAGCCCGCCGTCCGTCGCCGCGCCGTAGCGGGCACCGACAGTCACTCCGTCGAAGTCGCGCTTGAGCACCACGTTGCCGACGCCGGCGACCGCATCGGAGCCGTAGATGGCCGATGCACCGTCGGCGACGATATCGATGTGATCCACCGCCTCCACCGGGATGGCGCTGATGTCCACCGCCTGGCCGAAGCCGCTATTGGGAAGGCGCCGGCCATTCAACAGCGTCAGCGTGGCATCCGCGCCGATTCCCCGCAGATTGAGGCTGGATCCCCCCGTCGCGTTCTGGTTGTAGGTATTTCCTGAGCCCGTCGCCGTGATGACGCCGGGGTTCTGCCCACCGCTGAAATTCTGGGGGATATCGCGGATCACCTCGCCGAGGTCGGTGAAGCCTTCCTGCTGGATCTGCTCGCTGCCGATGGTGATCACCGGGGACGGCGTGCTGCCGCCGCGGATGCGGGTGCCGGTGACCGTTACGGCTTGCAGGTCGGTGGTTGCTGGCGTTGTGGATGTGCCGGCCGGTTTCTTGGGGTGTTTCCCGGTCGGCGCTTCGGTCACTGGCGCCCTGCCCTGCACGGCTGTGCCCCTCGTGGCGTCCTGGGCCGCGGCCCGATCGCTCGCGCCGGAAGCGGCGACGAGCAAGGCGATGGAAATGGCATTGCGTAGCGTGCTTGTCTTCATGCTGCGTCCTTTGCTTTCCCCTAGTTGCCCCCTCTCGCACCGATCCGGTCGCGTCCCGGAGTTGGTACGGTCGTCGGGCGAGATCAGTCTTGCGTACGACCTGCGCAGGCTTCGAGGCGCCGCTGACCAGAGAAAGCCCCTCAGGCGACGATGCCGATTGCCGCTACAGCGTCTTGATGTTACTTATACAGTAACAGACACGATGAGGGCAAGACTGCATGCTGGCTTCACGATTCGCATCCCAGTGGCAGTGCTTTGGACGACGCCCGCCTCATCTTTGCCAACCGCTTGCGCGCAGCCCGACTGGCGGCGGGCCTGACCCAGGAAGCGCTAGGCGTCGCTACCGGAATTGCGGCTGAGGTGGCACGCACGCGGATCAATCGCTACGAACGCGGCGTCAACGAGTGTGATCTGCGGACCGCAAAGAGGCTCGCGGACGCGCTCGAAATGCCACTTGCAGCCCTGTATGCGGATACCGACGAAATCGCAGAGGTGATCGTTGCGTTTGCAAAGCTGCCGCGTGCGGAGCAACGGACAGTTGTGAATGAGTTAAAGGCTCGATTGAAGAAGCGATAGACGGCTTATGCGACGGGAAGACAACTAGCGAGTCTTAGATCGTACCGTTAGGAGCGATCTGGCTTCGACTAACGCAGCGTACCGTTGCACTATGCGTACTATTGAACCGCAAGGGACCACCATGAATCTGCCTGCATTGCCGGGGCAATACCGCCAACTCGCACAGATCTTTACGCGCTCGATCCTTGAGCGGATCGCGAGGGATGCCAGTGCAGACGTTGCCCTGAAAGCTCTGAAGATGAGCGGTATTTCGATTCCGCTCGCCAGCAAAGCACCCCTCACTTGGTTTGATAGGAGCCTCGACATTCTTCAGGCTCACTACCGCTGCGAGTATGTTTACAAGGCAGCCATCGCTGATCGTGTTGTATTTGGTCGCCACAGTCCAACCACAGCCAGCTTACAAGTAGAGCTCCCAGTCGGCCGCTCTATTGTCGATGTGGCTGTTTTCAATGGAACATCTACTGCTTATGAAATTAAAACTGAGTTCGACTCTAATCGGCGCCTAGCTACCCAGACACCGAATTATCTGAAGGCCTTCGAACGGGTCTACGTGGTGACTCACCCAGACCTCGCGCTTCGCTATCTTGAAATAGTCGACGAACGCGTAGGTGTCCTATCACTATGCCGTCGAGGGCGTCTTGCCGAGGCGAGAAAGGCGACGCGCGATATAAATCGAATCGACCCATCGATGCTTTTTCGCATGCTTCGCCGCGAGGAATATATCCATGCCGTCGAACAAATTTATGGTGCACAACCCACCCTTCCAAATGGCTACGTTTCGGCGCATTTTGGTAAGCTCTTTGCTTCTCTCTCACCATCAGTGGCGCATTCACTATTCGTGGAAGCAATGCGTAGGCGTACTACCGATGAAGACACTGTTCAGTTCGTTTCGTCACTACCCAAAAGCCTAAGAGTCTTGGGTTTTTCGACCCCCCTATCCGGCAACCAACGCCAGAGACTATTGAAAGGTCTCAAAGAGAAGACTAGGCTGTCCTAGCGGCACGGGGGGGTGTCGTCCAAGGAGAGGGTTATGTATTTTCCATATATGTATGGCCGCCGATCAGAGCTTCTCGCTGTTCGCGCCATGCTTAGTGCAGGGCGTAACCTTGAGCCACTGATCCCAGTTATCGAGCCCGTAAACCTCGACATCAGCGACTTATCCCGATGCCTCGCACTTTGTGAAGAAGCTGGCCAGCGCATAGCGATCGTAACAAATCCAAACCTGCATCAGTTGAGGCAAACCTCTCAACAATGGCAAAACGGCGTCAAAGCCTTGCTCGAGGCATACCCTACTGCGATTCCAACGCTTAAATGCAGCCCGCATACGACTGCTACCAACGTATCAGCGTTCTTTCGCTCAATGGCGGCCCGTGATGTTGCCATAACCCATGCTGGTTCAGCCCTTGACCAAGCTGACTTCACCACCATGGTTCGCCACCCTACAGTTCGCTTCCACATCGCTTTGGCTAACATGGTGCCTAGTACGCAGCTGACAGCCATTCCGCGAAACAAGCGTGTCGTCGTTACTGACCCTTTCAGCCGTCAAGCGCGCAACGCAGACTACGATGGAATGGAATTCTTCTCCGACGCATACAAAAATTTTGCTCGCGCCAATATCGGCTTTGGCGACTTCATGTGCATTGGATCAAACTTTCAGCCGGGTGGTGGGGCGCCCGCGGCGGTCGTTATCCATGCCGTCTTTAAAGCTCGGAATAGCGGCGATATTTGGATAGAGCATTTTCTGTCAGACGATGTTGAAAGAGACCAGGGCGACACGCCCAATAAATTCCTACAGGCGGCCCGCAAACTGGTGCAAGCTGTTCGACATCGCCCACGAGAATTTGGCAGCAACCCCGCTTTAACAGCATACGCGGCACATGTACAAAATGGGCATTTCCCTCAACTGGGAAAGAACAAAGAGCTTCAGATGGTTCACCACATGTGCCTAATGCTCGACGTTCTTTCTGGCGCTCTCTAGAGTGCGCCAAGATTTTCTAGTTCAACGAGAACTTTATTCCTATCAGCAACGGAAGCACTGGGTGCCGCCGACGGTGCCGCTGCAGAAGTGACCTCCGAGACCGGGGCCAGACTCACCTCATGTAGAAAATAGGCCACCGTTTTTTGGACGATCTTATCGCTCATGGCCCGTCTTCTCAATGAGGCGAATAAAGCCAATGAAGAACGCATCCGCGACAAAAAGGCAGACAAAGAATGCGCCAAGAATCTTTTCTTGGAAGGCGTTGAAGCCTACCGCCGCGCTGGTGGTCATTGGGATTATTGCCGCCACCTACCTTAAGGCAACGATTTTCATTCCACGCGTTGACGACGACGCGGCCGGGACCATGTTCGACACCATCGATAGAGAGACTATCCAGGAGTTGGATTCGATCAAAGATTCCAAAGATGCGGGCTGCATCAGCATCGACTTTGGCAAGCGCACTGTTGACGACAAGTTTGTCATCTCGCTAGCCCGTGTGGCTTACATGGGAGCAAAGGTCAGGGAGAGGGTCATGACCAACAGGCTGGAGACCGCACGAATCGACCTTATGGAAGATATCCGCGACATGGTGAAAGACCTAGGAAGCTGCGGAAAATACCACGACTGCGAAGAGATCGAGATGGCTGTGAAGGATAATACGCAGGCCATGGTAATAACGACGAAAAATGGTCAAGAGTTGTTGGCCATACAGGCCCGCGCCCGCGACTTCCTGACACCACGGAAAAGCGAGCCGTCCGTGGACGAACATGCGGAATTCCTCTTATTCCTAGCGAATGCAGTAAAGAATCCAGCAACCATGGTAAAGGAGTGGCGCGACAAGCCGGCCTTCGGCGACATTGCAAGATTGCAGGAGTCAACAACCGCGTTGTTGAGGATTCATAGAGATCTCTACCGTGAATACTCCACCCGCCATCGAGTGCAGGAAGCTATTGCCTCGATGTTCTCGCGAACCGGCTGATCTCGAAATGTAATGGCTCAGAGATTTCCTGCTCAGGTGTTACCAAGAAAAAGAGCATCTCATGAGCATCGTGATGGACAAAAAATCAAACGCTGGGTGGCTCAACGGAAGTCCGTACCGACGATCTGGCCGGAGCTGGCGGCACCGACCAAACAGCTGATCGAGACAGGGCCGTCATTCGGCTAATGGTATAAAATGCGGGATGCCTCAGAACTCAACCTCGTCTCTGTTTTTTGCTTTTTATTCTTGATGCTCGCCCGAGCTGGTACCGCTCGAAACAGTCACCGTGCTGACAGAAGGCACATGAAGTCGATAGACAAGGTAGTGCATTCCAAGCAGGCAAATGCAAAATAAGTGAGCCAACGCAAACGAGAACAAAAAAAGGCTGCCAAGCTTAATCGGTGCAGCATAGGACCCCATGTGAGCGACCCAATGCTTTCCATGAACAGCCGAACAAATCATGCTCACAAAAAAGAGGCAAAAAGACAAGAAAGTCAGATACCCAAACAAATAGCAAAGAAATTGACGCCGAGTCAGTTCCTCGCCACGAATAAATGCACCGTGATTGTTAAGTTTCTTGTCTACCGCTTTATTTTGAAACGTAGCCACAGCGGCCAACGCAGTAATAAAAAAACCTATTAGCACGCCAAACAGCCCAGACGCGCTCGGCAAGAGGCCACCCTCACCAAAAAAGCGAAACCTCACTCCGAAGAAATAGTCCAATGACGCAACAGCAGTCGCGCTAAGCAACGGGAAAAGAAAATCAAAGAAAAACTTCCCTTTTAAATCAATTCTCAAATAGCCTAGAGCAGTAAATAGCTGGGACCACATATCGCCCCCGGTTAACCAATCCGCTTGGAAACTTCTTCCTTCATCTTTCCAATCAATTCATCGACGACATGCTCATGACACTGACTCAGCGAAACAGAAACGTGAATGTCCACATTTTCAGCCATGAGCTGCTCCAAAAAATTTGCCTTTTCCTCAGAGCGAATGTTTATTGTCCTGCGCCCGTTCGGCGTGTGGTATCTAACCTTTATGTATTCAAAGTCTTTATCATCTTTACCAAATAATCCTTTAACAAATTTCTGCACCTTCTCTTTATTTGTTCCCGGAGCAACCTTTAGCTTGACTGCGTTTTCCACAAGTACGACACCATCGGGCGGATCGATTTCATCCGTAGACAATGCCTCGCGGACGAGTAAAATTTCGTCTAGTCCACCGCCATTAGCAAGTTGCTGCTTAAGAGAACTAGCAGCGTGTGCATGAAATCCCACCTTAACAAATTCACTTTTCCGCTCGTCGCCAACGTCATAACTTACAGGAATTCGCCTTAGCACCTCGTCGAGAAGTCGCTGAATCCTGCCCTTACCAACACCTTCGACACACTCGATGGCGCACAAATACCCCTTGCGGCGCACTCCAACTTTTCTTTGGGCCTTCGTGTAAATAAGCACGTGCGCGGCCATGCCAACGCCCTCGGGCGGCTTTTTCTCTGCGATCCGCAATGCGCCACTATCTTGATTTTCAAACACGGGGTTACTGATCGACTTATCAGAGCTAGAAATAAGAAGGCTCGTAAAGTCTTGCTCAATACGCACCTCTCGGACAGATAGACGATTACTGCCAGAAGAGCCCTCCGTGAGAAAGGCCTGATGCCTCGAGGCCAGGCCAGCAATTTCCTGCAACAACTTCCCCAGCAAGCTCGGATCGTCCGCCGCAACGGCATGACTCAGCACTAGCCTGAGATCATAGAACGCGACTGTACGCACCTTCTCTACGAGCATCCCTTTCCCCCTCACAATTCCAATAATTACAACCTAATTTGATGTCCTCTCCTTACCCGCACTTGCTATACCCACAGTTCAAACAAGTCTGGCATCCATCCATCAGCACCAGCGCCTGGGTGTTGCACTTGTGGCACAGCGTGGCGCCGGGCGGGAAGCTGCCGTTGGATTCGGAAGCATCGCCACCCTCTCCCGCCCCGGCGGGAGAGGGAGATGACTTGCTCACCTCAGAGTTTTTTTTTGCGCTGGCCGCCTCGTAGGCAGCGCGCTTCTCGGCGATCAGCGCCCGCTGGCTGTCGCTCATCTCGGGATCGTGGATCAGCCCGATGTTCTTCATGTGCTGCTCGATCACCGCGCCGATCTCGGCGACGATGCTGGGCATGTAGACGCCGCCGGCCTTGAAGTAGCCGCCGCGCGGGTCGAACACGGCCTTCAGCTCTTCCACGATGAAGGTGACGTCGCCGCCCTTGCGGAACACGGCGGACAGGATGCGGGTGAGCGCCACGATCCACTGGAAGTGGTCCATGTTCTTCGAGTTGATGAAGATCTCG
>Ga0157369_10006562_pt1 | contig 13464 bp, 10 predicted proteins | sample C25metaG_FD_113461 | JGI IMG/M metagenome (GOLD analysis project Ga0157369, IMG submission 113461) | Corn rhizosphere microbial communities from Kellogg Biological Station, Michigan, USA - C2-5 metaG | ecosystem: Host-associated > Plants > Roots > Rhizosphere > Soil | place: USA: Michigan...
ACCGACCAGCATCGAAATCGCCGAAGTCGGGCCAATCGCTAGCTGGCGGGAAGATCCGAACAACGCATAGGCGAGCCCCCCAACCAGATAACAATAGATGCCGTACTCTGGCGGTAATCCAGCGAGCGTGGCATAGGCGAGCGACACGGGAATCGCGTAGGCCGCCAGGGTGGCTCCTGCAATGGCATCGTGCGTGAGCCACTTCGGCTGATAAGACGATAGCCACGTTAGGGGAGGAAACATGGCCCGCCATCCCGAAGGCACAGCTCGCGTTACATCGCTAGCAGGACGAGGATCCTCGGTCATCGGGTCGTCTCCTCTCTTCAAGGCTGGGTTAGCGCTTCGCCGGCGGAAAGACGACACTTCGGTCTGCACAGACGTGCACGCCCCCGCACTATTCTGTGAGCGTAATGCCCAATCATGACGAGGGGCATCGGACCTTGGTCCTAGATTCGCTTCATCCAGATCCGACAGGTCGACGGTTCACAGATCAGCATGTCTGAAAAACCCCTGATCTCTTCATGAAGAGGTTTGGCTTTTGCATAAAGGATATCTCCAGCGGAAAGCCGGGAATTCCAGGCTCAAGCGTGCCGAAAAACTTTGCGGCACGGCACAGGCACCCGTTCGGCAATAAGACCAAAGTCTGATTCCCCCATTTTTCCGCTGTGACATCATGCATTCAGGAAAGAACTGGAAATCGTCACAACGGGTAAAGCATTTGCTTGGCATTCACCTCGGAACCGAAACGGAGGACGATAATGAACCGAAGGAACTTTGTACTGAATACCGCAGCAGCCACTGCCGCCGCGGGCCTCTCGTTAGCGGGCTGCACCATGACAGGTGGCAGCGGCAAGAGTCCCGAAACGGACGCATCGAAGCGTCAGGCGCTCGACGCGAGCGTCGACGGAACGATGTCGCGGCTTTACGCAACAGTGGGGGGAGCACGCGAACTCGCATCCAAGGCGCAAGGCATCCTCACTTTCCCGGCAGTCAAGAAAGTGGCCTTTATCGCGGGTGCCGAGTATGGTGAAGGCGCATTGCGCGTAGGCGGCGCGACAGTCGGCTATTACAGCACGACGGCTGCTTCTTTCGGCTTCCAGGCCGGCGCCGAATCAACCGCGGTCATCTTCCTCTTTATGACGAAGGACTCTCTCGCCAAATTCACCAGCTCGGCCGGTTGGTCGGTCGGCGGCGACGTGGCGGTCTCCTTGCTAAAGGTGGGCGCGAACGGGTCCATCGACACGACATCCGCATCCGCCCAGGTTGTCGCCATAGTCCTGACCAATACCGGCCTGATGGCGGATGCGTCGCTCGCTGGAACCAAAGTGACCAAGCTCAACCTCTGAAACCGAGGTATAGCCAAACCCGCGTCCCGGAGACTGCCTGACCAGCAGTCGTAACCGGACGCCTCGCAAAACTATCCGCTCAAAGCGGCTCGAAGCGGGTTGCTGCAGGGCCTTCTTTCCAAGAGTTCACCGCATAGTCTGACACTCACTGCTTCCGTATCTTCCACGGCCCAGCACCTTCTTTGCAAACGACAGGCGTCCAACTTTGCGTCTGTCCTTTCGCCATGGCGACAAGCGTCGCCGTTCTGCACGTTTTGTCACCGTCTTTCACCGTATCGCGTGGCGTGACGGTCCCGTGAATCGACACCGAGTTGCCGGTTCCACTGTTGCTCCAGTTCAGCGACTCTCCATCCTTATTGCGCTCCAGCGCAATTTGCGCGGCGTCGTTGAGCGCCTTTCTGTCTGCGTCCTTCATATAGCTAATCGGTGTGTCTTTCAGAAAATTCAGATTGGCGGCGAAGGTGACGCCTGTACCGGCAACCAGGACGACACTCGTCAAACACCGTATGAGGCTGCGCGCGGAAAGCAAGGATTGAGCTGGCATTGAAGCACCTATAAGGTAGATGAATTCTGAAACGGGCGGCACCCGGCGATCGCCTCACATCCACCGACATTGCACCGTGATCGTTAGCATGTCTGCTCTATGGCTGAATCATCGTGCCAACTGCCGCCGCAATATCACGACTCACCACAGCAAGCGCCCGGTCATAGGCCGTGGTCATCGCCTCAAAACCTGCGCCGGACACTGGCTCGCGAACAATAGATCGCCCTGAACGAACAGGCTGCTTCCCCGGAGCACGGATGGTCCATTGGACGTCCACAATGACGTCCTGGCCGGGTTCCGCGTCGAAACGCATGACATCCAGCCTCACGTACCATGTGGCCAGTGGATCGGTCGTACCCGCGAACACCGTCACCTGCTGTGAATTCAGCAGCGTACCCAGATCCGCCGCAACGACCCGCGCGATATTGCCTTTCAGAGGCTGCGCCCATCGCGCGAATTCGTTGATGGCGACTTCGTTGCCGGCCGCCCGGGTCACGATTTGCGGACGGTCCACCAGATCCGGCACGGTAACCGGCCCTACCGCCAGAGGGATCGCGTGAGGCGTCGCCAATGTTGCGAGAGTCGCATCCGGGCTCAGCGTGTAGAACCTGGCGGGTGACGACTTGCATCCCCCCAGCCCCGCGGCGACCAGCCCAACCGCGAGGCATGACACGATATAGCGGATCGAATGCGCGGCGCAGCGGTGCAAGACAACGCTGAACGACGCGGCAAACGGCGCCACGCCTGCGTGAGGCGCGTTCACCCGCATCCCTTGAATCTGTCGACGAACTCCCCCGCCGTTTGGTCCCGCGATGAATACGACAGGAAGACGGCATCCGCTCATTGGCGTGCCGTTTCGGTGCCGAGCCACGTGCCTTGCGCTCCCGTCACGACGCCGATATCGAGTCATGGCTGCCCTCCGGGCTTTCCGCGAACCAATGCTTCGGGATGCTGCGAAAGATAGTCCGCAAGCGTACGGAGTGCCGCGGAGGTACGGGTCAACTCTCTAAGAGTCTCTTCTGTCGTCTGCTGCAAGGACGAATTGGGTTGCAGAGCGCTATTCGCCGAATCGAGCGCCGTTTGCGCGGAAGCCAATGTGTCGTGAGCTCGCGGAATGACATCCGCGTCGAGTTTCGAGAGCATCGAGTTCGTGGTTTGCAATGTGGTGCGGGCGTCGTTTCCGATCGCCTCGAACGGAATGCTATTGAGCTTGGTGAGCAGCCGCGTAACCGAATCCTGCAGCGATTGCAGCGCGCGCGGCACCGCCGGCAACTCGGGTGGTGACCTGTTCCAGTCGATCTTGGCCTTCGGGGCGTCAGGAAAATAATCCAGCGCAAGATAGAGTTGACCGGTCAGCGGATTGCCACTCTTTAGCTGGAAGCGAAAGCCATTTTCGACCAGGTAATTGGCGATTCCTTTTGGATCCTCGCTGATGCGGCCGCCGGCTCGCCCCGTCTGATAGCGCGAGGTAAAGCGCTCGGGATAGATCTGGATCTCAACCGGAATGCTGAAGCGGCGGTGTTCCGGATCGAATCGCGTATAGATCTGTGTCACTTCGCCGATCACTACGCCGCGAAAATCGACGGGTGCGCCAACCGTCAGACCGCGCACGGAATCGGTGAAGTTCACCACATACCTGTCGACAATGCGGTCGTGCTGCTTCATCGCATCGGCGCGAGTCGAATACAGTTCGAATTGCGCATTGGCCACCGCCGCGACCTCCTCGACCGAATCCGCGGGAGACTCGAATGCCACACCGCCAATGATGATCGAAACGATCGACTGGGTCTCGATCCGCAGACCGTTCGTATCGAATGCCATATCGACTCCACTGGCGTGCCAGAAGCGCGTATCGCTTTTCACGAACCGATCATAAGGGGCATTCACGAATACCTTGAGCGTGACACCTTTACCATCCGGGTCCAACTGATAGGAGGCAATCTGTCCAACCTGAAGCCTGCGGAAATAGACCGGCGAGCCGACATCCAGCGAGCCGAGTCCCGTGCTCTTCAACGTGAATTCGCGCCCGGGAATGTCACTGGCAAATACAGGGGGCACCTCCAGCCCGACAAAATCATGACGGGCTTTCACGGCATTGCCGACATCCACGTCGATGTAAGACCCGGACAAAAGTGTGCCGAGTCCGGACACCGTGCCGCCGGAGATGCGCGGACGCACCACCCAGAAGCGCGTGTTATCGACGAGCATATTCGCCACATCTCGCACCACTTCGGCTTTCGCGACGACGTGTTTGTGATCCGTTGAGAGCGTCACCGCTTCGACGACGCCGATATCGACATCTTTGAACTTCAGCTTGGTCTTACCCGCCTCCAGCCCCTCACCCGTCTTGAAGCTGATGGTTATCTTTTCTCCACGTTCCAGCACGGCCTTCGTCGCGAGCCATCCGCCCACCAGCAGCGCCACGATAGGCACCAGCCACACTAACTGCATGCGCCAGCGCGAGCGCGGGACCACGTCCGCCTCAACCAGGTCAGGTGTATCGGGTTTTTCGCTAGGCGTGGTCATGATCCCGCTCCACAGCGTCCCAGATCAAACGCGGATCGAAAGACATCGCCGCCAACAGTGTCAGCACCACCACCGCGCCGAACGCAATAGCCGCGGGACCTGCGTTGATAGTCGCGAGTGCCTTGAATTGGACCAAGGCTACCAGCATCGTGATGACGTATATGTCGAGCATCGACCAGCGTCCGACCAGCTCGATTACGCGGTAGATTTGCGTACGCTGTTCAGGCAGCCATTGCGAATGAAGCTGTGTCGAGATCGTCAAATAGGCCAATCCAAGAACTTTGAGCATCGGCACAGCAATGCTTGCGATAAAGACGAGAACGGCAAGAGGCCACGACCCCGATACCCAGAGATAGACCACGCCGCTCAGGATCGTGTCTTTCTGAGCGCCGAACAGCGAACTCGTGTCCATTACGGGTAGAACGTTCGCCGGGATGTAGAGCACGGTGGCGGCGAGGAGATACGCCCACGTGCGCGACAGGCTGGCCGGTTTGCGCACGTGCAGCGACGCTCCGCAACGCGGGCAATGCCGCGCAACTGAACCCTTCGAGGAGCCCACCAGCAGACCGCAATCGTGACAAAGCGTAAGCCCGCATGCTGCTCCTGTAATCGCACCATTCGCGGGAATGCGCCGCGGCACGCGTAAGCTCCTATCGGGTTTTCGCGCCGCGGCAATACGCGACCACACCTCTTGCGGATCGAATGAGGCTGCGGCGGCCGCCAGTATGATCATGAGCGCAATGAAGGACCACAGCGCCGTGCCGGGCACGACCTTCGCGATATGCGCCAGCTTGACGAGCGCAACCAGTAGGCCAAGGATCAGCACCTCGGTCATTCCCCACGGACGAGCCAGTTGAAACAGCCGGAATGCGCCTACCGGACCCCAAGGCTTGCGCCTGAAATGCAAAGGCAGCAGCAACCACAGCATCGTCACGGTCTGCACCACCGGCATAAGGATTGTCGTGAGGCCCACTAGCGCCGCAAGCGGCCACATGCCATCCAGGTACAACACCCGCACGGATCCGGCTAGCGTCGTTTGAACGAGAGTGCCGCTCACCGACAGACCCACGATCGGAAACGCATTGGAGATGACGAGCAACACCACGGATGCCGTCGCAAACGCCAACGCGTATTCCGGACCATTGGAGCGGCCTCGACGCAGCTCCGCGTGGCAGCGGTGACAACGCAACGTGCTGCCGGGTTGCACCTGACTTCCACGCTGCAGCAAATCGCAGTCGTGGCAAGCGATGATATCTGCGTCGATCATCGCCGCTCCTGTGCGATTGCCCCATCAGCCGGAGCGATCTGCTGCGCAACCGGCTCAGTGCTCGCGGAGGAGGCCGGAACCGGCGCGGCCGACGGCGCCGACGCTGGATTCGACATCTTTTCAGCTTCCAGAACCCAACCGCCCCCGAGGGCTTTATACAGACTGACGTACGAGGTGAGCACGGCGCCCTGTGTTTGCGTGTAACCCAGCTGTGCGTTAAAGAGACTGCGTTCGGCATCGAGCACTTCGATGTAGCTCGTATAACCGCCCTCATAGCGCAAGCGTGCCAGCCGCGCGTAAGTACGCAGCGCTTCCACCTGATTTCCCTGCGACCCGAGTTGCTCATGCGTTTTTTGCACGGAAATAAGCGCGTCTTCAACTTCCTGGAACGCGACCTGGATCGTTTTTTCGTATGCGAACAGCGCTTCCTGTTGACGAGCCTCAGCCTGGCGCACCTGTCCTGAGATGTTGCCTGCCGTGAAGATCGGCTGCGTCAATGAACCCGCGAAAGACCACACCCGGGCGGGCCCGGTGAAGAGGCTCGAAAACTGCGTACTGAGCGAGCCGAATAGCCCCGTCAGCGATATCGACGGGAAATAGAGCGCGCGCGCGGCGCCGATCAATGCATTCTGCGAGACGAGCGTTTGCTCCGCCTGCAAAAGATCAGGACGACGCTCCAGCAGTTCCGAAGGCAGGCCCGCTGGAATCTGCGGCGTCCCCAACGCCGAGAGTTCTCGTCCTCGCAGAATCTGGCCGGGATTCCTGCCGATCAACACGGATAGCGCGTTCTCCTGCTGGGCAATTTGCGTTTCGATCTGCGGAATGGTCGCTTGCGCCGACTCGTATTCCGACTGACTTTGGGCGAGCTCCATTTGCGAAACCTCTCCCCCCTGGAATCGTGCAGCGAATACCCGTACCGATTCCGCCCGGCTGACTGCCGTGTCTTTCGCAATTTCCAATTGCCGATCGAGACTGCGCAAGTTGACATACGACGACGCAACGGAAGCAACCAAAGCGAGAATGATCGCGCGGTGGCCCTCCTCACTTGCCAGCAGGTTTGCCCGTGCAGCCTCGGTTTGCCGCCGATACTTGCCGAACAGATCGATCTCCCAAGCCGCCGACACTGTCGCGTCGAACTGGTTATAAACGGGACTCACGTTCGCCGGGAACGGCACACCCGCGCTTTGCGACGCACGCTGACGTGATGCGTCGGCGCCCGCAGCCACTTGCGGGAAGAGAGCGGACCGGGTTGTCACGAACTGACCGCGAAACTCCTCGACCCGCGCGGCCGCCACCCTCACGTCCCGGTTTTCGCTCAGCGCCGTTGCAATGAGCTGGTTCAGCACCGGATCCAGAAACTGCTCCCACCAGACCGTGTTCGCGACGTCGACCGAACTGTCCTGCGCGAAGCGGAAAGTCGCAGGCACATCGACTTTCGGCCGCACATAGTCGGGGCCGAGCAGGCAGCCACTCAAAGGAAGAAGAATGAGCGAGGCCAGGACGCGCATAAGGGCCAGGCGTTCCATGTCAGTCGCCCTCGCGCGGTGCCGACGGCGCCGGGTGCGTCGAGCCAGGACCTGGCGTCGCATCCGGAGGCGTGGCGGGGTTCACGTTGCCGCCTCCCTGGTCTGGCGTCTGCTTACCGCCGCTTGACCGTGAAGACATCGACTCGAGCAGGTAATAGAACATTGGAATGAAGAACACGGCGAGCACCGTCGCGCCGAGCATCCCTCCAATCACCCCCGTACCGATGGAGTGCCGGCTATTCGCCGACGCGCCGCGTGCGATTGCAAGCGGCACGCACCCCAGAATGAACGCCAGCGAGGTCATCACGATCGGGCGCAGCCGTTCTTCGGCCGCTGTCATCGTAGCGTCGAGAACCGATGCGCCAGTTCCACGATTCAATACTGCGAACTCGAAGATAAGAATGGCGTTCTTGGCGGCCAACGCGACCAGCATCGTCAGCCCGATCTGGAAGTACACGTCGTTGGTCAACCCGCGCAACAGAATAGCGAGTAGTGCTCCGAAGAGAGCGAACGGCACCGCCATCAGCACCCCGATCGGCAACGTCCACTTTTCATACTGTGCCGCGAGGATCAAAAACACCATCACGAGGCCGAAGACGAACACGAGGCCGGAGGTGCCGCCGGATTGACGCTCCTCATACGCCTCACCGCTCCACGCGACGTCGAAGCCTTGCGGCATTTGCGAGGCGAGGTCTTCCAGCGCGGCAATGACCTGGCCCGAGCTAAAACCCGGAGCAGCATTTGCCGTGATCTTGATGGCGGGAAAGTTGTTGAAGCGCGTGACGAGATCCGGGCCGGTCACATATTGATAACTCGCCACCGACTTGATCGGCACCATCGTACCGCTGCGGCTGCGCGCAAATATCTGATCGAGGTCCTCAGGCTTAAGGCGGTACGAAGGCTCCGCCTGCAGGATGACTTGCCAGAGCCGGCTGGACCGGTTGAACTGCGACACGTACAGTGATCCAAACATTGTTTGCATCGCGCTATACACGTCCTCGACCGGGACACCGAGCGTTTCCGACTTGTCACGATCCACCTTCACCAACAATTGCCTCGACGACGCATTGAATGTCGAGGTCACGCCCGTCAGTTCCTGTCGCTGCTTCGCCTTCTGGACGAACTGGTCCGCCACCTCCGCCAGTTGGGCGACGGTTGCATCCCCTTTACTCTGGATCCACACTTCTGTGCCGCCTGTCGTACCCAACCCCGGGATCGACGGCGGGTTGACCGGAATGACGACGCCCTCCTTTACCGTCGAAAATCCGCGATAGGCGTCCACCAGGACCGCTTGTGCGTTCTGCGTCTTTCTGTTCTCCGAGGAATAGCGCTCCTCGAAGCTCTTGAACCCGACAAAAAACGCGCTCGCGTTATTCTTGTTCTGGTTATCCAGCAGACTGTAACCATCCACTACTGTAATGCTGCCCACAGCCCCCTGTTTCTTGAAGTAATCCGTCACCTGCTGTGAAACTTCACCGGTGCGGTCGAGACTCGCGGAGTCAGGCATGATGACCGCGCCGAGCAGATAGCCCTGGTCTTCCGGCGGCAAAAATGCCCCTGGGATAGACCTCATCATGACAACAGCCAGCGCGATCATGCCGGCGAAAAGCACCAGTCCGATCACAAAGCGCTTGATCAGCAGTCTCACCGCTCTCGAATATCCAGCCGTCATTCGCGAGAAAGCGTTGTCGAACCAGCGGAAAAAGCCCTTCTTCTCACCGTGCGAACTCTTCAGCAGCAAAGCGGCAAGCGCTGGCGAAAGCGTCAGCGCCACAATACCGGAGATGACCACCGATATAGCGATCGTGATGGCGAACTGTTTGTACATCTGCCCGGTGATGCCACCGAGAAACGCGACTGGCACGAAGACCGCGCACAGCACCAATACAATCGCAATGACCGGCCCCGCCACTTCGTCCATTGCTTTTTTTGCCGCATCTTTCGGGTTTAGCTTATACACCGTCATATTGCGCTCGACGTTTTCGATCACAACGATCGCATCGTCCACGACAATCCCGATCGCCAGAACCATTCCGAACAGTGTGAGCATATTGATCGAGAAACCCAGCGGCAGCATGAACATGCATGTGCCCACGATCGAGACCGGGACCGCCACAATAGGGATCAACGTTGCGCGCAGACTTTGCAGGAAAAGAAAGACAACGATCACCACCAATATCAATGCTTCAAAGAAGGTGTGGATGACATCTGAGATGGATGCGCGGGTGAATTCCGTCGTGTCCATCGCAATCTCATAGCTCAACCCTTCGGGAAACGACTTCTTCAGCTCCAGAAGCGTCGCCCGCACCTGCTTCGACACCTCGAGTGCATTCGCGCCCGGCTGCTGATAGACGGCAATGACCGTCGCGGGCTTTCCCTGGAAACGGCTGCGAATCGAATAGTCTTTTTGGCCGAGATCCGCGCGTCCAATATCCTTGAGCCGGACAATCGCCGCTCCGCCGCTTGCCGCGCGCACAATGATATTTTCGAACTCAGCGGGCTCCGCGAGGCGGCCGGTCGTAGTGACGGCAAAAGACTGCTCGACCGGCCGCCCGGTGGGTGATTGTCCAATGCTGCCGACCGCGAATTGCTGGTTCTGGTTCGCCACGACTCGCTGAACGTCAGCCGCGGTAACGCCCAACTGCGCCATCCGATCCGGTTTGAGCCAGATACGCATCGCGTAGTCCGGATTACCGAAGATACTCGACTGATTCGCGCCCGGAATACGTTTGATGGCATCGAGCACATAGATGTTGGCAAAGTTCGCGATATAGACCGAATCGTAACGTTCGCTCGGCGAATAGATCGCAATCACCATCATGAATGCGGATGACTTCTTCTGTACCTGAATGCCCTGCGCCTGGACCGACTGCGGCAATTGCGGAAGAGCGAGGTTCACGCGGTTCTGAACGTCGACCTGAGCAAGCTCCGGGTTGGTGCCGATCTGAAAATAGGCATTGATCGTCAGATTGCCCGTCGACGAACTGGACGAGTTCATGTAGATCATGTTGTCCGCGCCGTTCACTTGCTGCTCGATTGGTGCGGCGACATTGTTCGCCACCACTTCGGCATTGGCCCCCGGATAGGTTGCTGAAATCGTGATTTGCGGAGGCGTGATGTCAGGATACTGGGCGACCGGAAGCGCCAGCATCGCCAATGCTCCGCCGAGCGTAATAACGATTGAGATAACCGACGCGAATATCGGACGATCGATGCAGAAGTGCGAGACATTCATGTCGTTCATCCATTCACTGGGTGGCGCTGCTTGCGGGTCCGCCCGGCCCAGCATTTCGCCCTTCGGCAACGGGTTCAGCAGCAGAGCTTGCCGCCGAACCAGAAGTCGGCGCCGCTGCACTACCGGCTGCCGGTGCCCCTTTGACGATATTGAGCGGCCTATCGGCAATGACGCGCAACGCGCCGTCGACCACAATGCGTTCGCCGACCTTCAGCCCGTCAGAGACGAACCAGTCGTCACCGTGCCAATCCCCCACCTCGACCACGCGCTGGTGAGCCTTCGAATCGTTATCGACCACCCACACGAAATGGCTCTTGGCGCCCTGCAATACTGCGCGCTGAGGCACGAGCATCGCATTGGGCCGCGTCGCACCGGACACCCGCGCTTTGACAAACTGGCCGGGGCGTAAAGTCCCTTTCGGATTCTCGAATACCGCTCTCACAAGAAAAGTCCCCGTTTCCGTGTTAAAGGCGGGGTTGGCAAAATCTATGTGGCCTTTCTCGGAGAACAAGCTCCCGTCCGCCAGAATCAGCGTGACGACAAACTCGCTGTTGGGTGGAAACTTCAACCGCCCTGCGGCAATTTCGTCCCGATATCGCAACATCTCGTTTTCCGAAATGCTGAAGTTGACCCACATTGGGTCAAGTTGATATACATAGGTCAGAAGACCGCTGGACGTCGCTGTGACGTAGCTTCCGTCCTGCTGCCGCGCAAAGCTGGACAGACCCGTCAGCGGGGATTTAATGGTCGTGTACCCCAGATTGAGCTGGGCCGTCTGAACCTCTCCCTGTGCCGCTATCACCGCTGCGGCGCTTTGCTTTTCATTTCCTATCGCGTCGTCCAGATCCTTCTTGCTCAACGCGTTCTGTTCCGCAAGCGGGACCACCCGCCCGAGATTCGCTTTCGCGACCTGGTATCGCGCCTGCTGTTGGGCCAGTTGTCCTTTCGCTGTTTGGAGCGCGGCCTCGAATGGTTTTTGGTCCATGAGGAACATAGTCTGGCCTGCTTTGACAACCTGGCCCTCTACGTACATGCGTTTTTCCAGAAAGCCGTCAACGCGCGCACGGATCTCCACTTCGCGCGAACTTTGGGTCTGGGCCGTGAAGTCGAAGTCGACCGGAGTATCCTGCTGGGCCACCGACATCACAGTCACTTCAGGCGGGCGTGCAGCCGGAGTCGCCGCCTGCTTCTTGCAGCCGGGCAATAGCGTGAGTGCCGCAAGGAAAAGCAGCGGCAAGCCGAGGTTCGCCAAACTGGGCCGGCGATATGCCACGCCACGATCGTCGAGTCGTGACGCCGTCGCGTCCATGCCGCTATTGCAGATGAAATGCGCTACAGCCCGCATTTCCCTGCTGTTGAAAACCCGGACTAGTGCGCCACGGGAGTGGCACAGCTTGCTATACGGACCAACGAGAAGCGAAGCCGTTTTCATGGCACTGTCCCTGATCAGGAGGGTGTGCAGTTGCCAAACAACACGATTGCATCGCTACTATTGGCGAGCATCAATGTCATTGATCCATCAGTCGAGTCGAGGATGAGGGTCCATGCGTATCCCATCTCGGTTCCCTCCATGACTACCTGCTCGGGTTCTTTATTGACTACGAGCATAGGCGTGGTGTGAACGGGTCCCGTCACCTCTTTCTTTTTAAAGTCCAGAGTCAGAAATCGGGGCGCCCCAATGTCATCGGGCAAGGAACGCTTGCACTCCAGGCCGGGATCGCACGCATGAGCTTCGACGGTCGCGCAAACCAGCTTCTTGCTGCCATTGAAATCGTCGGCGTAAACATTGAGCGCGCAAAACGCGAACGAGATCGCGACGACCGTAGACTCGAGTTTCATTACGTGTCTCCTTCAATAGCGCCCCTGACTGCCGCACGACGTCACTCCCGCGTCCACAGCGGAAGCCAACAGGCATCGCAACGTATGCTTCGACGCAATTCAGTTTGCTTGACGACCCTGCACGAGACAATCGGACCTTAGTCTCATATCCAGCGACGACTCAGGAATCTCCGCTATCGCCAGGATTGATTCCTAACGCCAGTTCGACGGCTTTGATCAAGGCTGACCCGTTGAACGGTTTGCGCAGATAGGCAGTCGCACCAGACGCCATGGCTCGTTCCCGCACAGTGATATCGTCATGAGCGGTGATGATGATGACCGGGAGATCGCGCGGAGCAAGTTGCCGCTGGACTTCCAGCCCATTGATGCCCGGCATCTGGATGTCCAGAATGACGCAGTCCGGAGAAAAGGAAGGAATGGCCGACAGCGCGGTGAGAAAAGCTTCTCCACTGACAAACGTTTCCGCCCCGATTCCCGCGGAGAGCAACAAACGTTTGATGGAGCGACAGACTGACTCATCGTCATCCACCACCGCGACTATTCGACTGGACTTGACCATTGTATGGACGCAATCGCGAAAATGCTCCTGTGAGTAGATCCCAGCAGGTTCATCCTAAAGACAGATGGGCGATCGTGGTATAGGACTTTGGTCCACTAGATAACTTGCACAAGAAGTAATCAAGTGAAGTGCGCGCCGAAGGAGGCGGTCAAGTAGAAGGCGATTGATCATCGGCCGCATGCACACCGGCCTTATCCGCGAGGCGAATGAGTTCGACGATTGATCTCGCCCTCATCTTCTCCATCACACGCCCACGGTGAATCTTGATTGTTTTCTCTGCGGCCCCTAAATCACTTGCAACCTGCTTATTCAAACGCCCAGTCAGAACAAGGGCCATGACCTCGCGTTCGCGACGCGTGAGTTGATTGACACGCCCCAATAGCTCCGCATGTTCCCGCTCTACTTCAAACTCTTTGCAGGCAGATTGCAGAGCTCGATCGACAGCGGCAATCAGCACCGATTCCCGAACCGGTTTGATCAGAAAGTCGAGTGCGCCCGCTTTCATCGCATCGACACTCGATTCGACATCGCCACGTCCGGTAAGGAATACGATGGGAACGCGTCCATTCAGCCGATGCTGTACGTCGAGCCCCGTCATCCCTGGCATCTGCAGATCGAGTAG
>Ga0157369_10006564_pt1 | contig 13461 bp, 7 predicted proteins | sample C25metaG_FD_113461 | JGI IMG/M metagenome (GOLD analysis project Ga0157369, IMG submission 113461) | Corn rhizosphere microbial communities from Kellogg Biological Station, Michigan, USA - C2-5 metaG | ecosystem: Host-associated > Plants > Roots > Rhizosphere > Soil | place: USA: Michigan...
ATTCGATGAACCCGCCGCCCACCGAGTAGTACTCCTGCTCGAGCAGCACCGACTCGCCGCCCATCAGCTTGCAGGTCATGGTGTTCGGATGCGGGAAATTTCCCTTGGTCTCGTCGTAGATGATGTCCTTCAGCGAGACATTGAAGCTCTTGTCACCCAGTTTCACTGGGAAGACCTGGTCGGGCTTGTCTACGAGACTGTCCAGGAACAGAGGATCGACCGTAGCGGGCTCCTTGCCGATGATGCCAGCGAGTGCGGCGCGTTCGGTACCATGACCCTTGCCAGTGGCGCTGAGGCTACCGTAGAGGTGCACCTTCATGCCGGTGACTTTCGAAAGTTGATCTGCCGGGAGCTTGGTGCAGCGCTGGTAAAAGTCGTATGTAATGCGCATCGGACCAATGGTGTGCGAACTCGATGGCCCGGGCCCGACTTTATAGAACTCTTCGATGGTGGTCATCACGGGACCCTTCGACTTCTTCACCACGTTCAAATCAGGAGATAAGTTGGTGGCCACAGCTGCCGGAGGTGTAGAGCCAACCTGCTTGGCTTTTTCTTCGGCCGAGCAGCCGGTAAGGACCGCGGCCGCGCCGATGGCGGCACTGCGCATCAGGAATGCGCGGCGATCTACACCAGCCGGAGCTTCCGGAAGGTCCATTTGAAGAAATGTCTTCTTGTCAGTCTTTTCGGTTGTCATTGCCGCGTTGCCCCCGTAATCAAGAAATTGTCCAACAAAGTGATGCGCGCTTCTGCCGAGCGGGTCTATTTTTTTCCCAACGGCAGTCCTCAGGCGATCGTGTCCAACTCGATCAATCCAGGGCACCCGGACATACGATTTCCATCAATTTGTGGTTGTCGCGACGAGGATCGAACCCGTGACGTCCAGCTTTGGGAAGTTCCAGGGAGCAGCAAGAGACGTTACTGCATGTGGTCGACCAGCTGCAACGGCAGCTTAACAGCTGGCTCTACCAACTTTACGGCTCGTCGTCTGTACGATGCCAAGTCTTGTCTGGGTTGTAGCGTTCCATGTTCTTGAAGATGGTAAGGCTATCCGGGCCCAGGTCCTTTTGGTAAACAATGCCGTCGTGGCTGACGATAAACGTCTGGATGCCGGTAACTTTGTACTGAGCAGGCACAGCCGCGAGAGCAAATCCCCCGATCATTAGTCCCTCCACGACAAAATCCATTTGACCCAACGGGGCGGCAGGGCCTTGTCCTTTCAGGACCTTGAAATAATAACCGTGAAATGGTGGAGTGTCAGGTGCGTAGCCTTGCTGTAGAGCTTTAGCAACCGCCTCTCCCACAGGGCCGCCCCAGCTACCATCCGCGCTCTGCCAGGCAAGGCCGTCTTGTTTGCCAGGCGTGCTTATGATTCGCTGGGCGTACTGGTTCACCTCGGATCCGTCGTGTTTTTCCAAAGCATATTCGTGTTGTGCCTCAACAAAGCCACGGCATATCGTGATAGCGTCGAGTTCGTTTTCGCCGATGCGCCGAAACAGGATCTCTTCGCGCCCGGACCTGGAATCGTAATACCATTTTCCATTTCGTTTCGCGATCGGAATTGGAAACGGCCAATCGTCGTTCCCGACCGAAAGCGTAGCCTGGTCCGGATGTTTAGGCTCAACGCTAACCGACTCCTTCTCGCGAGCCAGGGCCGCAAACGCAAGGCCGCGGTTCTTGTCGTTGACCGGGTCTCCCGACGACACAAGGTCCTGAGCATCCGGTCCGAGGATCGCTAAGAGAGAAGGCACGTCATAAATACTGGCGGCCTGAACTAGCGCCTGCGCAGCCTCGTTCGGCGTGGCAAAAGCCTTCTGCATGGATTGGGCCGGCGGCTCGTTCGATTGCGGGACAGCTTGCGAGAAGAGTGCTCGGGCGCAGACCAACACAGTCGTCGCGAGAGCCAATTTCGAAGCAGCAATCTTAGGTGTTATTGATCTCATTTCGCCTATCCCAAATCATGGGTTTCGCCTGAACTCCGGATTGCACATTTACACTCACCTGCGGCGACCGCCGCCGCGACCACCACCGCCTCGAGAACCACCACCACCTCGAGAACCACCGTAGCTGGAAGCACCACGCGAGCTACTGGAGCGAGCGTCGCGTCCGCTCGTGCTCCCGGCGCCGCCGAACGCTCCGCCGCTTCTATCGCTACCTGAAACTTGTCTGTTTCCGACGCGATCCGCCCCGGCACTGCTTCCGCCGAAATTGCGGTCACCGCCGCCGGCGCCGCGATTTGCGCCTACATTACGGTCACCATCGGCGCTTCTATTTGCACCCGCATTGCGGTCACCATCGGCGCCGCGATTTGCGCCTACATTACGGTCACCATCGGCGCCGCGATTTGCACCTACATTACGATCACCATCGGCGCTTCTATTTGCACCCACATTGCGGTCGCCATCGGCGCCGCGATTTGCACCCACATTGCCATCGCCTCGCGTGCCCTGGTTCTGCCGCGCGCTCGCCTGCCGCGTGCTCAATGAATCCCCGCGAGCGGTGCCACCAAACCTGTCCGCTGTGCCTCTATCTCCGTACGGGGCACCCCCGCGGTGCTGTGGGTTGTGCTGCCATTGATTAGATCTGTTTCCGCTCCCGACGTTGTTACGATTGACATTATTGACATTGGTGTTGCGATTGACATTGGTATTGCGATTGAAGTTATTGTTATTGTTGATGTAGACATTGTTGTTACCGCCCCATCCGCAGTTATAACCCCAGCCTCCGCTCCACATCGCTCCCATGGCAACTCCAACGCCGAACGAAATCGCCATGCCGGCGGCGGCATAGCCCCAACTTGGCGCCGGTGGATAAGGATAAGGCGGCGGGCCGTACACGACGGTGGGATTGTAAGTCGGAACATAGACAACCTGTGGATTGGCCTGCTGGATCACAACGACCTGCTTGGACTCGACTACCGTCGTCTCGACTTTCATTTGCTCGTTGGATTTCAGGTTTCCCTTGTCCTTCGCCTTCGCGCGCATCCGTTGGACCGCGTCCATCACATCCGACTGCTGCGCCAGAAAAGCGTTCCCGAGTTCGGTAGTCCATTTGATGTCGTCGGCTAAGCGCCTCACCACATCTGGAAGACCGGCCATGGCCTGAACACTCGCATCCCAGGGTTGTTTCGCCACTGCATCGGCCAGCGCTTTATCCTTCAGGTTCTTATTCTTCTCCAACCACTGCTGAAGCTGGATGATTTCGAGAGGGTACGTGGATGCGGCAAGGGCCTGCGCCAGCATGGGATCGGGATAGAGGGCAATAGGTGCGACCAGGCTGTCCAACTGATCCGCCGGTATTTTCGGAGTGGCCCCTGTGGTAGTCGCCGCCGGAGGGCTCTGCTGCCCTATTAGCGGCAAGTCGCCAGATGACACTAAAACGCTCCATAGCACTGCTGTGAAACGGAGCGTCCCGCTATGAGCAAACATAGTGTCTTTTCACAGCAATGATTCCGGCTGATCGCTACCAGATCTCTTTTTTTCAAAAACTAGACGCTCGGATCACCGGCTAGTGATTGGTTCGGAGGCGAATGAGGTGGTGCGCATAGCCGAAAAAGTGATTTGCGCTGAACGGATCCGCCGGGCATGCTCATAACACGATCAATATCTATTTCATAGCCCTTCTCCAATAGCAAAAATAAATCCTAAACTGTGGCGCCCGCATCGGCATAGTAAGGGGTTCTGTTGAAACTCAAAGGGAAACCTAGTCATGAAGCCTGAACGGAATGGTGCGCGGCTCAGATCACTGCTGGCGATTCTTTGTAGCATGACCCTCATACCGGGCGACGCTCTTGCGTCTATGCCGCAACAATCGTCAGTGCCGAAATCAGCTCCAGCGTCGAAATCAGCTCCAGCGTCGCAGGCGGCAAAGATTCCGCCGGAGCAACTGGATTCTCTGGTAGCGCCCGTTGCCCTCTATCCAGACCCATTGCTGGCGCAGGCCCTTGCCGCATGCACGTACCCGCTCGAAATCATCCAGCTTCAGCAGTGGTTGGAGAAGAATAAGAACCTGAAGGACAAAGAGCTGGCCGCTGCAGTGGCGAAACAACCCTGGGATGCGAGTGTTCAGGCCATGGCTGCTTTACCAGCAGTGGTGAAACGGCTGGGGGACGATATTCAGTGGACCACTGATCTGGGCAATGCCTTTTTGGCGCAGCAGACGGACGTCATGGATGCAGTTCAACGCATGCGCAAGAAGGCCCAGGACAAGGGGACTTTGAAAACCACTGAGCAGCAAAACGTCGAGACCAAAGTCATTGAAAAGAAAAGCGTGATCGTAATCGAACAAGCCAATCCGCAAGTTGTGTATGTACCATCCTATGATCCCGTGGTGGTGTACGGTCCCCCATATTATCCTTATCCTCCTATTTACTATCCGCCGTGGGGTTACTATGCCGCGGGGGTGGCAATCTCTTTCGGCGTTGGCGTAATGATGGGAGCCTTTTGGAGTGGCGGCTGGGGCTGGGGTTGCGGGTGGGGTGGCAACAACGTCTACATCAACAACAACAATAATTTCAATCGGAATACCAACATTGGCGGCGGTGTCGGCGGTGTTGGTGGCGTGGGCGGTGTCGGTGGCGTGGGCGGTGTCGGTGGCGTGGGCGGCGTCGGTGGTGTTGGCGGCGTTGGTGGTGTTGGCGGCGTCGGTGGCGCTGGCGGTGTTGGTGGCGCTCGCGGTGTTGGCGGCGTCGGTGGTGTTGGTGGCGCTAGCGGTGTTGGTGGTGTCGGTGGTGTTGGTGGCGCTAGCGGTGTTGGTGGTGTCGGCGGCGTTGGTGGCGCCGGTGGTGTTGGTGGCGCCGGAAGTGGGCGAAGCAATTGGGCACACAACCCGGCACATCGGGGTGGGGCCCCGTATCGGGATCGGGCTACTGCAGACAGATTCGGGGGCAACGCGCGCGGTGATTCGCTTTCACAACGCCAAGCAGGTGCCCGGCAACAAATTTCCCGACAAGGAGGGAATCTGAGCAGCACCCGCGGCGGGAGTGACGGCTTGGGCAACCGGACCAGTGGCACCGGCGCCGGAGACCGTTCCCGAGGAGGAGGTGGTTCGGGCAATCGCGGCGGTAATTCCAGTTTTGGCAGCGGAGCGAGTCGAGGCGGAGCTGATAGTATCGGCAGCCGGGATGTCTCGCGTAGCGGCGGCGGGAATCGGGATGCCTTCGGTGGAGGTTCCCGGGGATACAGCGGATCGAGTGCGCGTAGCAGCAGCAGTCGCGGCTCCTCCAGCTTGGGGTCACGTGGCGGCGGAGGGGGGGGCGGTCGGCGAAGATAGCCGCGTCCAATCGCAGTAAGAAATCAGAGGAGCCCTGATATGAGATCAACACCCGCAAATGCCATTTTCTCCCGACGTGTTTATATTCTGTGTGCAATTACGTGCGCTTCCCTGTCCGTGTGGGCCTTGTTCGCAGCGCCGCAATCCAATGCGAAAGCCGTTTCGCCTGCTGGCGCTGCTTCCACCACAGAGGCTCGGCTCTTTGACACTCCGCAGCAAGCGGCAGACGCGTTAGTCGATGCGGCCGAAAAGTTCGATGTGGCAGCGCTGACCCAAATCTTCGCCCCGGACGGCGATGACGTTGTGCTCAGCGGCGAATTCGCTCAAGACCGGAAGCATGCCACCGATTTCGCCGCCCAGGCCCGTGAAAAAAAGAGCGTCTCCGTGGACCCCAAGAACGGCAACCGCGCATTTCTCCTAGTGGGCAACGAGGACTGGCCGTTCCCCGTACCACTGGTGAAGAGGGGGGAGAAATGGTTCTTCGACGGCAAAGCTGGCCGGCAGGAACTTCTGTATCGCCGCATTGGCGCCAATGAACTGGATGCCATTGATATCTGTCACGGTTACGTGGAAGCGCAGGACGATTACGCCACTCAAAAGCGCGCACTTTACGATGTAAGCCAGTATGCCCAGAGGATCGTCAGTACTCCCGGCAAGCAGGATGGCTTGGCTTGGCAAAATGCCGATGGCCACTGGGACGGTCCCGTGGGCGAAAATATTGCGCGAGCGATTGAACAGGGCTATACCAGCAGTTCGGACCCCTACCATGGTTATTTTTTCAAAATTCTGAAGGGGCAGGGTCCGGCGGCGCCGCTAGGCGAAATGAACTTTGTCGTGAAGGGCATCATGATCGGCGGTTTTGCGTTAGTTGCTGCACCGGCAGAGTATGACGTAACTGGAGTACGGACTTTTATTGTCAGTCACGACGGCGTGGTTTACGAGAAGGATTTGGGGCCGACCACGCTCGATGAATTTAAGAAGATGGAACGCTTCAACCCAGACAAATCCTGGACCCCGGTGGCGGAGGAGCAGGAATAGCGGCGGAGTGATGCCGTTCGAGTCCTCCAATGCAATTGTTAGCCGATACTTCCTCGCCGGAATGACTCGGCCGCTGTGATCTCTAATTTTTCAAAAACTAGAGCGCTCGGATCACAAGTCTCATCATTTGGTCCGGAACCCTGAGTGAGAGGTGCGCCGGTCTCCGCGGCGACGGATTAACTGGCACGATGGGCCGCAAACCGGTCGAAATACCGGTCCGGGTAGTGTCGATTATTTTGCATCTCCTCCAGCGCATATAGACATCATCCTCACGGACGGCGATGTTCAGAATCGTGTTGGCTGGGCACGATTTGTCGTGCAAATAACACAAAACATAGCCGGATGCGGAAAAGTCTACTACAAGGAGAGTGACTTGCATTCCACTCTGAGCTCTATCATGCCGAGCCAACCACGCTCTTTGTCCGTCACTCACGCTACCGAGAGCTACCGTGCTCCGTGTCCGGCGGCCTATCGCACAGCGACTGCTCCGCCTGAACATTGCGATCGCGAGGACGTGAACCGGCCGAGAGGTGGATTTGCTGGCAAACCTTAGAATTCGAGCAAAGCTCCTGGTCGCGCTGCTCCCCCTGGTGATCGTCGTGATCCTCGCGACCTTGTATTCATCGATCGAGATGATCCAGCTCGACACGAAGTATGGCGTCTTGATTCACAATGGTGAACAGGCCATTCAAAGTTTGACAGAAACGCGCGTGCGAACCAACCGTTTCTGGCAGAACCTTTATAAGGAGATAGCCCAACAGGATGTAGACAAAATGCGGCTGACCGAGATCGAGCTTGATACGGCCGCGGCGGAATTCAATGCGTTCTCTCAAAAGGGTTTGAAAGAGAATCCGGGTCTCACCGGGCCCATCCAAGCGGCGTTGTCTCTATTCAATCAGGCGGTGTCGGATGCGCATGCCGTCCGCGTCGCAGCTCTGGCAAACGACGATCAGAAAGCATTGCAACTGATGCGCGGAGGCGTGGATGCTGAGCTGGAGCGGGCACGGCAGGCAACTGTCGACGTAATTGAACAAGGAGCCGAATCAGTCAATAAACAAAATGACGCTCTTACGGTCACCGCGCATCGCGTCGTTCTGGTCAACTGGTGCATTCTTGGTTTTGGCCTCGTGCCGGCATTCGTGCTGGCCCTTTATGTTATTCAGCGCGAGGTGATAGCTGTTCTGCTGGCGTTTCGCGGCCGCATGTTGGAAGTCGCAGAAGGCCGATTAGATCAACCGATTCCCAACCTTGACCGCGCTAACGAAATTGGCGAGATGAGCCGGGCACTGCTCACATTGCAATCCGCCGCCCGCGAGCTGGATACCAGTGGCTGGATCAAAGGCGAGGTGTCCTCCATCACGGAGCGTCTGCAATCGGCCGAAGATTTTACGGGATTTGCCGGAATATTACTTTCGCGGATTTCGGAATCCATTCAATTGCTTTACGGAGCGTTCTATCTGGCTGACCAAAGCCACACGCGCTTCGCTCGAGTTGGTGGCTTTGGGCTTGACACTTCACTAGGATCCCGAGAGTTTGCCCTCGGTGAAGGATTGGTGGGGCAGGCGGCCGTTGAGCGGCGCACGTTAACGTTCGGCTCTAGAACCGGCAGCGATTTCCAGATCTTGGCTGGAGCCGCAAACATTACGCCGCACAACCTGCTCTTTGTGCCGGTCCTCAAAAAAGGCAACGTTGTGGGCGTGATCGAGTTGGCTCCCGCTGCTCCATTGACAGAGCGAGAAAGATCTCTACTAGAGGCGCTGTTACCAACTGTCGCCTTGAACACGGAGATCCTGGCCGGCAACATGGAAACCAAAAGGCTTCTGGAACAAACCCGCTTCACCCAGTACGCCGTGGACAACGCCGCCGATGCCGTGTTCTGGGCTAAGCCGGCCGACGGTGGGTTCGAATACGTCAACGAAGCGGCATGCCGCAGTCTGGGCTTCGAGCGCGCAGAACTACTCGACATGAAGATATCCGACATCGACGTCGGCTTCGGGGCCGAGAAGCTCGAAGGTCTCATTGCTCGCCTGAAGCAAGAACACGTTGTGACATTCGAAAGCCGATACCATCGAAAGGACGAAGCGGCTTTCGATGTTGAGGTGACCGTCTATCTCGCGGACTACCTGGGACAGAGCATCCTGGTGGGCAATTCCAAAGACATCACCGAGCGTAAGTTGGCCGAGTCGGAAATACGCCGTGCCAAAGAGGCGGCCGAGGCAGCCACGCGCGCCAAGTCTGACTTTCTCGCCAACATGAGTCACGAGATCCGTACACCCATGAACGCCATTATCGGACTCACTCATTTGGCTCTCAAAACGCAACTGACCAATAAACAGGAAGATTATCTGACGAAAGTCAAATCCGCAGCCCACGCCCTGCTCGGGATTATCAACGACATTCTCGACTTCTCAAAAATAGAGGCCGGAAAACTGGACATGGAGAACGCAGACTTTCGCTTGGAAGATGTCCTGGACAATCTGTCCTCCATCGTCGGTCAGAAAGCGCTCGACAAGAATCTGGAGTTCCTGATATCCACTCCGCACGATCTTCCGCAAGATCTGGTTGGCGATCCTCTGCGCCTAGGCCAGATATTAATCAATCTGATCAACAACGCCGTGAAGTTTACCGAGCACGGCGAGATCTTGGTAAGCGTAGTGCTCGAAGAGCAGACGGCAGACCGCGCCAAGCTCAAGTTCTCAGTCCGCGACACAGGCATTGGAATGACGCCGGAGCAGAGCGGAAGGCTTTTCCAAGCTTTTTCGCAAGCTGACGCATCTACTACGCGAAAGTATGGCGGTACCGGTCTCGGCCTTTCCATTTCGAAGCGACTCGCCGAGATGATGGGAGGAGCTATTTGGGTAGAAAGTGAAGCTGGCAAGGGCAGCACTTTCCACTTCACAGCCTGGTTCGGCATCGGATCGTCCCATCCAGCGCGCAAGCGTTTCGTGCCGGACCTGGCGGGAATTCGCGTTCTGGTGGTGGATGACAATGCACAGGCGCGAGAGATCCTCTGTGACGCGCTGCGAGGATTCGCACTGAGGGAGAAATCGGTTTCATCGGGTGAGGATGCCCTTCAGGAATTGACTGTGGCGGACTCTATGGACCCATATCAACTCGTATTGATGGATTGGCACATGCCAGGCATGGACGGTCTGCAGGCGAGCCGCATCATTAAGCGCGGCAATCGTCTGAAGCATATACCGAAGATCGCCATGGTGACTGCTTTCGGTCGAGAGGACATCCGTGCCGAAGCCGACGAGATCGGAATTGAGCACTATCTTGTAAAACCGATCAATCTGTCGCTGCTTTATAACACCTTGATGGATTCCTTCGGCGCCGTCGGTCACGAAGACGAACGGCCGCGGCGCATGAAAGAAGCCGGACAAAAGCATGATGCAACCGGCATCCGTGTTCTGCTGGTGGAAGACAACGAGATGAATCAACAGGTGGCGACGGAGTTATTGGAAAGCGCAGGAGCTATCGTAACCGTTGCGAATGATGGCAGCAAAGCTTTGAAATTCTTGACAGGAGTTGAGGGCCCGCCGTCCTACGATGTCGTATTCATGGATCTTCAAATGCCCGAAATGGATGGTTTGACGGCAACAAAACTGATTCGCGTTGACTCACGCCTTCAGAATCTGCCCGTCATTGCCATGACGGCGCACGCTCTTGTCGAGGAGCAGCAACGCTGCCTCGACGCCGGTATGAATGATCACGTGAGCAAGCCTATTGATCCTGACGCGCTGTTCACGACGTTGGCGCGGTGGGCAAAACCGCGCGCGAGGGCTGGAGACCCACCGGCAAAACAGGTCAAAGAAGTAAACGGCCTGGTCATCCCCGATATAACGGGCATTAGTTCGGCCGACGGCCTCAAACGGGTCGCCGGTAATGAACGGCTCTATCTGGATCTGCTGGTTCAATTTGCGGAAAAGCAGGGTGACGCTGCTATTCGAGTCCGCCATGCTCTGCAAAGTGGCGCCCGCGAGCTGGCCGAACGTGTCGCGCATACCGTAAAGGGGGTCGCAGGCAACCTGGGAATCACGGGGATACAGGCAGCCGCGGCAAGTCTGGAAAAGGCCATCAGGGAAAAGGACTCTGCGACACCCGCCTTCCTCGAACAATTCGCGTCGCAGCTCGATGCTCAGGTACGTGCCATTTGCGAAGCGCTTCCTCGTCCGTCTCCTGCAGACCCGAACGACGCTGAAGAATTGCGCTTCACGGAGGAGGCTTCGGCTGCCTTTGCGCGGCTGAAGGTTTTGCTGGAAGCAAACGATGGCGATGCCGGGGAGGCGTTTCTCGCCCTGAAAAACGCAATTGGCGCCCGCGTGGAACATTCTTTGATCGAAGCTCTTGGCGTGGCTGTCGGCGAGTTCGAATTCGAGACAGCAAACGCGAAGCTGGAACAAATCGCAAGAGAACTCAATGTGAATGGGGGACAAGCACACTCATGAACGTGGAAGAAAAGAAGATTGTGCTGGTGGTCGACGATACTCCCGCGAACATCCAGATAGTGAACTCGATTCTACGAGATACATACAAAATCCGAATTGCGACGAATGGCGCGAAGGCTTTAGAGCTAGCGGCCGGAACACCCGCGCCTGATCTGATTCTGCTGGATGTCATGATGCCGGAGATGGACGGGTATGAAGTCTGTACCCGGCTAAAGGAGGCTACCGGAACGCGAGATATCCCGGTCATCTTTCTGACCGGTCAGACCGAGATTGAAGATGAAACAAAGGGATTCGCCGTAGGCGCGGTCGACTATATTCACAAGCCGTTTTCGCCGGCCGTCGTGAAGGCCAGAGTGCAGACACATCTTGTGCTTCGTGGAATGCAAAAGCAGCTGGAGCGTCAACTGTTGACCATCAGGAGTGAGCTTGAGACCGCCCGCCAGATTCAGCTATCTATTCTGCCGCGCCAAATCCCGCAGCTCAAAGGACTGGATATTGCGGCCCGCTACATTCCGATGGCTTCCGTGGCGGGCGACTTTTATGACTTTCTCGTGGTGGACGACCAACGGATTGGAATTCTGATCGCAGACGTATCCGGCCACGGTATGCCCGCTGCGCTGATCTCTTCCATGCTTAAGATTGCGCTAGCGGCGCAAGGTTCGAATTCGCGCGATCCGGCACGTGTTTTGTCCGGTCTGAATGAGGCGCTTTGCGGCAAGTTTCAAGGGCGCTACATCACCGCAGCGTATGTACTAATAGATACTGCCAAGCACACCATTTGTTATGCGGGCGCCGGACACCCGCCGCTGCTGTTAATGGATCAGTCGGCCGGAACTACTCGCCAGGTTGAGGAAAACGGCCTGTTTTTAGGTTATTTTCCCCAAGCAACATATTCTTCTGTGGAGGTGCCGTTCAATGAAGGAGACTGGGCAATCCTTTATACTGACGGGATTGTGGAAGCGACAAATACCTCGGAAGAAGAATTTGGGACAGACCGCTTCCAGCTCTTCCTCGAAAAACATCACGATCTATCCGCCGCCAAACTGGTTGATAGCTTGCTTGACGAGTTGGCGTCCTGGTCCGATCCGCTGTCCGGCCGGGAGCCCGAGGACGATATCACGCTCGTAGCACTCCACTTGAACTCTCCAGAGAGCGCCAACTTATTGGCCGTTCCTCTCACTGAAGTTAACGTGAGTTCGGTTGCAATTGGCTGATCTTGGGAAGCCCGTGTGCTTCAGGAATGAGAGCAGGGGGAAGACCTTCATCGCGCCACCCGTCAAAGGCAAACACCATAGTCACGCGTTCCACCCGGACCGGATCACTCTTTAAACCCGAGTACTGGCCAAAAAAAAGCCCGCTTTGCTTGGAGGCAAAGCGGGCGGGCGCTATCGCAATCGCTTCCCAGGGGTTAGGAGGATCGGCGGATCACGCCGATGGCGAGCGAGAGCGACAATGAAACCAGACCGAGCAGCCCTATGAGAGGGGTCATGCTCGCGGTTTTCGGGAGCTTTGTAGGAGCGGGCTCTGCCGCTGCGGCCTCGACAGGCGCGGCAGTTGGAACCGGGACAGGCGCCGCGATGACGACTAGGATAGGTGTGTCCGCAGGAGGGGCCGGTGGCGGTGGTGGCATCTTGCCCGTCAACTGGCGCTGTTGCTGGACGACGGTCTCAGGGACTTCTACGACCTTTGTCGCAGAGATCATCATCCCCTTCCTCAGGCCAAAAGCATCCGTTTGCTGGCCATCCACGGTGAACTTCTGCCCCTTGGGAATGCTGAACTTCTGATTGGTGTTGTCCTCCAGCGTTAGAATCACGGAATTGGGCGGGCTCACCTGCCAAACCTTTCCCCTGACGCTCTGAACTGTTGTCACCGTTTTCGGAGTCGTCGTCGTGGTGATCGTCCGCTGCAGATGCATACCAGGTTTCAGGTCGTGGATCCCAAGTTCCTTGCCATCTACATCGACCTTGGCGCTTTCCGGAACGTTTGGAATGTGGCGAACCTGGCCGTCTTCCATTTTCACCACAAGGTCATTGCCGGTAACGTAGAGCACTTCGGCTCGCTCCACTTTGACCTCGTGCGTCGACGGTCCGTGTGCCGTCGTGGTCTCCGTCTGTACCTGCGCAAACATACCTACGGAGAAAACCCCGTACGCTCCTGCCGCAAGCAAGCCAGGCGTGAGTATGTGTCTAACTCGCGATAAATTCATCTGAAAATCTCCTTTCTATCGGGCCTTGCCAGTCAGGCTGGAATTCGTCTCATTGGCATAGAAGTGATGCATGGTGTCGAGCCGAAGGTCTAAAGTTTTTTTGTACATTACAGAATTTTCATCACACAAAAATCTGTTGGCCGCCGCTTCGGCCGTTTGGCTGTCGGGCCTGCAAAACCCTCAAAAAGTCTAAATCTGGGTGACCGGGGAAGTGATCAAGTTCTTGTCAGCAGGACGAAGTTATCGAAAGAGCAGTACGGCAGGTGGTCTTAAAAGATTGCAATATGTCGCTAGGCGAGCTGGCAGGAACCCCCGGAGGCATACGTGATTTGCAAAGTCTTGGCACGGAAATGGTCGAATCTCCTACGGCTCGGCATTTGGACTCTCGCCCTGTTTCAGGCGCAGCTCGGCGCACGACCGTCTAAAGATGTGATGGTACTCAAAAACGGCGACAAGTTGACTTGTGAGATCCAGAAGCTCGATCACGGCTATCTTTCC
>Ga0157369_10006566_pt1 | contig 13460 bp, 14 predicted proteins | sample C25metaG_FD_113461 | JGI IMG/M metagenome (GOLD analysis project Ga0157369, IMG submission 113461) | Corn rhizosphere microbial communities from Kellogg Biological Station, Michigan, USA - C2-5 metaG | ecosystem: Host-associated > Plants > Roots > Rhizosphere > Soil | place: USA: Michigan...
ATCGTCGACATCCGAGCCGGCTCGCCGACCTTCGGCACAGTCGACACAGTGCGGCTGGACGACGTCGACCGCCGCGCGGTCTACCTTTCCGAGGGCCTCGGCCACGCTTTCATGGCGCTCACCGACGACGCCGTCGTCACCTACCTCTGCTCAACCGGCTATTCGCCCGAGCGCGAGCACGGGGTCAACCCGCTCGACAAGGAGCTGCGGATCCCGTGGCCCGACGGCATCGAGCCGATCCTGTCGCCCAAAGACGAAGCTGCTCCTACCCTGAGCCAGGCTGCGGCCGATGGCATCCTGCCGACCTACGCCGAATGTCTCGCGTTCAGGGCGTCGCTTCGCTCCCGCGGCTAACCCTCGACGTGCCTGACGTCGAGCACTACATCGCCGTCTGCGCCAGCAGCGAGCTGCGGCCCGTGCCGCTGACCCCCGAGCTTTCGCTTTACGCCGCCGAAGATGCCTACGAGGTATGGGAAATCACCACCTTCGGCACCGGCGACGCACCCGTGCCCTACTGGTCGTTCCCCTGGGCGGGCGGCCAAGCGCTCGCCCGCTACGTGCTCGACCACCCCGACCTCGTCAGCGGACGACGAGTGCTCGACCTCGCCGCCGGCTCCGGCCTCGTCGCAATAGCAGCCGCGAAAGCCGGCGCGGCAACAGCAATTGCCAACGACATCGATGAATTCGCCGCAGCTGCGCAGGATCTCAATGCCCGTGCCAACGGGGTGACCATCGAACCGCTCATGCGCGACATCCTCGACGAGAGCTTCGAGGCGGACGTCGTCCTCGCGGGCGACGTCTGTTACGAACGCGCGCTCGCCGAGCGCCTTCTCGCATTTCTCCAACGGGCCGCGAGCAACGGAGCCGAAGTCCTGCTCGCCGATCCCGGCCGCACCTACCTGCCGCGCGAACATCTCGACGAGGTGGCCGGCTACGACGTCCCGACTACGCTCGCCCTCGAGGGCGTCGAAATGAAGCGGACGACGATCTGGCGGCCGCGAACCACTGGCTAGGCCCGAACTCCGATTGATCAGGCGCACCGCCGGGCAGCCTTCAAGGGCAACGAAAACCGCGCGAAAACCACGCCGTTTCAAGGGATGTCCGACCATGGCCGCCTTCAGTTCCCGCCGGGCCCTCGTCGCAGCAGCCATCGTGGCCGCCACCGTTACGGTGGCCAGCTGCACGTCGTCGTCCGACTCAAGCAAATCCTCCCCCGCTGGTTCAGCGGTTGCGTCGAGCAGCACACCGGCGACCTCCTCGTCGGCTCCGACGGATCTGGCCGGCCTTCAGAACGCGTACGTCGGCGTCGTCCAAAGGGTGCTGCCATCGGTCGTCGAGATCACGACGAGCGAGGGCCTCGGGTCGGGGATCGTCTTCGACAACAAAGGCGACATCGTCACGAACGATCACGTCGTCGGCAGCGCGACGTCGTTCGAGGTGCGGTTGGCGACCGGGGCGACGTCATTGAAGGCCAGCCTCGCCGGCAGCTATCCGCCGGACGACCTTGCCGTGATCCGCGTCGACAACGCCAAGGGCCTGCGGCCGGCGACTTTCGCCGACTCGAGCAAGGTCCGGGTCGGCGACATCGTGCTCGCCATGGGCAATCCACTCGGTCTCTCGAGCAGTGTCACCGAAGGCATCGTCTCTGCCACCGGCCGCACGGTGACCGAGCCGAAGGACGCCACCTCACCCGGCGCCACGTTGCCCAACGTGATCCAGACCAGCGCGGCGATCAACCCGGGCAACAGCGGCGGAGCGCTCGTCGACCTGAACGGCGACGTCGTCGGCATTCCCACGCTCGCGGCCACCGATCAGGAACTCGGAGGCACTGCTCCCGGTATCGGCTTTGCGATCCCGAGCAATGTGGTGAAGAACATCGCACAGCAACTGGTCGACACCGGCAAGGTGACGAACTCCCACCGCGCGGCGCTGGGCGTCTCCGTCGTGACGGTCACGGGCCCGGACGGCAGCCCTGCAGGTGTCGGCGTGGTGAAGGTCGAGTCGGGCGGCCCGGCTGCGAGCGCGGGCATCGCGGCCGGCGACGTCATCACCGCCATTAACGGCACCGACACCCCCGACACGAGCACGCTTTCGGTGCTGCTCGCGAAACTCAAGCCGGGCGATCAGGCGAAGGTGTCGCTCCTCAAGGCCGACGGCTCCAAGACGACGGTCACCGTCACCCTCGGGCAGTTGCAGGCCGGCTAGCTCCGGCTAGCTCCGGCTAGCTCCGGCTAGCTCCGGCGCGCGCGACGCCATGGGTAGTAGCGAAACCACACCCGGCCAAGAAGCGCAGCGTCCGGCAGCACGCCGAACGCGCGGCTGTCGTCGAGCCCTGCGTCGGCGTTGTCGGAAGCGAGCCACCAACCGGCCGCCTCGCGCCGCACCGCTCGCTTGACGAGCAACAAGCCGTCGATCGATGGGTGCCGCGCAACGACGACGTCACCTGCTCGAACCGGCGACCCGACGCGAACGAAGAGGCAGTCACCGGGCAGCAGCGACGGCGTCATCGATTCGCCCTGCACCACAACGGCGCGCACCGGCAACGACCGCACCGACGATCACCTCCCGCCCCGAGTCCGCGCCGACTAGCGAGGTAGTGTCCGAGATAGATCACGAAGCTAGAACACGCGGAAGGAGCCCCATGCATCTCCTCGCCCGAATCCTCACACCGAAGACCGTCGTCCACGCGCACTGCGACCTACCCTGCGGTGTTTACGACCCCGCGCAGGCCCGCATCGAGGCGGAGTCGGTCAAGGCCATCATCGAGAAGTACCAGGCGAACGACGACCCGGCGTTTCGCACCCGCGCGATCCTCATCAAGGAGCAGCGCGCCGACCTCGTGAAGCACCACCTGTGGGTGTTGTGGACCGACTACTTCAAGCCGAACCACCTCGAGAAGTACCCGCAGCTGCACCAGCTGTTCTGGGACGCCACCAAGCTCGCCGGCGCGGCCGGGGCAAAGGGTCAGCTGGATCCCGCAGTCGCCCAGCAGCTGCTCGACAAGATCGCCGAGATCGACAAGATCTTCTGGGAGACCAAAAAGGCCTAAGCCGGACGACGCCCGGGGGTGGGCGGCAAGCCGCCCACCCCCGGGAGGCCCGTAATCTGCGGGCATGATCCGAGCCGCCCAACCTGACGACGTCCCCCACATCGTTGAGCTCATCAAGGAGCTGGCCACCTACGAGCGCGAGCCCGAGGCGGCCCGTGCGACGACCGACGACTTGCACTCGGCGTTGTTCTGCGAGCACCCCGCACTGTTCGGACTGATCGCCGAGCACGAGACAGCCGAGGGCCTCGAAATCGCCGGCTTCGCCTTGTGGTTCCTGAACTTCTCGACGTGGGTCGGCAAGCACGGCATCTATCTCGAAGACTTGTACGTCCGCCCGCAGTACCGCGGCAGCGGATACGGCAAGGCGTTGCTCGCGGAGCTCGCATCGATTGCGGCCGAGCGCGGATACGGCCGGGTGGAGTGGGCGGTGCTCGACTGGAACGAGAGCGCCCACCGCTTCTACCGTTCGCTCGGCGCGCAGCCCATGGATGAGTGGACGATCTGGCGGCTCAGCGCGGCGGCACTCGACAGCGTCGCCGGACGTGTGGCCCACTAGACCGTGTAGCCGAGAACCACATGGGTACGGTCTAGCGAAATCTGCTGAACGTATTTTCTGCCGAACGGAGACCGAGCTTGTCGACGACCGAGGGCATCCCCTCGCAGGCCACCCCACGGCCCGCGACTGAGCCGATGGGACCTGTTGCCACTGACACGCCCGCGCTGGGGCGTGACGTGGTGTCGGTCCGGCTGCCTGCCACGGCCGCCTACCTTGCGGTGCTCCGCACCACCACGGCGAGCCTCGCGGCCCGCCTGGACTTCACGCTCGACGAGATCGAAGATCTGCGCATCGCGGTCGACGAAGCATGCTGCCTGCTGCTCGCCGACGCCGCGCCCGAAGCCGAGCTGACGAGCGTCTTCGAGATGTCCGAAGACGTGATCCACATCAACGTCTCGACCCGGACGACGCGCGGCCGTGGGCCTGCGCGCGACTCCTTCGCCTGGACCGTCCTTTCCGCGCTAGCCGGCGAAGTCGACAGCTGGACCGAACCCGACGGGCAGCAGACCATCGCCCTCGTGAAGCACCGCGACCGCGAGGTTTCCGCGTGAGCGGCGGCGCACGGGCGCAAGCGGACGACGAGTTGCACAACCAAGTCTCAGCAGGCGCCGAGGTTTCAGAGGCGGCCAAGCCCGAGAGCATCGACCTGACCACGACCGGGGCATCGACCGAAGCAACCGGGCCAGCAACCGAGTCGGCGGTCGACGAAAAGCCCGATCCCGACGCAGCGGTTCCTCGCTCGGAAGAGGCGGTCGGCGATCGCGCCCACGCCCGGGCCCTGTTCGCCGAGATGGTCGCCCTGCCCGAAGGATCGCCCGAACGCCGGGCGATCCGCGACGAGCTCGTCGAGACGCATCTGCCGCTCGTCGAGTACCTCGCCCGTCGTTTCCGCAACCGCGGTGAGCTGCACGACGACCTCGTGCAGGTGGCGACCATCGGGTTGATCAAGTCGGTCGACCGGTTCGATCTCGAGCGCGGCGTCGAGTTCTCGACGTACGCGACTCCCACCATCGTCGGTGAGATCAAGCGCCACTTCCGCGACAAGGGCTGGGCGATCCGGGTTCCCCGGCGGCTACAGGAGCTGAAGCTGTCGCTCGCGAAGGCCACCAGCGAACTCGCGCAGCGCAACGGTCGCTCGCCGACGGTGGCCGAACTGGCCACCTACCTCGGCATGAGCGAGGAGGACGTCCTCGAAGGCCTGGAGTCGGCGAACGCCTACTCCACCGTCTCGCTCGACACTCCCGAAAGCGGCGACTCCGACGCGCTCGCCGTCGCGGACACGCTCGGCGTGATCGACGAGTCGCTCGAAGGCGTCGAATACCGCGAATCGCTGAAGCCGCTGCTCGATCAGCTCCCGGCGCGCGAGAAGCGCATCCTGCTGCTGCGGTTCTTCGGCAACATGACCCAGTCGCAGATCGCGGCCGAGCTTGGCATCTCGCAGATGCACGTGTCACGGCTGCTCGCGCGCACACTCGCACAGCTGCGCGAAGGGCTGCTCGTCGAGGAGTAGACGAGCGGTCAGTGCTCGAGCAGCGCCTTGGTGGTCGAGGGCGCGAACAAGCCGACCAGGCCGAGAACGGCGCAGACGAGCAACGGCGTCGCGACCCACCACACGCCGTTGCCGTACGTGTTGAACGCCACCGGTATCGCGATGATCTGTACGAGCACGCCTGGCGCCCTCGCCCAGCGCCGGCATTGCCGCAGCCCCCGCCACACCCACCACAACGCGATCGCGCCGAACGCGGCGAACCCCACCACGAGCCATGAGTCCAGCGCGTCGTGCGGACGGTGGCCGAGCGACTGATACACCGCAAGACCGAGCGCGGCCGCCGCCAACACCGCGCTCTCGATCGCGATCACCACAGCGGCCACGAACAACGGCCAGCTGGACGGCGACGGGCCGCCGCGGCCCTCGTCGTCCACGCTGTTCTTTGTACTGCGATTCATGGTTTCGGCCGGTGACACGCGTTGACGGGACACCCGCGCAACACTAGCGGTGCCACAGGCGGCGTACCCTGCGTAGATGCGCGCGCTGGCGATCACCAACCCCAACGCGACCGCGATGAGCCCCCGCACCCGCGATGTCATCATGCGCGCGCTCGGCAGCGAGCTCAAGATCGACGTCGCCGAGACGACGCGACGCGGTCACGCGGCCGACCTTGCGGCCGACGCACGGGCGGACGGCTTCGATCTCGTCGTCGCCGTCGGCGGCGACGGCACGGTGAACGAGGTGGTCGACGGCCTGTTGCGGGCGGGGACCGACGGCGAGGTTCCGCGGCTGGCGGTGGTACCAGGTGGCAGCGCGAACGTATTCGCCCGCGCGATCGGGCTTCCCGTCGAACCGATCGAGGCCACGGGTGCCGTGCTCGAGCGGCTGCGCGCCCGCCGCGAGCGCCGGATCGGTCTCGGCTTGCTCGAGACACCCTCGATGCGCCGCTGGTTCACCTTCTGTGCCGGCTTCGGGCTCGACGCCGAGGTCGTGCGCGAGGTCGAGAACCGGCGAGCAGCGGGCGCCCGCGCCACCCCGGCGCTCTACCTGCGCACCGCCCTTCGGCAGTTCGCCCACACCGACCGGCGCGATCCAGCGCTGACGATCACGCCGCCGTCCGCAGAGCCCATCGGCAAGCTGCACATGGCGATCATCACCAACACGACGCCGTGGACCTACTTCCGCGACCGCCCGCTGCAGCCGACGCCTGATGCCGCCTTCGAGACCGGCCTCGACGTGTTCGCGCTGCGGCGGCTCGGCGTCGTCGGCACCGCGGCGAAGGTGCGCCGGCTGTTCGCGGGCGGCACGCCACGCGGCCGCCAGGTGCTCTCCCTGCACGATTGCGCGCGACTCGACATCGCAGCGAGCCGGCCGATCGCCGTGCAGGTCGACGGCGACTATCTCGGCGAGCACGCCGGCGCTCGCCTCGACGCGGTTCCGGAGGCGCTCGCAGTCATCGCCTGAGCCGCCGATGTGGGCGCCGAACCACCGCCGAACCACCCTGAACCACCGCATGCCGGACGCTCGGGGCCGTTGTGTGTGCGATCCCACACCTCCATATCAGCAAATTCTCGGCTGCCGACCCTTGCGGTAAGGCCGGGCTGCTGATTAAGTCAAGGCGCAGCATCCGCGAGGCGTGTCATGATCACGACGTCATGAACATGGGCTCGCGGCTTTTTGTGGGCAGCCACTCACAGATCCTCCGCACGGCGCAACCCGGGGCGGTCATCGAGATCCGAGTCATCGAGATCTGGTGAGCGCCGGCGGGCTTCACCGGTGAAGGGCCTCGTGAATCTGTTCACAAGTTAGGTTCGTTAAGGGAGAGTGAACCAGGCCGAGAGGGGCAGGATGAGTCCCCGACGGCTGCCACTCGACTGAGGCTGGACCATCCGGGCGCCACCCAAGCGCCCGGCGCGCAGATCGAGAGAGCACTGATATGTGCAGGGCAACGCGCCCTGTCGACCGCACGAGGAGATGGACCACCATGGACTGGCGCCACCGCGCTGCTTGCCGTGACGAAGACCCGGAGCTGTTCTTCCCCATCGGCAACACCGGTCCAGCCCTTCTTCAGATCGAGCAGGCGAAGGCGGTATGCCGTCGCTGTTCGGTCGCTGACGCCTGCATCAGCTGGGCGCTCGAGACGGGCCAGGATTCGGGCGTCTGGGGTGGCCTTTCGGAAGACGAGCGCCGGGCACTCAAGCGCCGCGGTGCACGGCTGCGCCCGCAGACCGTCTGAGCGCCGCGCTCGATCCGCCTCTCGCCCGCCGGTTCCCCGGCTAGTCGCTCAGCTGTACCGGAATTCGTAGCGTTGCCGACGTGCCTCCGTCGGGGCGCGGACGCACCTCGATGCTTCCCCGAAGATCGCCTTCGACAAGCGTGCGCACGATCTGCAGCCCGAGCCGTGGTGACGCCGACAAGGTGAAACCCGCCGGCAGGCCCGCGCCGTCGTCCGCAACCATGATCTCGATGCCCTGATCGAGTCGTCTAACGGACACCTCGACGTGCCCCGACCGGCCTCGAAGCCCATGCTCGAAAGCGTTTTGCAGCAACTCGGTGAGCACCATCGAAAGCGGCGTCGCGATCGCCGAAGGTAGCTGGCCGAAGGAGCCGATCCGTCGCGGCAGCGGGCGGCCGCCGGCCTCGGCGAGCTCGGCCACCATCGCGATCAACCGATCTGCGACGTCGTCGAAATCGACCGGGCCGTCGAGGGTCTGCGAGAGCGTGTCATGCACCAGTGCGATCGCCCGCACCCGGCGCACCGCCTCTTCGAGCGCAGCCCGGCCCTCGGGCACGTCGAGCCGCCGAGCCTGCAGCCGCAACAGCGCGGCCACCGTCTGCAAGTTGTTCTTCACCCGGTGGTGGATCTCGCGGATCGTGGCGTCCTTGCTCACCAAGGCCTGCTCGCGTCGCCTCAGTTCGGTGACGTCGCGCAGCAGCACGAGCGTGCCGACCCGCTCGCCGCGCGGCAGCAGCGGAATGGTGCGAAGACGGACGACGACGCCCCGGGCCTCCAGTTCGATCTCGGATTCCCGGCCGGACAGCCCGCTCACCAGCCACGAGACCGGTTCGTCGACCAAGCCTTCGGGCGGCGCCAGCCGGGCCGTGGTCTCGCCGAGGTGGATTCCGACCACATCGCCCGTGAGGCCAAGCCGCCGATACGCCGATACCGCGTTAGGGCTCGCGTAGGCCACCCGCCCGTCGGCGTCCAGTCGTAGGAGACCGTCGCCCGCGCGAGGGGAGCTGTCGGAGTCGGCCGACCCGCCGGGGAATGGAAAGCGGCCCTCGGCGACCATCGTCGCGAGGTCGGCGGCGCTCGCGAGGTAGGTGAGTTCCAGCCGGCTCGGCGTGCGCGCGGTCGCCAGATTCGTGTGGCGGGCGACGACGGCGATCAGCCGGCCCTCGTGCCGCACCGGGATCGTCTCTTCGCGAACCGGGATGCCCTCGCCCCACTCGGGGTCACCCTCACGGACGATGCGCCCCTCGTGCCACGCGCGGTCGACCAGGACCCGTTTGCCGTCGGCGATGACCTGCCCGACCTTGTCCTCGACGTACGCCGTCTGCGACGTGACCGGGCGGATCTGCGCGACCGCGACGAAGCCCGGAGTGGGCTCCTCGCGCGTGCGCACCCACAACAGCAAGTCGGCGAATGACAGGTCCGCGAGGAGCTGCCATTCGCCGACGAGCAGATGGAGCCAATCGAGATCGCTCTCGCCGAGGTCGGTGTGCCGACGGACGAGGTCTACGAGGTCGGGCACACTCGGATGCTAGAGCTAATCGAGGAGACGCAGGTTATTCGGGGAGACGCAGCCCGCTCGCGGTGTCGAACAGGTGCACCGAGGTGGTCTTGGGGCGCAGCCCGATCTGCTCGCCCTTCTGCGGCACCGAGGCTGCGTTGGCCGCCCGGACGACGATCGTCTTCCCGTCGTCGCCACCCTCGAACTTCGGCGTGACGTAGGCGTAGGAGTCGGAGCCGAGTTCCTCGACGACTTCGACCGTGGCGCCGAGGCCCTCGGCCGGGGTCACGATGTCCCACCCTTCGGGACGGACGCCGAGCGTCACGGTGTCGCCCGTGAGCGCGGCGCGTTGAGTGGGGGTCAACGGGATGTGCGCGGACGACAAGGTGACGCCGCTCTCATTGACCGTGAGGTCGATGAGGTTCATCGCCGGGCTGCCCATGAAGCCGGCCACGAAGACGTTGACCGGGTGGTCGAACAGCGTGCGCGGGGTGTCGCACTGCTGAAGCAGACCGTCCTTCAGCACGGCGACCCGGTCGCCCATGGTCATGGCCTCGACCTGGTCGTGCGTGACGTAGACGGTGGTGACGCCCAGCCGGCGCTGCAGCGACGCGATCTGGGTGCGGGTGGCGACGCGCAGCTTCGCGTCGAGGTTCGACAGCGGCTCGTCCATGAGGAACACCTGCGGCTGGCGCACGATCGCGCGACCCATCGCGACACGCTGCCGCTGACCACCGGAGAGGCGGGCCGGCTTGCGGTCGAGGTAGGGCTCGAGGTCGAGCAGCTTCGCAGCCTCGAGCACACGCTGCTTGATCTCGGCCTTCGGCCGCTTCTTGATCTTCAAGTGGAAGCCGATGTTCTCGGCCACCGTCATGTGCGGGTAGAGCGCGTAGTTCTGGAACACCATCGCGATGTCGCGATCCTTCGGCTGGACGTCGGTGACGTCGCGCTCGCCGATCAGGATCTGGCCCTCGTCGACGGCTTCGAGCCCGGCGAGCATGCGCAGCGCGGTCGACTTGCCGGACCCGGACGGGCCGACGAGCACCATGAACTCGCCGTCCTGAATCTCGAGATCGAGCGCGGACACGGCGGGCGTCGAGGTGCCCGGATAGATGCGGGTGGCGTGGCGGTATTCGACCTCAGCCATCAGGGGCGCTCCAGGGAAGACGGGAACGGGTTTGACCCACCTGCGTTAACGGGTGTTGTAGGGAGAGTGCCATCAATCCGCGTCGCGGGCAAGGGCTACCGCGATTCTGACGCGACCATCTGCGCGCGTCAGCAATTCGCGCGCGCGAGCGCTGGACGTGGCGGCCAGAATCGCCACGATCGCCACCTTCGCGTGACCGTCCGCGTCGTCCAGCGCCCGCTCCGCACCTGCCTCGTCGACGCCTGTCGCTTCGACCACGGCCCGGAGCGCGCGCCGCCGCAGCTTGCCGTTGTCGGCCGAGACATCGACCATCAGGTTCCCGTAGGTGCGCCCGAGGCTGACCATCGCCATCGTCGACAACGTGTTCAGGACGAGCTTTTGCGCGCTGCCTGCCTTGAGGCGGGTCGAGCCCGCGATGATCTCCGGCCCGGTCACGACCTCGATCGCCGCATCGGCCGCCGCCGCGAGCGGTGAGCGCGGCACGCAGGCGAAACCGATGGTGAACGCGCCGGCCTGCCGCGCGGCCGCCATCCCGCCGAGCACGTACGGCGTCCGCCCGCTGGCGCTCACGCCGACGACGACGTCTTGCGCGGTGGGCTCCAGCGCGCGAAGTTCGATCGCGCCCTGCTCGGCGTCGTCCTCGTAGAACTCCCGGCCGTCGATCATGGCGTCGACTCCCCCGGCGAACACCGCCGCGACGCGCCCGTGCAGCCCGAAGCTCGGACCGATCTCCGCAGCGTCCTGCGCAGCGATCCGGCCGCCGGTACCCGCGCCCACGTAGATCAGCCGGCCGCCGGCCGACAGGTGACCGGCGACCGCTTCGACCGCAGCAGCGATCTGGCCGTGCGCTGCCCGCACAGCGGCGAGCACGTCGGCGTGATCGTCGACGAATAGGTGGACGGCGTCCGCTGCGCTCCACGTGTCCAGCTCGGCGAGTTCCGGCCGCGAGACTTCGGTCGGCAGGCGGTCGAGCCCGGCGAGACCCGGGTCGGCGTCACCGGTCGGCGCAGCCGTCATGACTGACCATCCCTAGATAACGTCTTGGACATGGTCTGGACCAATAGGCCGTAGAGGCTGGACACGCCGATTGGTCTAGTCCACAATCGCACGGAGTTGAGCAGGCAAGTACCGGTCGAGTTGGCAAAGTCGAGTCGGCAAAGTCGAGTAGGCGAACGACGAGGGGACATCGCGTGGCCATCATCTCCGCACCGCGGCTCCTGGTCGAGGGCAGCCTCACCGGCCCGGGTGCCCTGGTGATCGAGGGTGGCGTCATCCTCGACGTCCTCGATGGCCGCCCGGCGCCGAGCCCCGACCACGTCGCCCTCGACAGCGGCATCCTGTCGCCGGGCCTCATCGACGTCCAGATCAACGGCTGCTTCGGCGTCGACTTCGTGCAGGCGACGGACGACGAGTGGGAAACGATCTCCCGTGCGCTGCCCGGCTTCGGGGTTACCGCCTTCCAGCCCACATACATCACCAATCCGATCGAGGCACTTGCGGCGGGCCTTCGCCGCTTCGCCCGCGTGCGCACAAGGTTGGACGCCACGGGCGGCGCCCACGCGGTCGGCGTCCATCTTGAAGGTCCTTTCATTTCGCCCGAGCGCCGCGGCGTGCACGACGTCTCCTTCATGGTCGAACCGAGCGACCGCAATCTCGACCCGTTGCTCGAAGATCCCGAGCTTCGCGAGCAGATCACGATGGTGACCCTCGCCCCCGAACTGCCCGGCGCGCTCGCTGCGATCGCGCGGCTCACGGCCGCAGGCGTCGTGGTCTCGGTCGGCCATTCCGATGCGCTCGGCGCCCAGGTACACGACGCCGTCGTTGCCGGCGCCCGCATGGTCACCCACATCTTCAACGCCCAGCGTGGTTTCGGGCACCGCGAGCCAGGCGTTTCCGGGCAGGCGCTGTACGAATCGGCGATGACGATCGGCCTGATCGCCGACTTCCAGCACGTGTCGGCCGAAGCCTGCGCGATCGTGCTGAACGCGGCGCCCGGGCGGGTCGCACTGGTGACCGACGCGGTCGCTCCCGCGGGCATGCCGCCAGGCGTGTACGAGCTGGGCGGGCAGCAGATCCAGGTGTCACCCGACGAGCCGCTCGCGCGCAACCTCGACGGCACCATCGCGGGCGCGGCCATCTTCCTCGACCAGGCCGTGCGCAATCTGGCCGGCATCGGCCGCAGCATCGCCGAGGTGCTGTCGGCCGCGTCGACCGCGCCGGCTGATGTGCTCGGCCGCTCCGACCTCGGCCGGCTGACACCCGGCGCGCACGCCGACGTCGTCTGGTGGAGTGACGACCTGCACCCCCAGCGCACGTGGGTCGACGGTAACGAGGTGTTCCGCGCCGACACCCCTGAGTCGCATCGCGAAGACGCGAGTACGCAGCTGCGCTGATTTACCAGGTCTCGGTGACCTTGCGCAGACCGCGCGGTGCGTCGGGGTCATAGCCGCGGATCACCGCGAGCTCGTGTGCCAGCATCTGCAGCGGCACGATCTCCGCGATCGGCGACAGCTCCTCGGGCAACCCGGCCGGCAACGGCAGGTGAGCAGTGGTTTCGTTGCCGGTGTTCGCCGGGCCGACGATCGCGAGGTTGGTGTCGAGCCCGACCAGCTTGTCGATCACCGGCTTGATGGCGGTGCCGCTCACGCCGCCGGGGTCGACCGCGATGACCGCGCTGCCCTCCTGGAGCATCGCCATCGGGCCGTGCAGCAGGTCGGCGCCGGAGAACGCCTGCGCCGACACGTAGCTGGTTTCCATCAGCTTCAGTGCGGCCTCACGAGCCGTCGGGTAGGCGTATCCCCGGCCGGTGACGACGAGGCGCTCCGCGCCGAGGAAGCGGCGTCCGACGCTCTTGACGGGATCGGGGTTCGACACGAGCTGCGACGTGGCGTCGACGACGGCATCGGCCGACGAACCGTCGCCGCCGCGCAACGCATCGACCAGGAGATAGAGCGCGAGCAGTTCGGCGGTGTAACTCTTGGTCGCCGCGACGGCCTTTTCTGGACCGGCCAGGACGTCGATGTGCAGCTGAGCCTCGGAGGCGAGCGGTGACTCGGGAGCATTCGTCACGGCGAGCGTGAGGGCTCCGCATTCACGGGCCGTGCGTAACGAACCCACGAGGTCAGGCGAGCCGCCAGACTGGCTCACGCCGACGAACAGCACGTCGCGAAGGTCGGGCTTCGCGCCATAAGCGGTCATGGTGGACGGCGAGGCCAGGCCGACCGGCGAACCGAGCTGGATCTCGAACAGGTACTTGGCGTAAAGCGCCGCGTGGTCGCTCGTGCCCCGGGCTGCGAGCAGCACGAAGCGAGGGGCTGCAGCCGAGATTTCGGCAGCGACTTTGCGAATGCGGGGCAAGCCGGCATCGAGAATGCGGGTCAGTACCTCGGGCTGCTCGGCGATCTCTTTGGCCATCAGCGCGCCCGGGGTGTTACCCGGCTGGTCGGTGCTGCCCGTGCTCACAGCTTCGCCCACCCCATGTCGCG
>Ga0157369_10006567_pt1 | contig 13460 bp, 9 predicted proteins | sample C25metaG_FD_113461 | JGI IMG/M metagenome (GOLD analysis project Ga0157369, IMG submission 113461) | Corn rhizosphere microbial communities from Kellogg Biological Station, Michigan, USA - C2-5 metaG | ecosystem: Host-associated > Plants > Roots > Rhizosphere > Soil | place: USA: Michigan...
CGAGCCTTTGGGCGTACCGAGTCCGTGCTGGATCTGGAAATGGAAAGAGATCCAGTCGTGCGTCGCGTTCCAGTGCAACACGGGCAGGAACACGAGGGTGGCGAGTACGCACGCGACCCACGGGCCCGGCTCGCCGAGGCGCGTGCGCAGCGAAGGCCGCCACAGCACCGCGATCGCCAGCCCGACGGGCAGGAAGATGCTCGTGTACTTGGAGCTGAACGCGAGACCGAGCGCGACGCCCGCCGCGCACCACCAGAGGAACGAGGTGCGCGAGCGAACGGGCGACTGCAGCGCGCGCACGACGAAGTAGAGCGTGACGGCGTGCGTCGCGAGCAGCGGCGCATCGGGCGTCGCGAGCACCAGTCCCGACGCGGCGAGGGGCATGAGCGCGAAGACGATGGCCGCGGTGCGGGCTGCCTTGTCGCCGCCGATGCGGCGCGCGATGCCGGCGGCGGCGAACGACGCGACTGCTCCGGCAACGACGGGAAAGAAGCGCACGGCGAGCGGCGTCACGCCGAACAGGGTACCGGCGCGAATCAGCAGGGCGATCATCGGCGGATGATCGAAGTATCCGCCGGCGAGGTGGCGCGACCAGTCCCAGTAGTAAGTCTCGTCCGGGAAGAGCGGGATCCACCAGGCGAAGAAAAGCCGCACGAGCGCCGCGACCACCGTGACGATGACCGCGGTGCGCCACGCACGCGGGTCCACGGTGTAGACGTCGCCCAGGCGCCTGTCGTCCGCGCCAGTCATGCGCCGCTCAGCGGGTGCTGTCCGGCCGCGGCCGGCGATACGCGAGCAGGCGGGCAACGAGTGTGAGCGCCACGGCCCACGCCACCCACGACGCACGCTCGTCGGGCGACAGCGTGCGCAGCATCCCCCACGTGATGAGCGGCGCCGTGAGCACGAGCTTCACGCCCGACTCGGTGTCTGCCACGTAGCGTTCGATGACGCGCGTGGAGTGCACGCCACCGCGACGCAGGATGTTCACGATGGCGTCGCTCAACTGATCGGGTGTGGCGTTGCGCCAGCCGGGCACGTAGAGGAGCGTCCAGCCGCTGGCGGTGTGCCCCCAGCCGTGGTGGTTGCTACCGGCGACGAGCGCGAGATCGAGACTGTCCGCATAGCGAACGATCGACGCGCGCTCGCGGCGCGTCTGGCCGAGTCCCTTCGGGGCACCGTCCACCAGCTCGATGGCGCGCACGCCGGGGGTGCCCGGTCCGGCGGCGGGAATCATCTTCGCGATGTCGCCCGGGAAGGTCTCGATCAGCAGCGGCTCGTTGCCCGGAATGGAGCTCGCCATGGTGAGCGCCGGCTCATCGATGTCGCGCAGCGTCTCGGTGAGGATGCCGCGGTACTTGCGGTCGGCGTCGAGCACGACGACGTGCTCGCCCTTCCACACGACTTCGATCCCGGGGAGAAGCGTGGTACCCTGCCCGGCGAAGGCCGGGTTGTTGGCCCACGCGTCGCGCGCGCCCTCGAAGGTCCGGTGGTCGGTGACGTACGCGACCTCGTAGCCCGCGTCGCGGTGCCAGGCGCGGACGTCCTCCGGCGTCCAGTCGGGACGCCCGTCGTGCGAGTACTTCGTGTGCGAGTGGAAATCCACCGCGATCACGTCGGCGGGCGTGTCGAGCGCGGCCATGGGGCGTGGCAGGAAGACGCCCGCCGCGTACACGGCCAGCACGGCGAGCAGGGCGAGCCCGACTCTCGCCGCGATGCGGATGGCCTGCCGCCCGGGTGCGACGGTGACCGGCGTCACGCGACCGCGCCAGGCAAACCAGATAGCGTAGCCGATGAGCAACGTGAGCAGCAGCGCGACGTGCTGACGCAGGCTGAGGAGGGCGAGCAGGTCGAGGACGTCGGACACCGGCGCGATGAGCACGTAGCCGAGCGGGCGGCGAAGCACGGCTTCCGGAAGCGTGGACAGCGTGACGGCGTCACGGACCGGCGCGATGGCGAAGGGCGCGCTCGCCAGCACGAGCAGGACGACGACGATCAGCGCCCACCACGGGTTGAGGCGCGCCAGCGGGGCGGTCCAGTTCCGTGCGAAGCGGACGCGGGATTGGCGGGACGGGGGAGGGGCGGCGTCGCGGGACACGTGAGCTATTCTTGAGGGGAATGAAGTTCGCGCGGGCTGCTGCCGCGCTCAACCTAACCGCCTTCCGCGGGCGGCGCACTCGCTGTCTTCTCCAACCGCGCAGACGTGGCCAACCATCTCGCCGGCGAAACCAGTCCGTACCTGCTCCAGCACGCCGAGAATCCGGTGGACTGGTGGCCGTGGTGCGAGGATGCGCTCGCGCTCGCTCGTGCCGAGGGCAAGCCGATCCTGCTCAGCATCGGTTACGCGGCCTGTCACTGGTGCCACGTGATGGAGCGCGAGTCGTTCGAGGACGACGAGACGGCGGCACTGATGAACGAGCGCTTCGTCTGCATCAAGGTGGACCGCGAGGAGCGTCCCGACCTCGACGCCATCTACATGCAGGCCACCCAGGCGATGACGGGACACGGCGGCTGGCCGATGACCGTGTTTCTCACGCCGGAGGGCGAGCCGTTCTACGCCGGCACGTATTTCCCGCCCGAGGACCGGCACGGCATGCCGAGCTTCCAGCGCGTGCTGCGCGGTGTGGCGGACGCGTGGACCAACCGGCAGGACAGCGTGACGCACACCACGTCGTCGATGCGCGAGCTGTATGCGGCGAGCGCGGAACGGACGCGTGCCACCGGGGCCGTGGACGAAGCCCTGCTCTCACGCGCCATGTCGGCGCTGGTGCAGCGCTACGACGCGCGTGCCGGCGGCTTCGATGGCGCGCCCAAGTTCCCGCCGACGATGGTGCTCGACTTCCTGCTGCGGCAGTGGGCGCGTACGGGCGAGGCGCAGGCGCTGGAGATGGTGGCGCACACCTTCCGCCGCATGGCGCGGGGCGGGATCTACGACCAGGTGGGCGGCGGCTTCGCGCGGTACAGCGTGGACGGGCAGTGGCTCGTTCCACACTTCGAGAAGATGCTGTACGACAACGCGCTGCTCGTCCGGCTCGGCGCGCATCTCTGGCAGGCGACGCGCGATCTCGAGTTCCGCCGCGTCACGGAGGACACCATCGGCTGGGTGGCGCGCGAGATGACGTCGCCGGAGGGCGGATTCTATTCGTCGCTCGACGCGGACAGCGAGGGCCACGAGGGCCGCTACTACGTGTGGGACTCCGGGGAACTGTCGACGCTGCTCGGCGAGGACGCGTCGCTGGTGCGCGCGTACTGGGGCGTCACTCCCGAAGGGAACTTCGAGGGTCGGAACGTCCTGTACGTTCCGCACGATCCCGACGCCGTGGCACGCGCGCAGGGAGTGACGGACGCCGAGCTGCGGACGGCCGTCGAACGCGCGAGCCGCATCCTGTACGATGCGCGCGAGGAGCGCATGCGGCCGGCGCGCGACGAGAAGATCCTCGCCAGCTGGAACGGTCTGATGCTGCGCGGGCTGGCCGACGCGGCCCGCGCCTTCGGCGACGACGCGCTGCGCGCACTCGCGCTTCGCAACGGCGAGTTCCTGTTCGCGTCGCTCGTGAAGGACGGCCGCGTGCTGCGCTCGTTCAAGAATGGCGAGGCGCGCATCGCCGGCTTCCTCGAGGATTATGCCGCCGTCGCGCTCGGCGCCGTGGCGCTGTACCAGCTCACGTTCGAGCGCGTCTGGCTGGACCGCGCACGCGCGCTGGCCGAGTCGATGACGAAGCTGTTCTGGGACGAGGAAGCGCAGGCGTTCTTCGACACGGCAGCCGACGCGGAAGCGCTGGTGACGCGTCCGCGCGACGTGACCGACAATGCGATCCCCAGCGGCAGCTCGCTCGCCACGGAGCTCCTGCTCATCCTCGGTGACCTGTTCGACGACAAGGCGTACGGCGCGCGAGCCGGCTACCTGCTGGAGACGATCGCCGAGCCGATGGCGCGGTACCCGACGGCGTTCGGTCATGCGCTCGGCGCGGCGGACGTGGCCGTGCGCGGCGCGGTGGAAGTGGCGATCGCCGGCGATCCGAGAGGCGAGGCATTCGGATCGCTGGCGGGAGCGGTGGCCAACCGGTACGTGCCGTCGCTCGTGCTGGCGGGCGGCCGCGGGAAGGCGGCGCGGGGGATCGCCCTGCTGGAAGGACGGGAGCGCAACGAGCCGACGGCGTACGTCTGTCGCGCCTACGCGTGCGACGCGCCGACGAGCGATCCGGCGGAGCTGACGGAGCAGCTGCACGCCCTGGCGGGGCGCGCCGGCTAGCTCACCGCCGGACCGGCGCGCCGTCCGTCATCACGGCGCGGTCACTTCACCCAGTTCTTCGGGTTGCGCCAGGGCGTCGGGTCGAAGATGGACTCGTCGAGCGGCACGTCGGTGCGCATGTCCGTGTAATCCTCGGAGAACACGAGCTTGCCGCGGTCGTAGATCTCGACCCGCGGCGAGAGCCAGGCGTCGCCGCGCGGCTGGTAGTTCACGAAGCGGATGTCCTGCACTCGCGTCGAGTCGCGCGGGTTGGGCTCGAGCAGGCGGACGAACACCAGTCGTTCGGCGTCCACCCAGAACTGCTTGCGGCGCGTCTCGTTGGCGTTCGCGCCGACGACGAGCATGGCGCGCCCGTCGAGCGAATCGCGGTGAAAGCGTGCGAGATCGAAGCCCTGCCGCCGCAGCAGTGAATCGGTGCGGGCGACAGGATTGGCGTAGACGTCGAAGCCGAGGAGAAGCAGGTCGTTGATGCCCGGCTCGGCGCGCACGATGTGGCCGCTCGCGGCGACGAACTGGCTGTCGCGTGCGTAGAGGACGCCGTTCCCGGCGCTCACCGGGTCGAAGTCGATGCGCAGGCGGCCCGGCAGCTCGAGCGCCTCGTACCAGGTCTGCTCGTCCCATTTTCCGTTCGGGAGCAGCCGCGAGGTCTTCTGGCGGAACGTGAGCGTGCGGTACCAGCGACCGGCGTACCGATCGTGCATCGCGGCGACGACGTCCTCGCCGGTGGCGTACGCGACGGTGCGCGGACGCACCGGCACCGGCGTGGCGATGGGCGCGCGGGCGCAGGCGCCGGCGGCAACTGCAATGAGGACGATTGCCGCGGCGCGCGCGGCATGGACGGGTACGAGGCGCATGCCGAAAGCTTCGTTCGGAGCGCGCGCCGCGCAACGGGGCCGGTCACGCCACGGCGCGCTCGGCGGCGAAGGCCTCGTTCACGAACGTGATCAGCTGCGGCAGGGTGAACGGCTTGTGCAGCTGCGGCTGCGCGGCATGTCCGCGCCGCGACAGCTCGTCGGCCGAGAAGCCGCTCATGCTGGCGACGCGCACGACGGGAAAGCGTTCCATCACGCGCGCGGTGAGCTCGTGGCCGCTCATCTCCGGCATCATGATGTCGGTGAGGAGCAGGATCGCCGAGTGATCCGGCTCACGCTCGAGCAGCTCGAGCGCCTGCGCGCCACCGCTGGCGCCAAGGACGCGGTAGCCGGCGCGTGCGACGGCGCGCATGGTCACGTCACGCACGGCGGACTCGTCGTCGACGACGAGCACCGTGCGTCCGATCTGTCGCGCCGGCCCGCGGGCGGAGAGCGGTGCGGGAGCCGGCAGCGCGGCCTGGTGCGCCGGAAGATAGACGGTGAACTCCGACCCCAGATCGGGAACGCTTTCCACGGTGATGTGACCGCTGGACTGGAGCACGATGCCGTGCACCGTGGCCAGGCCGAGTCCGGTTCCTTTCCCCTGTGGCTTGGTGGTGAAGAACGGCTCGAACAGGCGCTCCAGCGCGTCGGCGGCGATGCCGATGCCGGCGTCGCGGACGGCGAGGGTGACGTAGTCGCCGGGCGGAATGATGCCGAAACGATGCTGCTGCGCGACGTGGAGGCGCCGGCGCGCTGTGCGCACGACGATGGCGCCGCCGGACGGCATGGCATCACGCGCGTTGAGCACGAGGTTCATCATCACCTGCTCCATCTGCCCCGCGTCGGCAAAGACGCTGGGAAGATCGGGCTCGAGCTGCGCGTGGAGGCGAACGTCGGCGCTGATGACGCGGCAGAGCAGCCGCTCCATCCCCGACACGGTGACGTTGAGGTCGAGCGCGCGAGGCTGCAGCACCTGGCGACGACTGAATGCGAGGAGCTGCCGGGTGAGCGTCGCCGCGCGATCGGCGGCCTCGCGGATCTGGACCACGTCGTCGCGACGAACGTCGGTCGGCGCGATGGCGTCGAGCAGCAGCTCGACGTTGCAGCTGATGGCGGTGAGGAGGTTGTTGAAGTCGTGCGCGATGCCGCCGGCGAGCTGACCGACCGCTTCCATCTTCTGCGCCTGCCGGAGCTGCGACGCGAGCTCGGCGCGGTCGGAGGCGTCCATCACGGTGCCAATGCACCGGTAGGGCTTGCCGTCGTGACGGAGCACCGCGCCACGCTCGATGACGGGCACCCAGTTGCCGTCGCCGCGCCGGAAGCGGTACTCGGCAGACCACTGTGCGGTGCCGTCGGTGGCGCACAGCGCTCGCTCCATCGCCGAGCGGACACGCTCGATGTCGTCCGGGTGAACCCGGGCGAGCCACCACTCGTGCGTCGGCTCCGCCTCACGCCAGAGGAACTCGGTGGCAAGGGCCTGGCTGCGATAGAGCTCGCCGGTCACGAGATCGTGGTCGAAGATCATGCTGCCCACACGATCGGCAACAACCCGGAACCGTTCTTCGCTCGCGCGGCGCGCGCGCTCCATCTCGTGGCGGTTGGTGACGTCGTTGAAGGTGCAGACGACCGCCCGCACGTGGCCGTCCTCGCGGATGGCGCTGGTGTTCACGGAGAGCCAGAGGAAGGTGCCATCGCGGCGCGTGATCCCGGTGACGACGTCACGCGTGGGCTCGCCGGTGCGGAGGGTGATGTTGACCGGCAGCTCCTCGGGCCGGTAGACCGAGCCGTCGAGCCGGATGGAATGCCACCGGCCGCGCTCGCTGAAGCTCGCCTTCAGCTCCGCCTCGGTGACCCCGAACAGCTCCAGCGCGCGCGCATTGCAGAGCTCCGTGGTTCCGTCGGCGTTCTGCACGACCACGCCTTCGCTCATCGTCTCGACGACGGAGCGATAGCGGGAATCGGGGATGGAGGCGGAGGACATCACCGTAGGACGAGAGAGGGCTCGGCCGGGTTACGGGACGTCGCCATGAATGGAACGCGGGGAGGACTCGGGCGGCCCGAGTGCACAGGGAGCTTTGCGTGGGAGAGAATCCGGGCGGTTCGACGTGAAATCGGGCCCGTTCCGCTCCTCCCGCTGTTATGGTAAAAGCGATACAGCCAGAGGCCCTCACACCGACTCGACGATGTCCGACGCTTCCTTCGTGCGCGGGATGTTCACGGGCGCCATTCACGATTCGCTGCTCTTCCCTTTTCCTGCCCCGCTGGAGGAGCGGGACCCGGACGAGGCGCGGACGGTGCGGCGGCTCATCGACGCGCTGGAGGAGATGCGACGCGCCGGTCTCGTCGACTCGGCCATGTTCGATGAGGAAGAGACGATTCCCGAACCCACCATCCGTGCGCTGGCGACGAGCGGCTGGCTCGCGCTGTCGATTCCGCGCGAGTATGGCGGCCTGGGGCTGTCGCCCTCCGCCTATGCGCAGGTGTTCGGCGCGATCTCCAGTCTCGATGCGTCGCTCGGCGTATTGTGCGGGGTGCACTGCGGGCTCGGCTCCAAGGCCATTGTGCTGTTCGGCACGCCGGAGCAGAAGGCGCGGTACCTCCCAATGCTCGCGCGCGGCGAGACGCTCGCCGCGTACGCGCTCACCGAACCGGAGACGGGTTCGGACGCCCAGAACATCGTCACCCAGGCGCGACAGAACGCCGACGGGAACTGGACGCTCAACGGTCGCAAGCACTGGATCGGCAATGGCCAGCGCGCCGGGGTGATTGCCACGTTCGCGCAGGTGCCGGTGCAGCGCGGTGACCGGACGGTGCTGCGTCCCACGGCGTTCATCATCCGTCCCGACATGCCGGGCTTCTCGGTGGCGGGCACCGTCCGCAAGATGGGCATCCGCGGTTCGACGCAGGCCGAGCTCGTCTACGACAATCTCCAGGTGCCGGCCGATCACCTGCTCGGCACGGTGGGCAAGGGATTCGGTGTCGCCGTGCGCGTGCTCAATGGTGGGCGGATGACGCTCGCCGCCGGCTGCACGGCCGGTACCAAGACACTGCTGTCGGAGATGGTGGCGTTCGCCGAGGAACGCGTGCAGTTCGGACACCCGATCGCCGACTTCGAGATCACGCAGCGCAAGCTCGCACGCACCGCGACCGACATCTACGCCGCCGACGCGATGCTCGGCGAGCTGGCGCGGCTGGCCGAACATCCGGAGGGCGAGTACGCGCTGGAGGCGGCGTGCTGCAAGGTGTTCGCGAGCGAGATGCTGTGGCGCGCCGCGGATGAGATGGTGCAGATCGGGGGCGGCCGAGGCTACGTGAAGCCGTATCCGTACGAGCGGCGGCTCCGCGACTCGCGCATCAACCGGATCTTCGAGGGGACGAACGAGATCCTGCGGCTGTTCATCGCGCTCAACGGCATCCAGCAGCCGGCGGCCGAGCTGAAGGAGCTCGGGAGCGCGCTGCGTCGCCCGTTGAGCAATCTCGGCCTCATCTCCGGTTTCGCCGCATCACGCATCGCGAGCCGGCTAGGCGCGACGCCCGACGTCGAGACACCGCTCCACGAGCGGCTGAAGACGCACAAGGAACACTTCGAGAAGCACGTCGCCGAGCTGAAGGAGGTGACCGAGCGGGTGATCCGTACCTACCGAAAGGAGATCGTGGATCGCCAGCAGGAGCTCGAGCGCCTGAGCGACATGGCGATCGAACTATTCGCCACGGTGTGCGTGCTGGCGCGCACGCAGCTGCTGCTGGAGCAGCGGGGGGAAGCGGACTGCTCGCGCGAGCTGGATCTGTGCGATCTCTTCGTGATCGAGGCAGGGCGTCGCTTTCGCTCGCACCGCCAGGCGATCCAGAGCCCACAGGACGAGATTCGGCGCGCCGTGGCGCGGGGTGTGCGCGAGGCGGAAGGATACGGCGTGACGAGCGCGCTGCTCACCGACGACGACACCGCGAACCGGTCACCATGATCAAGGAAGAGCTCCACATCTACGACGTCTCTCTCCCGCTGGTGAATGGAGGGCTGGTCTATCCGGGCAACCCGCCGATCTCCATCACGCCGCAGCAGAGCATCGCGCAGGGCGCCGGTGCGAATGTCTCGCGGATCGACTTCGGCTCGCACACGGGAACGCACGTGGATGCGCCGAAGCACTTCTTCGACGACGGGCCCGGCGTGGACACGATTCCTCTTGAAGTGCTGATGGGGCCGGCGCGCCTGCTCGCGTTCGGCGACACGGTAACGAGCATCGGCGAAGCGGAGCTGGCCGCGCACGACCTCACGGGCGTCACGCGGCTCCTGCTCAAGACGCGCAACTCGAAGTGGCTGGCGTCGGGGAGCAGGGAGTTCCACCAGGACTACACCTATGTCGCCCCCGATGGCGCCGAGTACCTGGCAAAGCTCGGGGTGCGGCTGGTGGGCGTGGACTACCTGTCGATCGAGCAATTCCACTCGGGCCACCACCGCACACACCGCACGCTGCTCGAGCAGCGAATCGTGATCGTGGAAGGACTCTTGCTCAACGAACCGCCGGCCGGCGACTACCACTTCCGCTGCCTCCCGCTGCGGATGGTGGGGCTCGATGGCGCGCCGGCGCGGGCGGTGCTGGTGGGATAGGCAAGATGGAGCGATGGACCGAACGGTCCTCCGGTCCTTCGGTCCTTCTGCCCTCCTCTAACAATGGATAGGCAATGCAACTCGCGATGATCGGCCTTGGCCGGATGGGTGGGAACATGACCGAGCGGTTGATGCGCGGCGGACATACCGTCGTCGCATACGACCGCGATCCGGCCACGGTGCAGAAGTACCAGCAGATGGGCGCCACGGCCGCCGCCGACCTCGCGCAGGTGGTGGGCAAGCTCCAGACGCCGCGCATCATCTGGATCATGGTCCCCGCCGGCAAGCCGGTGGACGACACCATCGACGCGCTGCGGCCGCAGCTCTCGCCGGGCGACATCCTGATCGACGGCGGCAACTCGATGTACAAGGACTCCCGCGCCCGCGCCGAGCGGCTCGCGGCAGAGAAGATCAACTTCATCGACGCCGGCACGAGCGGTGGCGTGTGGGGGCTGGAGAACGGCTATTGCCTGATGGTCGGCGGCGACACGCAGGCGGTGAAGCACTGCGAGCCGATCTTCCTCACGCTCGCGCCGAAGGACGGCTACCTCCATGTGGGTCCGCCGGGCGCCGGCCACTACGTGAAGATGGTGCACAACGGCATCGAGTACGGGCTGCTCCAGGCGTACGCCGAAGGCTACGAGGTCCTCGCCGCGTCGAAGAAGTATCCCGATCTCGACCTGCGCGCGATCGCCGAGCTGTGGCAGCACGGCAGCGTGGTGCGTTCGTGGCTCAACGAGCTCGCCGTGGCCGCCTTCGCGCGCGACCCGCGGCTGGAGAAGCTGACGGGCTACGTGGCCGATTCGGGTGAAGGACGCTGGACGGTGGCCGAAGCGATCGAGGAGGACGTGCCGGCGCCGGTGATCACGCTGTCGCTCATCATGCGGCTGCGGTCGCGGCAGCCCGACACCTTCTCCGGCAAGGTGATCGCCGCGCTGCGGAACGAGTTCGGCGGCCACGCGGTGAAGGGCCAGTGAACACTCCTGCCGGCGGCCAGCCGGTGCGCACCACACCGCGCGTGAGCGGGCAGTACGGTGTCGTTCCCGGCACCACCGAACGCGCCGATCCATGCACGATGGTGATCTTCGGCGCGACGGGCGATCTCACCCGTCGCAAGCTCTTCCCTGCCCTCTACCAGCTCGCGGCCGAACATCTGCTGGCGCCGCAGTTCGCCGTACTGGCCGTGGGCCGCGAGCCGGATGAGACCGACGACAGCTACCGCGACAAGATGCGCGCGGCAATCGGCGAGTCGGACGAGGTGAAGCGGGTGGACGAGGAGGTGTGGCGCTGGCTCGCGCAGCGGACGTTCTACGCCGGCGGCGACGCGACCGACATCTCGGCGTACCAGACCATCGGTCAGCGGCTGGAGGAGATCGAGCACGACCGGGCGGAGGAGGCGCGCAATCGCTTCTTCTACCTCGCCGTGCCGCCGAGCGTGTTCGAGCCGATCGTGCAGCGGCTGTCGAGCAGCGGGCTGGTGCCGCGGCACGAGGACGCGACCACGCGGCCGTGGGCGCGCGTCGTCGTGGAGAAGCCGTTCGGCCACAGCCTCGAGACGGCGTGCGACCTCAATGCGCTCGTGCTGTCGCTGTTCGCCGAACACCAGGTGTATCGCATCGATCACTACCTGGGAAAGGAAACGGTCCAGAACGTCCTCGTGCTGCGCTTCGCGAACTCGATCTTCGAGCCGCTCTGGAACCGGAGCCACATCAGCCACGTGCAGATCACCGCGGCCGAGGAGGTCGGCGTCGAGCAGCGCGGGAAGTATTACGAGGAAGCGGGCGTGGTGCGCGACATGTTCCAGAACCACCTGATGCAGCTTCTCGCCCTCACCGCCATGGAGCCGCCGCCGAGCATGACGGCGGACGCCGTGCGCGACGAGAAGGTGAAGGTGCTGAAGTCGGTCCGGTGGTTCACCCCGGAGACGATTCCCGATCTCTGGGTGCGCGCGCAGTACGCCGCCGGCGAGGTCAAGGGACAGCCGGTGAAGGGCTATCGCGAGGAGCCGAACGTCTCCCCGGATTCACAGACCCCGACGTACGCCGCGGCGCGGTTCCACATCGACAACTGGCGCTGGCAGGGCGTGCCGTTCTTCCTGCGCAGCGGCAAGCGGCTGGCGAAGCGCGTGTCGGAGATCGCGGTGCAGTTCCACTCGCCGCCGCACCTCATGTTCGGCGGTGAAAGTCAGGAGCACGACGGGCTGCAGCCGAACACCCTCGTCATGCGCGTCCAACCCAACGAAGGCGTGTCGCTGAACTTCGAGGTGAAGGTGCCCGGCGCGGCGGTGGCGATGACGCAGCACGTGGAAGTGGCGCCGGTGGACATGGATTTCAGCTACGCCGAGGCGTTCGGCGAGACGGCGGCACCGGCGTACGAGACGCTGCTGCTGGACGTGATGATCGGCGAGGCGACGCTGTTCACCCGCAGCGATGAAGTGGAAGCGGCATGGAAGATCATCGACCCCGTGCTGAACTACTGGTCGGATCACCCGGCGGATCCGATGCCGACGTATCCGGCGGGGAGCTGGGGGCCGAAGGAGGCCGACGAGCTGATTGCGCAGTGCGACGCCACGTGGCGCGATCCGGAGGGCGATCACGCCGACTGAACGCCGAACGCGCTCAGTCGGCGGTGACGCGGCGTTCCACGACTACCTCGCTCTCGTCCGCGGGTCGTCCTTCGCGTGCACGTAGTTGACGACGAACGGTCCGGTGGAATTGATGGCGACGACGGTCTTCCCGCGCGCCTTCGCGTAGTGATGCATGCCGGCGGGCATCTCGCCGGATTTCCCCGGCTTCAGCGCCTTCATCTCGCTGGCCTTGATCTCGTCGCCGACACCGTAGAGGAACTCACCCGACTTCACGGTGATCTTTTCGGCGGTGGGATGCGAGTGCGGCGCGATGGTGTAGCCGTTCGGGAACGACAGCTCGATCTCGAATGGACCGGACTTGGTGGGATCTCCGCTGACGACGGCCATCATCGCGCCGGCGGGGAGGAAGTCGGGCCCTTTCATCCAGGTGAGCTTCCCCGACTTCTCCATCGACTTCGCCGAGTGATCCGACTTGGCCACCTTCGTCGGCTTCGTCGTTTGAGCGGTGGCCGGCACCGCGGCGAGCGTGAGGACGGCGACGCCGAGCAGCAGGGTACGCGACCGATGAAACGTGAGAACGCGCGCGAACATCGAGACCTCCAGGAAGGGGTGGACTCGTGCTCCGTCGGAAGCATGACGGCGGCTTGATTCTGGAGGGCGGCCTTCGCAGCGCAAGTGGACGCAGCCGCGGCTGACGCCACGTGCGCTGCCGAGCTCAGGGGTTGGCCTGCGAGATTCCCTGGAAGTCCACGAACCCGCGGTTCGGGTTGGTGGCGACGAGCCTCACCCGCACGCGCTCGCCCACATCCATGCCATGCTCGCCGCGCACGACGCGCCCTTCCACCGGCGGCGAGAGGAGCCGCACGTACGTCCCGTCCTTGTTGACGCCGGTGACGATGGCATCGTACACGGTGCCGATGTGGTGCTCCAGCAGGATGGCGCCCGCTGCCTTGCGCGCGATGCGCTCGACGTGGTTCGCCGCGTTCTCGCGCTCGGTGCAGTGCGCGGCGATGGTGGCCAGCTCGTCGTCGCTGTATGGCGCCGGCGCCTTGGCGATGGCAGCCTTCACCAGGCGCTGCGTGACGAGGTCGGCGTAGCGACGGTTGGGCGCCGTGGCGTGCGAGTAGTCGTGCGCGGCGAGGCCGAAGTGTCCCTGATCGTCCG
>Ga0157369_10006568_pt1 | contig 13459 bp, 13 predicted proteins | sample C25metaG_FD_113461 | JGI IMG/M metagenome (GOLD analysis project Ga0157369, IMG submission 113461) | Corn rhizosphere microbial communities from Kellogg Biological Station, Michigan, USA - C2-5 metaG | ecosystem: Host-associated > Plants > Roots > Rhizosphere > Soil | place: USA: Michigan...
CGGCATGGCCACCGCGCCGCCGAACTTGGAACCGCTGTCGAAGATGCCCGAGACGGTGGCGCGTTCCTTGTCGGGAAACCAGCGCGAGGTGATGCCGGCGTTGCTCGGGTAGGCCGCCGCCTCGCCGATGCCCAGGCCGATGCGCAAGGCGAACAGCGACTTGAAGCCCGTGGCGAGGCCGGTCAGAGCGGTCGCCAGCGACCACCAGAGCACCGCGCCGCCCAGGGTGGCCTTCTGACCGAAGCGGTCGGCCAGCCAGCCCGCGGGCAACTGCAGCAGGGCGTACGACCAGAAGAAGGCCGACATGATCAGCCCCATCTCGGTCGCGTTGAGGGCGAATTCCTTGCTGATGAAGGGCGCGGCGGCGGATAGCACCACCCGGTCGATGTAGTTGATGGCGATCGCTGTCCACATCAGTCCGGCGATGATCCAGCGAATCCTGGTGGCCTTGTTGTTGTTATCCATGATCAGGTTCCAAAAGGGGTAGGGGGGTCAGGGGGCGACGACGACGGACTCCAGGGTGCGGGTGCCGGTAAGGGCGGCGACCACGTTGCGGGCGCAGGTGAGACTGAGGATGTCCAGCGCGCCCGGGGTGTAGCCGGCGATGTGCGGGGACACCACCACGGTGGGCAGCTCGTACAGCGGGTGCTGGCTGGCCGGCTCGTCCTCGAACACGTCCAGGGCCGCACCGCCCAGGTGGCCGCTGTGCAGCGCCTGGTAGAGCGCCTCTTCATCGACGATGCCGCCGCGGGCGGCGTTGATCAGGTGGGCACCCGGCTTCATCAGGCCTAGTCGCCGTGTATCCAGCAGGTGGCGAGTGGCGTCGGACAGGCCGATGTGCAGCGTGACGAAATCGGCTTCGGCGAGGAGTTCGTCGAGGGCGCGGAATTCGATGCGTTCGCGGTCGGCGAAGGCCTGATCGGGATAGGAGTCATGGGCGATGACGCGCATGGCGAAGCCACTGGCGCGCCGCGCGACTTCCTTGCCGATGCTGCCCAGGCCGACGATGCCCAGGGTCTTGCCATGGACATCCGCGCCAAACAACCGTGGCCACTCGCCGGCGCGGGTTTCGCGGTCGGCGCGGGCCACCTGGCGGGCCGAGGCCAGCAGCAGGGCGAAGGTGTAGTCGGCCACCGCATGGCGGTTGGAGTTGGGCACGTTGCAGACGGTCACGCCATGGGCGCGGGCCGCGTCCAGGTCGATGTTGTCGACCCCGACGCCGTGCTTGCACACCAGGCGCAGCTGCGGCAGGGCCGCGAAGGTGGCGGCGTCGAAGACGTTGAAGGCGGTGATGGCCGCCTGGCAATCGGCGGCCGCGGCGATGAAATCTTCGGCATCGATGTCGGCGGGCAGGGTCACCACGTCGATGCCGTGGCGGGCCAGCAGCTCTAGCGGTTCCCGGGAGTACTTGGCGAAGGACGGCGAGGTGCAGACGACTTTCATGGTCAGGCTCCTCAGGCGGCCTGGCTGGCGCGGTGCCGGCTGGCGAGTTCGGTGGCCTGGCGCAGCGCCTCGATGAGGCTGCGCTCGTCGGCGATGCCCTTACCGGCGATGTCGAAGGCGGTGCCGTGGTCCACCGAGGTGCGGATCACCGGCAGGCCGACGGTGACATTGACGCCCGCTTCCAGGCCCATGACCTTGACCGGGCCGTGGCCCTGGTCGTGATACATGGCCACCACGCAGTCGAAATCGCCGCGACCGGCGCGGAAGAACAGGGTGTCCGCAGGCAGCGGGCCTTCCACGCGCCAGCCACGGGCGCGCAGTTCGTCGATGGCCGGCTGGATCTTGGTTTCTTCTTCGCCGTAGCCGAACAGCCCGTTCTCGCCGGCATGCGGGTTGATGCCGCAGACGGCGATCAGGGGATCCTGGATGCCGGCCCGCTGCAGGGTGGCGTGGGCGCGTTCGATGGTGCGCTTGACCAGGCCCGGCTCGATGCGTGCGATGGCGTCGATGATGCCGATATGGGTGGTGACGTGGATGACCTTGAGGATTGGCGTCATCAGCATCATCGACACCTCCTCGGTGCCGGTGAGGTGCGCCAGCAGCTCGGTATGGCCCGGGAAGATATGGCCGCCCGCGTGCAGGGCCTCCTTGTTCAGCGGGGCGGTGCAGATGGCATCGAGTTCACCGGCGGAGGTGAGCTGCACGGTGCGTTCGATGTAGCGATAGGCGGCGTCGCCGGCCAGGGCGGACAGCTTGCCGTAGGGCAGGTCGGCGGGAATCAGCCCGAGGTCGATGCAATCCACCACGCCGGGTTGGAAGCGCGCCTGATCGGGCCGCTCGATGGCGTTGATCTGCAGGCGACCGCCGACGATGCGATTGGCATCCTCCAGGCGACCCGCGTCGCCGATGACCAGCGGCCGGCAACTGTCGTAGACCGAGGCGTGGGCCAGGGATTTCATGATGATCTCGGGACCGACGCCGGTGGCGTCACCCATGGTGATGCCGATGACGGGACGTTCAGACATGGTGGGCTTCCTTCTGCAGGGAGGTCGTGGCGGCCTGTGCGGGTAGGCTGGCGCGCAGGTGGCGCCAGGCGTCGAGGAGGGTGTCGGGTTGGCCGAAGCCGCCGGCCTTGGTCACTACCCGCAGGGCGCGACCGTGCCAGCGGGTACTGGCCAGGGCCACGCCCGGCGCAAGGGCGCCGTGCAGGTCCAGCGTCGTGATGCCGGCCTGAGCGAGCAGGGCGCGAGCGGTCTCACCACCGGTGGCCATGAGGGCGGTGGCCTCCTGCAGGGCGGGCTGCAGCAGTTCGGCCAGGGCCTGGCTCAGGGCTACGGCCTGGCGCGGGTCACGGGCCTGCTGGTCAAGACTGACCAGGACGTCTTCGCCGTGGGCGAGCTGCCGCGCGAGGGCCGTGGCCAGCGCGGTACGCTCGGCGGCGCGCTGCGGCTCCAGCAGCCAGGCAGGGGCCAGCCGCTGCCAGTGTTGGCCGCTCCCCGCCACCAGCCGCTCGGCCTGGGCCTGGGAGTGTCGTGACATGCTGCCCACCACCGTGAGGATCGGGCCGTCGCCATGAGGGCGGAGTGCGGTGTGGCCGGTCAGGCCCAGGGCAGCGGGCAGCGCCTCGGCCAGGCCTGCGGAGCCGACCCAGAACAGCTGCTGCGCCACGGGCGCGGAAGCCCGGGCCAGTGCCTTCAGGTCCGTTTGCCGCTCGGCGTCGCAGACCAGCGCGGGCAGACCACTGTCCAGCGCGCGGCGCAGGGCGGCGGCCAGGGCCACCGGCTGACGGAGGGTCGCGAGATCCAGCCGCGCACAGCTGACGCCGTGGTCGGTCAGTTGAGCGACCAGATCGGCACTGCCGGTCAGGCCTTCGTTGCGCCAGACATCGGTCTGGTCGACCGGTACGCCGTCCAGGTACTGGATACCCCCCAGGGTGGTGCGGCCCAGTGCCGGGTAGGCGGGCGCGACCAGGGCCAGGCCGCGCGGGGTGAGGGCCGCCACCTCGGCGGCGACATTGCCACGCAGGGTGGAGTCGATCTTCTTGTAGAGCGCGGCGCCCGCCAACGCCGGGTGCCCGAGCAGCGCGGCGTGGCGTGCGGCCGCCGCACGCGCATCCAGTCGACGGCTGTCCAGATCCAGTGCCGTCACCGGCGCCTGAGCGTCCAGGGCCTCGGCGTCGAGCAGCACCCGGGTCGCCTGGGCCTTGGCAAAGCCCAGGGCGCAGTCGGCGGCGCCGCTGAGGTCGTCGGCCAGGATCAGCAGGCGGGTCATGGCAGCAGCCGCCGATAGAGCGCCTGGATGTCGTCCAGGCTCAGCGGCTTGGGATTGTTGACCATCAGTCGGGTGACCTTGGACGCCGCCACGGCCATCTCTGGCAGGTGTTCCTCGCGGACACCAAAGGCGGCCAGGTCCTGCGGAATCTCCAGGGTGGCGGTCCAGGCGGCGATCTGTTCGATCAACTTGTGTGCGGCGGCTTCGTCGCTGTCTTCCTCGCGGGCCAGGCCGCAGACCAGGGCGGCGCGCTTCAGGCGCGACGCGCAACTGTCCAGGTTGAAGGCCATGACATGGGGCAGCAGCATGGCATTGGCCACGCCATGGGTGACGTGGAACTTGCCGCCCAGGGGATAGGCCAGGGCATGGACAGCGGCCGTACCGGCGGCGGTCAGGGCCACGCCGCCGTAGGTGGAGCCGAGCAGCATGTCGCTGCGGGCGCGCACCGAGTCCGGCTGCTGATAGGCCTCGACGATACTGCCGGCGATCAGGCGCATGGACTCCAGGGCAAAGGTATCGCTGACCGGGTTGGCCTTGTTGGAGATGAAGGACTCCAGCGAATGGGTGAAGGCATCCATCCCGGTAGCCGCGGTGATGGCCTTGGGCAGGCTCAGCGTCAGCAGCGGATCGAGCAGCACCAGGGCGGGCAGCAGGTGGCGGCTGACCACGCCTACTTTCAACTCTTCGTCGGGCAGGGTGACGATGGCATTGGGCGTCACTTCCGAGCCGGTGCCGGCGGTGGTCGGGACCAGCACGGTGGGCAGCCCGGCGCGGGCGACTTGGTCGATGCCGAGCATGGATCTGAGCGACTGCTCGTTGGTGAGCATGACCGCGAACAGCTTGGCGGCATCCAGCACCGAGCCGCCGCCGATGGCGAGCAGGGCGTCCGGTTGGCGCGGCGAGACCTGTTCGCGAAAGACCTGCTCGATGTTCTCGAGGGTCGGCTCGATCTCGACGTTGTCGATGACGGCCACGTCGATGTCGCGGGCGGCCAGTTGCGCCTTGACGCGCTCGGTCACGCCCAGGCCGTGCATGGCGTTCTGGGTGACCAGCACCACGCGGCGCAGCGGGACATCGAGGAGGGCGAGCTTGTCGCCGAGCTGATCCAGGGCGCCGGCGCCGTGGACCAGGTGTTTGACGGTCTGGAAATGATAGAGGGACATGGGCGCTCCGGGTCAGTCGCGATAGATGGCCAGCAGGCCTTCGAGCTTGTGCACCGTGGCTTCGTCCAGCGGCGCGACCGGGGCCCGGCAGGGGCCGACCGGGACGTTGAGCAGGTCGGCGGCCTTCTTGAGTACCGACGGCATGGTGCCCAGCGCGAAGGCATCGCGCAGCGGCCGCAGCTTTTCCTGGGCGGCGCGGGCGGTGGCGTGGTCGCCGGCCTGGAAGGCGTCCCAGATGGCCATGACGACCTGAGGTACCGCATTGGCCGTGGCGGCCACCGCGCCATCGCCGCCGGCCAGCAGGTTCCAGTAGATGAGGGAGTCGGTACCGGCGAAGACGGCGAAGTCATCGCTGCGGTACTTCATCATCTGCACCAGGGCGTCGAAGTTGCCCGCGCTGTCCTTGATCCCCTTGATCTGCGGATGCTGGCTCAGGGCGGCCACAGCGCCGATGCCGATCGACATGCCAGTCTTGGCCGGAATGTTGTAGAGCATGAGCGGCAGTGGGGAGGCGTCGCCAATGGCTTCGTAATGGGTGATCAGCTCTTTCTGGCTGACAGCATTGAAGTAGGGCGTGATCACCGACAGGGCATCGACGCCGCGATCCGCCATCTTTTTGTTCAGTTCAATCACTTCGTGCGTCGCGAAAGCACCGGTACCGGCTACGACCGGAACCCGGCCGTCCGCGGCGTCCACCGTGAGCTCGGCGATACGCAGCTTTTCGGCTTCGGAGAGGGCGAAGAACTCGCCGTTGGTGCCCAATACGAACAGGCCGTGGACGCCGGCGCCAATCAGGTTTTCGATCAAACCGCGCAAAGCGTTTTCATCGACACGTTGTTGGGCGTCAAAGGGGGTAACGAGGGCGGGAACGATGCCGCGGAATTTCATGGTCATGCCTACCTTGTGATTGTTCTGATCACAATAAAGCATGTTTTGATCTAACCGATCAATAGCGGCCCGATGGTTTTACGTGGTCGATGAGCGTGCGCACCTCTGGAAAGCAACGGCCCTTCGTGAGGCCACTGTCGACTCGGGTCGCTGGCAATAGAGAGGGATCAAGGCAACGGGAGCCTCGGCGCGTTACCCACTCGCCGCGAGGCAGGAATGTTAACGCTGCGGGCGAGGGGTGACGCTGTCGGGTCGGGACAGCTATCTCGCTGATCCTTCTGACAAAACTGTCATTCTGCAGTACCCGTTCCTGACCGAGTGATCAGGATAGGTTGGCGGGGTCATCTCCTGGACCTCGAATCATGTCGCGCTTTCTTTCCTCTCTCACCCTCACGCTGCTGGGCGCTGCCGCCCTCGGTCAGGCGCAGGCGGCGCTGCCGCAGCATCCTGATCTCGACCTCGCGGCCGCGCAGCGACTGGCGCAGGCCGCGCCCTGCAGCGCCGCGCTGGCGGTGCTCGACCGCAGCGGTCAGTTGATCCTCCTGCAACGCGATACCCGCGTCGGACCGCACAACGCCGAGGCGGCGCGGCGCAAGGCCTTTACCGCCCTGTCCACCCGCACCCCGTCGCAGGCGTTGGCCGAGCGCGCCCGGCAGAACCCGGATGCGGCCAATCTCGTCACCCTGCCCGAATTGCTGCTGCTCGGCGGTGGCATCCCCCTCTACGAAGGCGACCAGCTGGTCGGCGCCCTGGGCATCGCCGGTGCCGGCGGTGGCGGGGCGGACGAGCGCTGTGCGCTGGCGGCCGCTGAACACCTCAACCTCACCTCTCATCCTTGAAGGAGATCTCCATGAAGACGTTCGTGCTGTTGTCGGGTCTGGCCCTGTCGGGCTTCGCGGTCGCCGCGCCCAATCCCCTGAGTGTCCATGTGCTCAACCTGGAGGACGGCAAGCCTTCGGCCGGGGTGCACGTGACCCTGGAACGCCAGGTAGGGCAGGGCTGGCAGCCGCTGGCGGAGGAGGTCACCAACGAGCAGGGCCGGGTGCCGGCGCTGTTCCCCAAGGAAAAGACCTTCGAGAAGGGCGAGTACCGGGTGGTCTTCAAGACCGGCGACTACTATCGCCAGCAGGGCCGCAGCGCCTTCTTCCCCGAGATCCCGGTGGTGTTCGACGTCACCCAGCCAGAGCAGCACTACCATATCCCGCTGTTGCTCAGCCCCTACGGCTTCAGCACCTACCGCGGTTCCTAGCGGCAAGGCCTCCCAGGCTGGCCAGAGTATCCAGCCTGGGAGGCGCCAGGGCAGCAGCGGTCATGACTCAACGCCAGACTTTGTAAGGATCCGGATACAAGGTGGCGACGGACTTTTACCTGGGGTAGAAATCCAGCAGCGGCAGGTTCACGCACAATGGGCGACGGGGCCGCAGCGCTGTCCAGTGCTGGGCCCTGTCACGCGGCGCGTTCGCTAGTGGTCGATCGGCGCGCCAGGTCTGGTCATCGTCACTCCGAGGAGTCGTACCTTGTACCTTTCACCCCTCTCGTTCCGCCCGACCGAAGCTGTGAGTTCGAGCGCTGGCGCCTTCGCCGCCTGGCGCAATGCCTACCGCGGCCCCGTGCTGCTGCTGGCCTCGGGGCCGTCGGCGGGCAGGCTCAACCTGCCGGTCTGGCGGGACATTCCGGTCATCACCATGAATGGCGCCATCGCCAAGTTGCTGGGCAGTCCCCTGAGTCCGCTGTTCTACGTCTGCAGCGATCTCAGCTTCGCGCTGCAGCAACCCGAGCTCTATCGGCAGGGACTGGAGCGGGCCACCCGGCTGGCGCTCTGGCCGGAAGCCATCCAGGCCCTGCCCGCGGAACTGGCCGCCAAGGCGCATCCGCTGCACCGGGCGCCAGCCACACGCCTGGAGCACCACCTGGGCGCCGAACAGGAACAGGCGCAACGGCTGCCCGCCTGGTTCAGTCGTCGCGCCCGGGATATCGGCTTCAGCTGCAACCTGGATTACGGCATCTTCGATGTCCGCACGGTGGCCTTCATCGCCCTGCAACTGGCCTATCACCTGGGGTTCACCGAGATCTATCTCGCCGGCGTCGATCTCGACAGCGACCGTCCGCGGTTCTACGAGGATGGCCGCTCGCCGGCGTCGCCCTGCGGCCTCGACGAGCACCTGCACAGTCGCATCCTGCCCGGCCTGCAGGTCATGCAGACCGCGATGCGCGCCGCGGGTCGCCAGGTGTTCAACCTGTCGAACTGCAGTCGTATTCCCGCTGACCTGATTCCGCTTGCCGATCTCGCCGCCGTGGAAACGCGCTGGTTGTGGCGCCGCCGGCGTCAGCTTGGTTAACGAGAGACTGGTACGCCGGTTCAGCGCCAGCCCAGGGTAAGACCCCAGACCACGGCGTAGCGCGTGGCCTTGGCCAGGGTCACCACCACTAGAAAGCGCCACAGCGGTTCGCGCATCACCCCGGCCACCAGGGTCAGGGGATCGCCGATCACGGGCGTCCAGCTGAGCAGCAGCGACCACCAGCCCCAGCGCTGATAGGCCGCTTGGATACGCGCAAGGCGCTCCGCCGACACTGGAAACCAGCGGCGTTGGCGAAAGCGTTCGAGGTGGGTGCCCAGCCACCAGTTCAGCGTCGAGCCGGCGACATTGCCCAGCGTCGCGGCCAGCAGCAGGAGCGCCGTGGCATAGCGCTCGGTGAGCAGCAGCCCGGCCAGGGCCGCTTCCGATTGCAGGGGCAACAGGGTGGCCGCGCCGAAGGCGAGGGCGGCCAGGCCCAGATAGACGCTCAGGGCTTCCAGGATGAGGCTCCAGCGGGCAGGGCCATCAAGGGTCTGTCTCGGGTCGGGACGGGGCCGCCGAGCATAGCGCGAGTGGTCAGGCTACGCCGCCTCTCGACCCTGGGCCTGCTGCTCAACCCAGTCGAGCGAGCCAGTCCGCGACCGAATCCCCGCTGCTGATATCGGGCTGCACCAGGCCATCGATCATGAAGGTCGGCGAGACATGGATACCGTTCTGCCGGGCGTACTTGCAGTGCCATTTGATGGCGTGCTGTAGGTCCGGATTGGCGAAGGCGTCGGCCAGGGCCAGGCCGCTGTAGCCTTCCAGGCGCGCGATGATGTCGTTGGGCGTGGCGTCGCGGTTGGGTCCGGTGGCGTGATCCTTGAACTCGAATTCCTCGCGATGGGCCGCCACCGCGGCCAGCACCGCCTTGGCGCTCTCCCTGCCGCCGTCGAGGGTGGCGGCGGCCAGCACGCAGCGCACCACCACCCCGGAGAACAGGTGCCAGGGTTGGGATTGCAGGCGGATCTTCAGGGTGATCCGCTCAGGGCCGGCCTGGGTCAGCAGGTCGTCGAGCTTGTTGAAGGCCTTGACCGAAAAGGGGCAGGTGGGCTCGAGAAAGACTTCGAAGGTGCGGGGGCCATGGCCCCAGGTGAGGGTGTCGGCGTACAAGGTAGAACTCCAATGGCGAGACGTTGGGGTTGAGACCGCATGTCGTCCCGGGCGTTTTGCCTCTATCGGGACGGCGCGGGATGCCTCAGGGAATCAGTCGCCGCCGACGCATGTCCTCCAGGTGCGCGAGCAGGACCTCGTCTGATCTCAGGACCATCTGCCCGAAGCCGGCCTGCCGCGCCTTGGTCACATCGAAGATGGCGTCCTTCTCGACATGGAAGATGAAGTCGCCGAAGGCCCCGGGCGCAATCCGCTCGGGATCGGCCTCGGCCAGTCCTTCCCCTTGCGCCAGCGTCTGCCAGAGCGGCTTCAGCGCGGTCAGGCGCTGGGCCAGGGAGATGGGTTGCGGCTCGCCCACGTCCAGCCCGAACCAGTCGGCCAGCTGTGGCCAGACGTGACTCCAGCGAAAGACATCGCCGTTGGTGAGGTTGAAGGCGCCATCGCGCTGCTCTTCGGCGGCCCAGACCGCGGCTTCGCCCAGCAGCGGCGCGGCCGTGACGTTGACCAGGGCGCCGCGATAGGCCTGCTCGGTTCCGGGGAATTGCATGGCGGTGCCGGTCGCCTTGCACAGGGCGCCGTAGAGACCGATCAGGTTGCCCAGGTTCATGGCCGAGCCCAGTGAGTGACCGATGACGATGTCGGGGCGCAGGGCGGTCCAGCGGATGCCGTCGGCCTCCAGGCTGCGCACGAAGTCTTCATGGCGGAAATAGAGGTTGGGCGGGAAGTGGCGGCTGTCATCCTCGCGGGCTGGGGTCTTGTACACCCCCAAGTGGGCGCCGTAGATCTTGCCGCCTTGGACGAAGGTGATGCGGGCCAGGGGCGCGCCAGCACTACGCAATGCGGCGACCAGGTTCTCCAGCATGGCGGCGTTTTCGTCCGCCTCGACGCCCAGGTCGGGGTTGGGTTTGAGGGCGCTGTAGAAGAGATGGGTCACGCCGGCGAGATCGGCCTTGGCCGCGGCCAGGCTGGCCGGGTCCAGCAGGTCGGCGGTCAGGTGCGGAAAGCGACTGGGTGCCTGTCGCGAGCGGCCGACGGTGGTGATGGACCAGCCGGCCTTGGCGAAGGCATCCAGCACGGCCTGGCCGATGATGCCGCTTGCGCCGGCGATGAGTAGCTGTCGTGCGGTCATGGGGTCTCCCGATAGCGTGGGTGGCTGATGAAGGGGAGACTCAGGCAAAGGGCGATTTGTCCCCGCGTCGGGCTGGACGGTAGACGGACGAACGCCGGTGCCCTGCTCGCGCAAGCAGGGCTACTGTGAGAGCACTGCCTGCTGCCGCGGAGGACCTTGCCTTGAACCATCCTTCCCGTACGCCTGACGCCTTCCCGTCTCTGCTGGGCGAACTGGTCACTGCCCTGGGGCTGCCTGCCGCCCACGCGGCAAAGCTGCAGGTCCAGGGCCATGACAGCCTGGACTCGTGCTTTCCGGTCAGCGAACTGGCCACGGCAGCGATCGGGGTCGCCGGCCTGGCCGCCGCCGATCTGCTGGCCGAGGGGGCACCCGCAGGTCCGGTGCAGGTGGACCGGCATCTCGCCGCGGCCTGGTTCAAGACCTCCCTGCGTCCCCTGGGCTGGGAATTGCCCGCCGTCTGGGATCCCGTCACGGGCGACTACCGTACCCGCGACGGCTGGCTACGGTTGCATGCCAATGCGCCTCATCACCGGGAGCGGGCCCTTGCCGTGCTGGGCTGCGCCAATAGCCATGACGCCGTGGTACGGGCCATGGCGGGCGGCCTGGGCGAAGCCCTGGAGGCGGCCATCGTCGCGGCGGGCGGCTGCGCGGCAAAGCTGCGCACCCAGGCGGAGTGGCAGGCGCATCCCCAGGGGCAGGCCGTTCGCGCCGAACCCCTGATCGCCCAGGAATGGACAGCCATTGCCACCGCGCGCGACTGGCGCCCCGATCCGCAACGTCCCTTGCGGGGCATTCGCGTCCTCGACCTGACCCGCATCCTCGCCGGACCCATCGCCACCCGCCTGCTGGCCGGGCTGGGCGCCGAGGTGCTGCGCATTGATCCACCCGCCTGGGACGAACCGGCCCAGGCGCCCGAGGTGACGCTGGGCAAGCGCTGCGCGCGGCTGGACCTGCGCCGGCCGGCCGACCGTCGGGTGTTCGAAGCCCTGCTGGAGGAGGCGGATGTCCTGGTGCATGGCTATCGCGCCGACGCTCTAGAGCGGCTCGGCTATGGCAGCGCCGAGCGCCGGGCGTTGAATCCGGCGCTGATCGACGTGTCCCTGTGCGCCTACGGCTGGAGCGGGCCCTGGGCTCTGCGACGTGGCTACGACAGCCTGGTGCAGCTGTCCTGCGGCATCGCGGCGGCCGGGCGCGACTGGCAGCAGCGCGAGCAGCCGGTGCCCCTGCCGGTCCAGGCCCTCGACCACGCCACCGGCTACCTGATGGCGGCGGCGGTCATCCGCGGCCTCACCGGTCGCCTGCGCGAGGGCCGTGTGCTGAGCGCGCGCCTGTCGCTGGCGCGTACCGCCTGCCTGCTGACCGAGCATCCCGCCGTGGCCTGCGCGCCCCTTTATACCGGCGTGCAGGACGCCGACTACGATGCCACCCCCGAGCCCACCGCCTGGGGGCCGGCGCTGCGGTTGCGCCCGCCGCTGCGGATCGGCGACCTGCGCCTGCACTGGCAGCGGCCGGCTACGCGGCTGGGATCGGCGAGTGCGGCCTGGTCGACGGCCGGCTGAGCGGGTCAAGTCTCCAGGCAATAGCCCACGCCATAGATGGAGCGGATCAGCTCGCAGTCCGGGTCGAGGCGGTGCAGCTTGCGGCGGACGTTGCGCACGTGGCTGTCGACGGTGCGGTCGGTAAGGATGCGGTAGTCGGTGTGCAGGTGGTTGAGCAACTGGTCGCGCGAGAGCACCTTGCCGGGGTGCTGGGCCAGGGTCGCCAGCAGGCGGAATTCCACCGGGGTCAGCTCCAGCGGCCGCCCGTTGAAGCTGGCCTGGTAGGTCTCGGTGTCCAGCTGCAGGCCGCTGGGCGCGGGCCGGCCGTCCGGCACGCTGCTGCGGCGCAGCACGGCCTTGACCCGGGCCACCACCTCGCGCGGGCTGAAGGGTTTGCAGATGTAGTCGTCGGCGCCCAGCTCCAGGCCGAGCAGGCGGTCGATCTCGTCGACCCGGGCGGTGACCATGATGATCGGCAGGGCGCTGAAGGTGCGTACCGCGCGGCAGATCTCCAGGCCGTCGAGGCCGGGCAGCATCAGGTCGAGCAGCAGCAGGTCGGGTGGCGTGGCGCGGAGGGCGGCCAGGGCCTGTTCGCCGTCGGCGTGCCAGTCGCAGCTGAAGCCGGCGGCCTTGAGGTAGTCACTCAGCAGGGCGGCGAGCTTGGGTTCGTCTTCCACCAGCAGAATGGTCTGGCTCATGCCGGGCTCCGGTCAGCGAGGGCGGGCAACCGCAGTTCGAGCCAGAGGCCGCCAAGCGGTGATTCCCTGGCCTGCAGCTGACCGCCATGCACCTCGGCGATGCCGCGACAGATGGCCAGGCCCAGGCCGGCGCCGCCGCTGCGGCGGCTGCGCGAGCCTTCCACGCGGTAGAACCGCTCGAACAGCCGTTCGCGGTCGGCCGCGGGCACCCCGGGCGCGGAGTCTTGCAGATCGACCTGCAGCAGGTTGCCGAGCTGGCGCGCGGCAAGGTGCACCTGACCAGGGGCTTCGGTGTACCTCAGGCTGTTCTCCAGCAGGTTGTAGAACAGCTGGCCCAGGCGCGCCTCATCGCCGCGGATCAGCAGCGGGGTATCCGGCAGCTCCAGCCGCAGTTCCAGGCCGGCCTGGCGATAGCGCGGGCGCCAGGCATCGGCGGTCAGCGCCAGCAGGGTCGCCAGGTCCAGCGCTTCGTGGCGGTAGGTGGGGCCGCCGACTTCGGCCAGCGACAACTCGAAGAGATCGTCCACCAGCTTGTTCAGCGAGCCGACCTCGGTCTGCAGCGACTTCAGCCCGCCGACATCCAGCGGGCGTATCCCGTCCTCCATGGCTTCCAGTTCACCCCTGAGCACCGCCAGGGGCGTCCGCAACTCGTGGGAGATGTCGGCCATGAAGGCGCGGCGCTGCAGCTCGTTGCTGGCCAGGACGCGAGCCAGGCGGTTGAAGTCCTGGGCCAGCTGGCCGGCCTCGTCGGCGGAGCGGATGGGTAGCTGGATGCCGTAGTCACCGGCCGCCAGGCGATGGGTGGCGGCGGCTACGGTGCGGATCGGGCGCAGCAGCGTGCGGGCGATCCACCAGGCCAGGGCGGCGGCCAGCAGCAGGC
>Ga0157369_10006569_pt1 | contig 13459 bp, 7 predicted proteins | sample C25metaG_FD_113461 | JGI IMG/M metagenome (GOLD analysis project Ga0157369, IMG submission 113461) | Corn rhizosphere microbial communities from Kellogg Biological Station, Michigan, USA - C2-5 metaG | ecosystem: Host-associated > Plants > Roots > Rhizosphere > Soil | place: USA: Michigan...
CCGAGCCTTCACCGACGCCGACGATGCCGATCTCGTCGGACTCGATGAGCCGGATCGTGGTGCCAGGACGCGCCAGAAAACGGGAAAAGGCCGCGGCCGTCAGCCAGCCGGCGGTGCCGCCACCGACAATGACGATCCTGCGGAAGGGCTCTGGCGGCATTCCGGTCACGCTAAACGGCCGTCACAAAGGACGCACCCGCACCATAGCGTGTCGTCCCGTCTTCAAAACAGTTCGGCCCCCCGGACCGGCGATGCGCCGCGGCCGGAGGGCCGGACTATTCATTCGCGCAAAACTACCAGTTTGCGCGCAGGATTATCGCGAACTTTCTGTCGGTCTCGATCCAGTCATAGCGCGGGTGGTAGTCCGCATAGCCGACATCCAGGATCGTGTTGCTCTTCAAGAGATTGGTGGCCTGCACCCCGATCTTGTAGTGATCCATGAACGTATAGAAGACCGACGCGTCGACCTGGCCATAGGATTCCGACCAGACCGGCTGGTTCACGTTCGCCGCCGAACTCGTCAGCAGATAGGAAGAGCGCCAGTTGTAGGCCAGCCGCGCCGAGATGCCGTACTTCTCGTACATTGCGGCGACGTTGTAGCTGTCCGGCGACATGCCCTCCAGCGGCAACGGCCTTTTGGCGTTGGTGACTTCTGGGCTTTCGAAGGCGTTGACGGTCGGGTTGGCGCCGCCATTGCTGTAGATCTTCGTGTAGTTCGCCTGCAGGCCGAGGCCGCTCCACGGGCCCGGCAGGAAGTCGTAGAACTGCTGGTAGGCCAGCTCGAAGCCGCCCACGCTGCCGGCGGCACCGTTGAAATAGCGCTGCACGCCGAAGTTATAGGTGAGGCCCCCGCTTGTGATCTTCTCTCCGTCGGTACCTGTCAGGAAGTAGTTCCTGAGGTCCTTGTGGAAGGCGGCGAACGTCAGGCTCCCCGTTGGCGCGAAATACCATTCGATGCTGGTGTCGTACTGATTGGCCGACATCGGCTTCAGCTGAGGGTTGCCGCCGGTACCCGTCATGGCCGTTCCGTTGGTGGCAAACTGACCGCTATGGTCATCCGCCGAGCTCGTGGGCGGAAGAAGCGGATTGTAGGTTGGCGAGTTTGGGTCGTTGGTGTTGTTGTTGGGGCCGAACCCAAATGACAAGTTCGTAAAATTCTGCATCTGGCTGAAATCCGGCCGCACGATCGCTTTCGAAGCAGCAAAACGCCATTGCAACTCGTCAGTCACCGCGATCCGCGCATTGAAGCTCGGCAGGACGTCCGTGTAGGTGTTATCGATGCTCAGGCCGCTCTGATTGCCCCCGCTCGAGAATTGCCCGGCATTGACGATGTCCGTGCAATCGTTCGGCGCTTCGCCCCAGGCGATATATTGCTGCTGGGCAGCCAGACAGGTCGCTGGATTGAAGCCACCGGGTACAAGCAGCGTTCCGTCACTTGAACTGTCCGTCGTCTGCACGATGCGAACGCCGATATTGCCGTCGATCTTGTTGTTGAAGTTCATGAAGCCGTCATGGCCGAAATCAAGCATGACGTATCCGGAATTGATCTTTTCATGCTGGTTGTTGATGCCGGCACTGATGTTGTCCGCCTCGGGGTGACCATTGCCATACATCGCCAGGCAGTGAACCTCCGCATTCACGCTCCCATTCGGGCATCCGGCTTTGACCGAATAGGGCACCCAGCCCCAGCCCGTTATCCCGTCCTGACCATACGGCTCCGCATCCTTCATGAACGAGAACACATGGCCCGTGCCCTGGCTCAGGAGGTCAACCGACGGGTACCACGCCGTACCGGGCGCGTTGCCGCCAAAGAAGCTCTCGAAATCATAGAGCTCCGACTGATGCGGGAGCCCGGGGTTTTGATGCGCGGAGTCGAAACCGGTCGAGTCCAGCGCGACAGGGTTCATCCAGGTCTGATCGTGCAGCGCACTGATCATGCTCCAGTTGTAGCCTGTCTGCCGCGTGACAGCCTGCTTGTCGCCGCCGCGATACCCGAAATCGACAGACTTAAACCAACTGTCCTCGTCGCTGAACGTATAGGTCGCATCGCCGCGATAGGTCCAGGCATGCGCGAAATTGTCCTCCAGGTGGTCCATCATCGCGAGCCAGAAATAATTGTGCTGCAGCTCGGTGCCGGCCGCGGGCGTCTGGCTGATGGACGGATGGCCCTGCCCGGGGATACTGACAGTCATCGTTTCGCACGGCCCCTTAAGGCCATTGCCATATCCGCCGCAATCTGCGAGGCCGGTGAAGCCCGTCATGCTGTAGTTGGTCGCTTCCGATTCGACGTATTCGATGTCGCCCGTAACCGTCCAGTGATCGTTCGGCGTGAATTTCGCACTCCACGCATAGTCGCCCGTGGATTCATGACGACGGCCGATGCGGGTGTCGCCCGTGATCTTCGCATTTGCCTGCGAGCCGCCGATCCATGTGCCATCGGGCGAATACTGGTAGCTCGGATCGCCGACCTGCATGCCCTCGCTGTTGTTCGACTGCGTGTGTTCCACGTCATGCGGATCGGCAATGCTGACGAGCGCATTGAACGAAAACTCCAACGCATTGGTCGGACGCCACTGGATCGCGCCATCGATCGCGGTACGCTTTTGCTCCCAGTCGATCTGGCGCCAGCTGATCGTGTCCGGAATGAACCGTTGGTCGGCGGTCGGGACCGTGTCGCAGTCCGACGAATTTCGCGCGCCGTGCACGGTATTGTTGGCGATATCGACACAGTCATAGTGGTCGAACGCAAAGCCATTGCTGCGCGTCCCGAGGTCCTGGTAGTCGACCGAGAGCAGCGCACCGATCTCGCCGATCTTGGTGTCCCAGCGGTCGCTGACGAGCGCGTTCACCGACGGCGTGGCCCTGGGGAACAGATTGCCGGAATCGTATTCGACAGAGCCCGCCGCCAGGAAGCCGTCCTGGTCGAACGGCATGCGTGTGCGCAGATCGACCGTGCCGCCGACGCCACCTTCGATCATCTTGGCGTCGGGGTTCTTGTAGACGTCGATGCCCGCCAGAAGGTCCGACGAAAGGTCGCCATAGCTGAGCGCCCGTCCGTTGTTCGCAGAGAAAACTTCATTGCCGTTGATTTCGCTCTCGACCCACGACAGGCCGCGGATGAAGATGCTGTTGGGAGCGCCGGCAAATCGCACGGGGTCGCGGTTCGCGTCGGTTCTCTGCACCGTCACGCCGGGCACGCGCTGCAGGGCCTCGGCGACGCTGCGGTCGGGAAGCGCGCCGATGTCGACGGCGGTCACGGAGTCGACGATCTGGTCTGAATTTTTCTTGATCGCCTGCGCCGATTTCAAGCTTGCGCGGATGCCCGTGACAACCACGGTCTCAATCGGTGCCGCCGACGCTGACGTAGTTGCCGCCTGTCCGAAGGCTGGGCCCGAGAGGGCAAAGGCGCTCATCGCAAGCACCGATGCGGTGCCCAGCAGAGCAAAATGAATGCTATTTCCGTTGTGAATCTTGAACACGACGTCCCTCCGTATCGTTTCAGGCGGCGCTTGGCGCTCTGTTGTTCAGTCCAAACTTGTCAGGCGGTCGCGGCGCTCTCGATCGATCCCAGACGCAGCCAGCGGCCCTCTGCGAAAGCCTTCGCAAAGCGGCAACTTGGACTCGCACTCCGGAATTCAACGATCGACAGCTGGCACCCCCCACTCAAACCTCGGATGTGGCGCGCATTTTCCCCGGCCACGTCCGACTTATGACAACGCTATCAATGATATCGATATCATAAGTAATACAAATGCACTAGTCCCATTAACGAGAAATCCCACCGCCTGTCACAAATTTGCTTCACACGCCGCGGCGTGTGAACGCCGAGCAGCGGGCGCGCCGCTCCGCAGCAGATAAGTATTTCCGGCCAAGGCCAGGAAACTGCGCAGCTCGCCTGATCCATTGATGGGAACGGCAGCCCCGGAAATTTCTGTGAGCGAAAAAACGCTGTCGAACAGTTTGCTGCGCAGCCGGACAAATCCGGTCCGGCTGGCGATCATCGTGACCGAGTCGGCCTCACCATTGGACCAGCAGATACCGACCGTCACGTCGCCGCGCGCCCGCAATCCACGCACCGACCCCGACGGCCATGCCCGCGGCAGCGCGGGGAGAATGTGGATCTCCCCGTTCTGGCTCTGCAGAAGCATCTCGGTCACGCCGGCGGTTGCACCGAAATTCCCGTCGATCTGAAACGGCGGATGCGTATCCCAGAGATTGGGCAATGTGCTCTGGCGGAGCTGTTCGCTCAACATCTTGTGCGCGTGGTCGCCATCCAGCAGCCGCGCCCAGAAATTGATCTTCCACGCCTTGCTCCAGCCCGTTCCACCGTCCCCGCGCGCGGTCAGCGATACCCGCGCAGCTTCGGCGAAGGCCGGCGTTGTGAGCGGCGAAACCTGATGCCCCGGATGCAATGCAAAGAGATGGGAGACATGGCGGTGATCGTCCTTGGGATCGTCCCAGTCGTCTTTCCATTCCTGAAGCTGGCCCCACGAGCCGATCCTGAGTCCGGGATCGAGTTTCGCGAGCGCTGCATCGACTTCGCGGCCGAAAGCCTCATCGCCGAGATGCTCTGCGGCTTCCGAGACATTGGTGAACAGGTCGAAGACAATTTCCTGCGACATCGATGCGCCCGCAGAAAACGGCCCGTGTTCGGGCGAGTAACTCGGCGAGACGACCAACTTGCCGTCGCGTGGATCGGTGACGAGCGCGTCCAGCCAGAAGGCCGCAACCGCCTTCATCATGGGATATGCGCGTTCGCGTAGAAACGTCTCGTCCTGCGTGAAACGATAATGATCGTAGTAGTGCTGACTGAGCCACGCTGCGGCCTCGGGCTGCCAGAACGCGGTCGGCCACGCGATCAGACCGGTGTAGCCCCACGGGTTCGTGTTGAGGTTCATGAGCCAGCCGCGCGCGCCAAATATCCGCTTCGCAGATTCCCGGCCGGGTTCGGCAAGACCATCGATAAAATCGAACAGCGGCGGCGTTGTCTCGGCAAGATTGGCGGGATCGGCGAGCCAGTAATTCATCTGCAGGTTTATGTTGACGTGATAGTCCGCATCCCATGGCGGCGTCGCGGAGTGGTTCCAGACACCTTGCAGATTCGCAGGCAGCGACCCGGTGCGCGAGGATGAGATCAGCAGATAGCGGCCGTACTGGAAGTAGAGCGCCTCCAGCGCACGGTCCGCGGCGCCCTGACTACCTTGATAAGCTGCGAGCAGCCGGTCTGTCGGTGCATCGGGCATCTGCTGGCCGATGTTCAAAGACACCCTGTCAAACAGGGCGCGATAATCCTTCTCGTGTTCGGCGAGCAACTGCCGATAAGGCTTTGCGGCGGCCAGATCCACATCGCGCTGCACCGCCGCGTGCGGATCGTCGCCGCGATAATCCGGATAATGCATCGCATAGTTTGTACGCGCGGCGAGAATGAGAACCGCGGTATCTGCATTGGACACGCGAACAATCCCATCCGCGGAATCGGCGCTCCCGCCTTCCGCCAACACCCGAAGCTGGGATTCGTATTTGAGCCCGTTGTCCATCAGCGCGCCCGAAACAGTGATGCGGCTATGGCTCACATTGCGCGCAGCCGTTCTGTTGTCGGGAACATCGATCGCAGCGGAAAAGCTGATTTTGTGCGGCTTGTCGGCGCTCAACCGGATCACGATGACGCGGTCGGGGTAATCGGCAAAGTACTCGCGCAGATAATGCACGCCGCCTTGCTCATAGCGAAGGCGCGCCACGGCATGCGCGATATCGAGCTCCCGGCGATACCCTGTCACGCCAGACATGCCGGCAAACTTCAGGACGACCGATCCGAAGCTCTGATAGTCGCCGAACCCGTGCACTTTGTGACCGAGGACAGCAGCAACGTCTTCAGGTTCCAGCTTCTTCGAACGCTCGATCCGGTCGCGAACCGTCTTCAGCTTGGGAACAAGCGATTCCGAAGGCAATCCGAAATCATAACCCTCGGCCGAGCCTGGACCGCCGGTCCAAAGCGTCTTTTCGTTGAACTGGATGTCGTCCTCGGCAACGCCACCGAGCAGCATCGCGCCCATCGCGCCATTGCCGATCGGAAGTCCTTCTCGCTCCCAATCGGTCGCCGGACGGTCATACCAGAGCGTGAGCGCGTCGGGTGCCGCTGCCGCGCCCAATGGCAGCGACGTCACCGATAGAATCGCGGCAACAGCGAACCGTCGTTTCCAGCTCATATTCATCCGCGCTTGATCTCGCGATTCAATTATATGATTTATGTGCAGCCCGCAAAAAGCCTCCCGGTGTCTCCGACCATGTGGCGAACGATCCTTGCACGGATAGTCCCAGTCCTGTTCGCAGCGTCATGCGCGGCGGCCCACGCAGCCTCCGTCGGCTCCGAAGACTACGTCTGGAAGAACGTGACGGTCGGCGGTGGCGGCTTTGTCCCGGGCATCGTCTTCAGCCGCGCCGAGAAAGGCCTCGCCTATATCCGCACCGATATCGGGGGGGCTTACCGGTGGGACGCGGCGCTCACCAAATGGATCGCGCTCGAGGACGGCATCACGGATGGAAACTATCTCGGCATCGAAAGCATTGCACCCGACCCCATCGATCCGAACGTCGTCTATGCGGCCGCGGGGACCTATCACTGGGACAAATCCGCGATCCTTAGAAGCCGCGACCGCGGGGCAAATTGGAAGATTGTCCCGGTCGATTTCCGGATGGGCGGGAACGAGCCAGGACGGGGATTGGGCGAAAGGTTGTCCGTCGATCCGAACGATACCGCGATTCTCTATTTCGGCTCGCGCCACGACGGATTGCAGCGCAGCGCGGATGCTGGAAAGACGTGGGCGAAGGTTGCCTCGTTTCCGCTTCCCGGCCTGGGGTTGCCCACGGGCACTCAGCCGATCAACGCAGGCATAGCTTTTGTCGTGTTCGATCCGGCGAGCGGTGTAAGTCGCACGCCCACCCGCACGATTTTCGCAGACGTAGCCGACGCCGGGGCGCAACACCTGTTCCGTTCGGACGATGCAGGAGCTACCTGGAAGCCGGTCGCAGGCGAACCCCCTTCCGACCTTCTACCGGTGCAGGCGCAACTCGATGCGAACGGCGTCCTTTACATCGCGTATTGCACGAGCACCGGCCCAAACGGCGTCGCAGATGGCGCCGTCTTTCGCTATGACACCCATTCGGGCGCGTGGACGGACATCACGCCGGACAGATCGGCGAAGCATCCGCCTGGCGGGTACATGGGCCTCAGTATCGACCGCGAACGCGCCGGCACGCTCGCTGTCGCAACGCTGAATCGTTATCAGGGGGGCGACGTGATCTGGCGCTCGACGGATGGCGGCGCAACCTGGATCGATCTTCGCGAGAAGAGCAGCCGGGACGTCGCCGCGTCGCCCTATCTTCTGTGGGGCCAGCCGTACGCCGGTTTCGGATGGTGGATCGCCGGTGTCGCAATCGACCCGTTCGATTCCAATCACATGGCCTACACGACCGGCGCGACGATCTATGCGACCGATGGCTTGGAGCATGCCGATAGCGGCGGCGCGACGGCTTGGCATCCCTGGGTGGATGGCATCGAAGAGACCGCCATCCTTGCGCTCGCAAGTCCGGCGGAAGGGCCACCTCTCATCAGCGGCTTCGGCGACATCGGAGGGTTTGCGCACGACCGCCTCGACCACTCGCCGCCCGCAATGTTCACGAACCCGGTGTTCGCCAACACAAACACGATCGACGTCGCAGGCGGCGCGCCGAACGTCGTGGTCCGCAGTGGCACACCGATGCGGCACGACAAGGACCCGCCGGTCACACTCGCTTATTCGCTCGACTTCGGACGGAGTTGGAGCCCGCTCGTCGCTCCGCCGCTCAAGGGCAAGAACGCGCAAGGCATCGTCGAAGCGCGCCGGTTCGATGAGACCGGCGACGCGTCCATCGTCACGTCTGCCGACGGCGCGGCCTTCATCGTGATGACACCGATACCGCTCATCACGCGCGATCGCGGCAAGACATGGGCTCCCGTCCAGGGCTTACCTCTCTGGGGGCACGTGATCGCGGATCGCGTCGATGCCACCCGCTTCTATGCCTTCGATCTCGAAAACCGCATTGTGCTCGCAAGCACCGATGGCGGCACAAGCTTCGCGCCGCTCGCGACCGCCGGCCTTCCCGCCGATGTCGTCGCCGACTGGCCGACGCGGCCTGATACGGCCTGGCCGTTCATGACGACGCCGGGAAAAAAGGGCGATCTATGGCTGCGCTCGCGCAACCGGCTTTATCACTCGAGCGATGGCGGGACATCGTTCGCCGAAGTGAAGACGGGTCTTGGCGTCGAAGCTCTGGCCTTTGGCAAGCCGGCCAAGGGAGAGGATTACCCAGCCCTGTTCACGATCGCGTGGAGCAACCAGACGCGTGGCATATTCCGCTCCGACGACATCGGAAGGAACTGGGTCCGCGTCAACGATGAACATCATGAATATGGCCGCAAATTCCGGTGCATCGCGGGCGATCCGCGGGTGTTCGGGCGGGTTTATGTCGGAACGGACGGAAGGGGAGTCGTTTACGGCGATCCCGCAAGATAACGCGAACAGGCAATTGAGCGACGCGGCCGCTTGCGCAAGAATGGCGTTGGAGGGCGTTGATGAAGGCCCGCGTTCAGTCGCGGCTCTCAGGAGAATGTTATGAAGATCGCCACAATTGCCATCGCCGGATGTTTCGCAGCGACCGCGGTGCTCGCGGCCGGCGAAACACCGCCGCCCGCCCCTGTCGAGAGAAACAGCGTCTGCTTACAGCCGAGCTTCGTCGACCACACCACGGTGCTGAGCGACAGTGAAATCCTGTACGTCATGAAGAACGGGAAAATCTGGAAGAACACGCTTCAGCGCGCCTGCCCCGGTCTGAAATTCGAAAACGGATTTGCGCAGGTCATTCGTGGCGACTCGATCTGCTCCAACATGCAGATCATTCACGTGTTGCACCGCGGAACACCTTGCTCGCTCGGCAACTTCACGCCCTACACAAAGCCGCCCAAGACCTGAGGCTGTTAGGAGAGGCTCGCGACCGCGAGACTGGCGAACTCGAAGCGATATTCCTTGCGCCCGTAGTCGACGACCACCCGGGAGAACTGCCGCAGCACATCCATGCCGATGAAGAGGGCTGGCCGCTCTGCCAGATCCCAGAGGTCGAATATCTGCAGGTCGGCAATGACGAGGCCCGTGTCGCTGAATTCGAGCCCGCCGACGTGCACCCGATCGACCCTTGTCACCCGGCCGCTCACGCTGCCGCCGGTGACACCGGTCAATTCCGCCGTCTCCCCCGTCGCATAGGCCGCGTCGCTCGCAACAAGCCCACGCAAGAGCGCCCGGTTGCCCACGGAAATCTCGGCGCCGGAATCGATGAACGCGCAGGCCCGAATGCCGTCCACATGGCAGTCCACCGACCGCAGGCGTCCCGCATTGCCGCCGGCGCGCACCACACTCTCGTCTGGCCTGACGATCCTGAACATCTGAAGTTGGTGCGGTTCGCTGACCGAAAGCGATTGGCGCTTAAAATCGAACGCCACCCTGAGGCCGTTGATCGCGTCGAGGCCAAGATAGCCATCCGCGCCGAGCCACGCCCGCGGCAAAACCGGTGTTTCCAGGCGCGCAATGTTCTGATGGCCGAACTCCAGGCTGCTCACATGCACCGTGGACGCGTCCACACTGCGCGCGATGCCCTGGACTGACACGGTCGATCCGGAGGCGAGACGGAGTGCGGCCGCGACGTCGTCCGCGAGAACGCTGCGGTCCGCGCCCGTGTCGATCACAAAATGAAACGGCCCCCTGCCGTCGATCGTGACGGGAATGGACAGACGGTTTGCAGCATCGCGCGTCCCGGCGATATCGCGCGGCGTGGGGTCCAGACCTGCCCTGGCTCCGAGCGGAAATGCGGCGAGGGACGCAACACCGCATCCCAGAATCCGTCTTCGGGAAATCGCATCGAAGGACGACATGGAGGCCACTCCGATATTCGCAGCCATCATCACCCCGTTTTCTGTTGGCGCATAGCGATCATTTCGGGAATGCTGGACCGGGCCATCAGAGCGGAAAAACCACTTGATCGAGATCGTCGCCGTCGAAGCCCTGGATATCCGCTTTCCGACCTCGAAAACGCTCGACGGCTCGGACGCCATGAATCCCAACCCCGATTATTCGGCGGCGGTCTGCATTCTCAAAACCTCCGTCGATGGCCTCGATGGCCATGGCATGACCTTCACCATCGGGCGCGGCACCGAGATCTGCGTGGCCGCGATCGAAGCGCTTACCCCATTTGTGATCGGATTGAAGCTCGAGGACATTCAGGCCGACATGGCCGCCTTCGTGCGGCGCATGACCGGCGATAGCCAGCTACGCTGGCTTGGACCGGAAAAGGGCGTCGTGCATCTCGCCGCCGCCGCCGTGATCAATGCCGTCTGGGACCTCTGGGCGCGCGCCGCAGAGAAACCCGTGTGGCGCCTGATTTCCGAAATGGAGGCCGATGACATCGTCGGCCTCATAGACTTTCGCCATATCCACGATGTGCTCTCGCCGGAGGAGGCGCGCGCCATTCTCGCCGATCGCCGTGCCGGACGCGCCGAGCGGATCGCGAAGATGCAACGCGAAGGTCTTGCCGCCTACACGACCTCCGCGGGCTGGCTTGGATATGACGACGACAAAATCCGCCGGCTCTGCCGCGAAGCCGTGAGCGCCGGCTGGAACGCGCTGAAATTCAAGGTCGGAATGGATGCGGCGCAGAATCTCAAGCGCTGCCGCATTGCGCGCGAGGAACTGGGACCCGGCCGCAGATTGATGATCGATGCCAACCAGGTGTGGGAAGTCGGCGAGGCCATCACGCACGTCCGCCATGTCGCGGAGACGTCACCGTGGTGGATCGAAGAGCCCATCAGTCCCGACGACATTCTCGGTCATCGCAAGGTTGCCGATGCGGTGCGGCCCATCCGGGTCGCGACCGGCGAACATTGTCAAAACCGGGTGATGTTCAAGCAGTTTCTCGAAGCCGACGCGATCGATGTGGTTCAGATCGACGCCTGCCGTCTTGCCGGGCTCAACGAGAATATCGCCGTCATGCTGATGGCCGCGAAATTCAACAAGCCCGTCTGTCCGCATGCGGGCGGCGTGGGGTTGTGCGAATATGTTCAGCATCTCGGTGCAATCGACCTGATCGCCATCGGCGGCGCGCGCGAGGACCGCATGGTGGAGTTCGCCGGCCACCTGCATGAACATTTTCGCGATCCGGTGGACGTGCATGACGGCGTCTACTGGCCGACCAACAATCCCGGATTCAGCGTCGCGTTCCTCGCCGAAAGCATCGCCACTTATCGCTATCCCAACGGCTCCTACTGGCGCGCGGCGCTCAGGGCCTGATCGTGACCATGACGACCGCGTGACCGGGCACTTTGGCTGCGAAGCGGCCTTGTGCCGGTGCCAGGTCGGCGCCAGCCCACAAGTCACGAACCTTGGCCTGCTCGTTCGGCTGAAGACCAAGCTTCTGCCAATCGATCGCTATTTCGCGGGGGTGGGTCGAACGATTCAACAAGACAACGGCGCGTCCACGACCCGAAATAGGTCGTGCCCAGACCTCTCCATCACCATCCTTCGCCACCCGCGTACCCTCGACGCCGAGAGCGTCCTGATCGACGGCGATGACGTCTTTGTTGGTCAGGATCGATCGGGTTTGCGCATTCATGGCCGCCAGGTCGTTACCGGCGATGAGCGGCGCGGCTAGGATCGCCCACAGGCTGAAATGTGCGCGGTACTCGTCGTCCGTCATGCCGCCATTGCCGACCTCGAGCATGTCCGGATCGTTCCAATGCCCGGGCCCGGCCGCGCTCTCCAGTCCGATCTGCTTGTCAAGAATGTTCAGCATGCCGAAGCTGTAGACGCCGCGGCCTTCCCAGTGGTCGTAGATGTCGCCGGTCGTGCGCCACAGATTGCCGATGTTCTTCGCCCACAACCACGGCTTCGCCGTTCCCCATTCGCAGATGCTGAAAACGACCGGCCGGCCCGTCGCCTGCAAGGCCTCGCTCATCTTCAGATAGGACTGGACGGCATCCTGTCCGTCCGTATTGCACCAGTCGTATTTCAGATAATCCGTGCCCCAGGCGGCATACTGGCGGGCGTCCTGTTCCTCATGGCCGAGGCTTCCCGGCCGTCCGCCGCATGTCTTGCTGCCCGCGTCGGAATAGAGTCCGAACTTCAAACCCTTCGAATGGACATAGTCGGCGAGCGCCTTCATCCCGGAGGGAAAGTGTTTGGGATCGGATTGAATGTTGCCGCCGGCATCGCGCGCCACCTGCCAGCAATCGTCGATGATGACGTACTGATAGCCCGTGTCTTTCATGCCGGATGCGGCCATCGCGTCGGCGGCACTGCGGATCGTCGCCTCGTCGACATTGCAGCCGAATTTGTTCCAGCTGTTCCATCCCATCGGCGGCGTGAGCGCGAGGCCATTGGGCTTTCCCAAAAGCGTGCCGTTACCCGCCGCGAACGCGGACGACATGCCGCTCAGGACCAGGCAGAACACAATGAAAAACCGCCACATGGATACCCCCTCAATGCGCCTCGCCGCCGATGCGGAATACCCTGAAGGAATGTGGTGGAATTGTCACCGTGACGTCGGTGTGGGGCTGGCCGCTTCGCCGGTTATCCGCAACTGGTGGGGCTGCATTCGCTTCGATTGCACTGCCGCTGACGGCATCGCGCAAGGACTTTCGCTCGCCCGGAATAGAGATCGTGATTTTCGCGTCATCGGCGCGGAAGGATTCAACCACGAACGTGTCGTTGTCATAGGCGAACAGGCTGACCTGGGGCGGAGAATCGATCCGCACCGGAAAATCCTGGGCGACATATTCCTTGATCTGTGTCGTGACGCCCCGCGGCAGGTTGTAAAGATCGCCGATGTTTTCCGGGATCGTCAGAAGATAAATCACGCCCTTCGAGTAGCGGTTCATGAGCATCATGGGAAATCCCTTGGCGCTCGCAACGCCCCGGATGATGGGCCAGGAATCGTTTGTGTAGAAATGGATTTCGGGAAACAGGATGGCCGGGTTGTCGTGGCCCGGATCGTTCAGGCTGTTGCCGCTGCCTGCGCCGAAGCCGTTGATGAAATCGTGAACCGCAACGACACGGCCTGTGTCCTGCCATTCCACAATGTCCTGCAACCCTTTGTCCTGCATCGCACGCAGGAAGCCGGATGTGATGACGACGCTCTTGCCCGCCGCAAGCTGTGCCTTGATCTTATCCACGATCTTGGGATCGGATTTAGCGGCTTCGGTGATCAGAATTGTATCGGCACCCGTTGGGAAGTTTGGCGTCATCTCGATCGGAATGCCGATGTTGCCGAGGTAATTCTGCAGGAAGTCCTCGCCGCTCGACTGATACGGCTTGTAGCTGGGAATGCCGATCGGGTGTCCCAGAAGACCAAGAACGCCATCGACATGCTCGAGCGAACG
>Ga0157369_10006573_pt1 | contig 13452 bp, 13 predicted proteins | sample C25metaG_FD_113461 | JGI IMG/M metagenome (GOLD analysis project Ga0157369, IMG submission 113461) | Corn rhizosphere microbial communities from Kellogg Biological Station, Michigan, USA - C2-5 metaG | ecosystem: Host-associated > Plants > Roots > Rhizosphere > Soil | place: USA: Michigan...
AGCGGCAAGCATCAAAAAGGCACTGCTGATATATATTAAATTTTTCATGTCTGTATTTCTTTAATTGTGGTTTGTGTTTAGTTATTGAATTCGTCCGTAAGCGCGGTCAAGGTCAACTTTGCTAATCAGGGCCTGGTAAAGTCCTTGTATGTACTTATCGTCAGCATCGGCTAAGGCAGTTTCTGCTTGTGTTACTTCTATACTGCTGCCAACACCTTGTTGGTACTTGATCCTGGATACCCGCAGCACTTCCTGCGCAACTTCACGACTCCTCTTTTGATTGTTTAAAGATTGCAAGCCATTATAATAACTTATCCTTGCGGCATCAGCTTGAAGGTTAAGACCATTTTTTAGGTTTTCAAGATTATTCTGTGTTTTAAGCACTTCAATTTTAGCTTGTTTTACCTGGTTAACGCGTTGAAAACCACTAAAGATAGGTACGTTTAAACTAAGACCTATATAGGTTGTTGGATAGTTGGTTTTGAAAAGGTCGCTGAAAGCATTATTCTGATTAAGTATTGATGAACTTCCAACTCCACTTAGAGAAGGTAGATAAGCAGCCTTACGTCTCTGTAAATCAAGTTTATTTAACTCGAGTTGGGTCTCTACCAGATGGTATTCAATACGGTTCTTGTAAGAGCTTGTATCTGTGGCTGAGCCCAATTCAATATCCTCCAGTTTCACATCTTCCAGTTTGTCTTTCAAATTAAGTTGCGCATCGACAGGCATACCCATTTGAAATTTTAAAAGCTCATAGTTCAAAACAAGCAGCCTGATCGTATTATCGCGGGTAGTAACCAGATCATTGTATTGAACAGAAAGCCTGTCTACATCAATTTTCTCAACAAATCCTTGCTTATTCTGTGCGGTGGTTTGATCCAATTGCTGCTTTAACTGATCTATATTTGCATTTAACAGTTTTATGCGCTCATTGCTAACCAGCACCTGATAATATGCTTTAGTTACCTGCACATTAGCCTCTATCTTACTACGCGTATAGCTTCGTTGCGAAAGTTCCTTGTAGGTTCTCGATGCTCTTAAACCAACTATGTAGCTTCCGTCAAAAATTAACTGGTTTAGGGTAACACCAAGGTTGGTGGAGTATTTTTGATAAAGACTCACCTTAGCATCAGAGCTGGAGTAAGTTGGCTTAGAGGGCACAATCTGTCCTGTTTTTGTATTTAGCACGTTCTGGTTATTTAATACACCGAACACCAATGGCGAAATAAAATCAGGAAACAACATGGTAGGAGTCTTAATGTAATCCTGAAAAGATGCAGAACCATTGATCTGCGGCAAACCTATGCCGGTGGTCTCCTTAACCTTGTATTCGGCGCTCTTAACGTCAAGCCCCGCATTAAGTACCGTGTCCTGATGCTGATAAGCGTAGTTGACACAGTCGGCAAGGGAAAAATTATAAACAGGAGTGCTTGTTGTGCTTTGCTGCGCAAAAACGGCTGCTGTAAATAATAACCCCGTTAAAATAAGAAGTAGTTTTTTCATGTAACTGTGATGGGTCATTCTTGTATGTTAGCGTATTTATGTTGGTTCAATAATTTATATCCTTCAAGCGTACAGATGCCGTAATTAAAATGCTCCAGAAATTGCGTTTGCACTTTCCAGGGACTAAACTCTGCCACAGGGAACAGTTCCTGGTTAAAGCCCATTTCAACCTGGTTCATTCGCATCCGGGCTAAGATCTTTACGTCAATGTCTGGCCTTATGTAACCTTCTGTTATTCCTTTGGCAAGTAAATCCTCCAGTATCTGCACCAAAACACTGCCTTTAAAATTTTGGAACTCCTTCCAGGCTTCAGAGTGATATTTCTGCATATCATGAATAATGATAGGATTGATCCTTGACAACAACTCTTCAGAGCATTTCATCATATTCAGCATAGCCTCTATCACATTGGTCGACTGCTTAATAATGTCACACATCTGATCCTCATCTTCCTGAATCCTTCTTTTCACCAGTTCAGTAACCAGCTCATTTTTATCCTTAAAGAACTGATAGATGGTTTTTTTTGACATACCTAAATGTTTGGCAATGTCGTCCATCGTTACACTTTTAATTCCCGCCTTTAAAAACAGGTCGAGCGAATCCGTTAATATTCTTTCTTTTTGACTCATTTGTTTCAAAGGTCAAAACTATGGAAACATTTTTTGATTTCAAAGTTTCCAACTGAAATTACTTTTTGCTGACATGTTGCTTACTTTATTACCTTTGCCTCAAAATATTGTTAATATGAGCTTAACTCCTCTAATGGCTGTATCGCCTATCGACGGTCGTTATAGAAATACCACTGCCAACCTGGCAGCATACTTTTCTGAATATGCCCTGATCAAATACCGGGTATTCATAGAGATTGAATACTTTATTGCCCTTTGTAAACATCCTTTACCCCAGCTCGCTGATTTTGACGCCAGTGTAATTGAAAAGTTACAGAGCATTTATCAAAATTTTTCTGAAGCTGATGCTCAGGCAGTAAAAGATATAGAGAAGGTAACTAATCACGATGTGAAGGCCGTAGAGTATTTTATCAAGCAAAAGTTTGATGAAATTGGAGGACTCGATGCCTATAAAGAGTTTATACATTTTGGCCTAACCTCACAGGATATAAACAATACCGCCATACCCTACTCGTTCAAATTGGCTCTGGATAAAGTTTATCACCCTGCCATTGAAAGTCTTATTGCGCTGTTAAAACAGTTTGCGGCCGACTGGAAAGATATCCCGATGCTGGCACATACACATGGTCAGCCTGCCTCACCAACTCGGTTGGGCAAAGAAATCCAGGTATTTGTTGAACGACTGGAAAATCAATTATCATCGTTGAACCAAGTGTCATTCTCGGCAAAGTTTGGCGGTGCAACGGGCAATTTCAATGCTCATCACGTGGCTTACCCTGAAATTGATTGGAAAGCTTTTGGAAATAACTTTGTTGATCAGATCCTCGGTTTAAAGCGGTCTCAGTATACCACCCAAATTGAGCATTACGACAATTTTGCGGCTCATTGCGACGCCTTAAAACGCATCAATAACATTATCATGGATCTGGACCGCGATATGTGGACCTATATTTCCATGAACTACTTTAAGCAAAAGATCAAAGCCGGCGAGGTAGGATCATCTGCTATGCCGCATAAGGTAAATCCAATTGATTTTGAAAACTCGGAGGGCAACGTTGGTCTTGCCAATGCGCTGTTTGAGCATTTAGCTGCCAAATTACCCGTTTCACGTTTACAGCGTGATCTTACAGACTCTACTGTGCTGCGTAATATCGGTGTTCCGGTAGCGCACACACTTATCGCTATCAAGTCGACCATTCGCGGCCTTAATAAATTATTGCTTAATGAGGCGGCTTTGAAGGCCGATCTGGAGGATAATTGGGCCGTGGTAGCAGAAGCGATCCAAACCATTCTGCGTCGCGAAGGCTATCCTAATCCTTACGAGGCATTAAAGGAACTTACCCGCACCAACCAGCGGGTAAATGCCGAAACCATCGCTGTATTTGTTGATACACTACAGGTTAGTGACAAGGTAAAACAGGAGTTAAAACAGCTTACACCGTCAAATTACACCGGTATATAAGTCATTCAGAGGTCAAAACACGGCAGGGACCGATCATAAATCAAAAACCTGCTTAAATTTGTTATCAAAGCATTAAAGCGTACAGTCATGAATATAAATGTATATACCGAAACCACGCCTAACCCGGCAACCATGAAGTTTCTTGTTAACAAGTTACTCATCAACGGTAGCGTGGATTACCCTACAAGAGAAAGTGCAGAACATGCTCCCTTTGCTAAGGAGCTTTATAAGTTTTCTTTTGTAAACGGTGTGTTCTTTGCCAGCAACTTTGTTACGGTAACCAAAACAGAGGGTGTTGAATGGGACGATATCGAAGCTATTTTAAAGGAGTTTGTTAAAGGGGCGGTAGAATCGGAATTAAAGATTAAGGAAGAAGTACATGAAGAGGTAACTTTTGAAGGCACTGACGCTGAGGTAAAAATTCAGCAAATCCTGCATGACTATGTCCGTCCGGCTGTTGAACAGGATGGCGGTGCTATTCACTATCGCTCATTTGAAGACGGTGTAGTAACTGTTGAACTTCGTGGTTCATGTAGCGGCTGCCCTTCATCAACTTATACGCTGAAAGCCGGCATCGAGAACCTGCTTAAACGTATGGTGCCCGAAGTAAAAGAAGTTGTATCTGAAGCAATGTGATTTTTGGGATTGCACCGATTTTGAGGTGTGATTACACTGATTGTGATTGCAAAAGGACTGAAGTGATTACAATGATTATAATTGTAAGAGAGCTGAAGTGATTATACTGAAGTTTTAATATAAATTGATTTTTCCCATAAAAAAGACGAAGGCTGGTATTACCGGCCTTCGTCTTTTTTGTTCTCATCTCCGGCGTTTACCGGCAAATTATTTTGCTTCGCGATTGCAGACTTAAGACTATCTGCCCAGCCGATCAATCTGTTTTTTTGCTGTTGCGATAGCTTAGCATCATGATGGATCCACAGGTATGAATCAATAGGCATCCACCCCTCCTTTTGTGATTTGATGGTTCCGTCTAACTTGTGCAACTGCTTTTTGGCTGGATAAGTAGCAAATTCATCAAAATTGAGGTGCCTTTTTCCCTCGTTCGTATGGTCTGCCATCCACCACGCGATGGGTTGGATATGAAAATACCAGGGATAACGGGTGTTGTTGCTATGGCAATCATAGCAGGCTATGCTAAGCGTGTGTTCCACATCAGGCGGAATAGCATAATGCGCTCTAATTGCGTTTGTTTGTAAAGTTTGAGTTTGGTTCTTATCTGGCCTGAACAATTGAATTACTACCAGTATAACAAGTATCGCTAAAAAAATACGTCGTGCCATTTGGATCTACTTTAGAGTGATAATCCAAATAAAAGAATAATTAAGCGAAATGTTTTTGAATAGTTTCTAAAAGTTCTGTAGTAATATTACCATTGGTGGCCACAATTTCGCGTGTGCCGGTGCAATCTCTACCACCTTTAAAGTTAACCGCATCGCCACCAGCCTGTCTTACAATCACAATACCTGCCGCCATATCCCAGGCATTTAAATTGTATTCGTAATAAGCATCAAAGCGTCCACAGGCAGTATAAGCCAGGTCAACAGCGGCTGAACCTAAACGGCGGAGGCCGTGGCAACTGCGCATCAATTCAGAGAACAGGTCGATATATTTGTGTTGCAAGCTGAAGTTGTAATACGGAAATCCCGTAGCTAACAGACTATCGGCAATTGTGGGGCTTTTACTTACTTTAATTTCCTTACCGTTTAAGTATGCGGGTGTATCGGCAGAGGCATAGAAACATTCATCAAGATTTATTTCATACACCACTCCTGCTACTAACTCATCATATTCTTTTAGGGCAATACTAACCGAATAAACAGGCAGACCATGGATAAAATTGGTGGTTCCGTCCAACGGATCAATGATCCAGTTATAACGCTCACCTACCTTCGTAGCTGTTTTCTCTTCGGTAATAAAGCCGGCCTCCGGAAGTACTTTGGAAAGCGCTGCTACTATCTTTTGTTCCGCTCCTTTATCAACATAAGAAACAAGGTCATTAAGCCCTTTATATTCTATTTTATCAGGATCGAAGTTCTGGCGTTCTTGCTTGATAAAAGCGCCAGCTTCTAAGGCTACATCAACGACTTGTCTGGTGATTTGTTCGAGCATGTCTTAAAGATAGATTAAATGAAAACAGTTTATGAATAAAAAAGCTTGCGCCAAATAAACTTAAAGCCGCAGCAATACGGGCCACCGTAGGTTGCAGATGAATATACTGCACCATCATTTTGAGCACCCACAAATTGGCAAAATAACCAATGATAGCCACGGAAACAAAACGTACAAATTGTTTACCCGGCGACAAGGTTGACTCTGAGAATACAACGTATCTGTTGACCAAAAAATTAACAATTACGCCGGAAAAGAAGGATATTGAGAAAGATAAGTAATAGTTGTTAAGCTCGTAATTGATAACCTTATAGCTTTGGTTCTTAAAAGCAAAATTGTTGAGTATGTAAAAAAGAACAACATCAGTAATAAAACCTAAACCAGCGGAGAAAACAAATCTGATCACCTGGTTACTGATCATTTTTTCCCATAAGCGCTTAACTGCCATGCCCAACCTCTTGCTTCTTTGCCCTGCTCAAAACTATCGCCGTCATCATAATTCCGGCAATGATAAGGCATGATGATATAAATTCTGCCTGTGTAAATGAAAAATTACCAATATGGTAGCGGGTATTTACCCGGATTAACTCAATAAAAAAGCGTTCCAGACCATTTAGAATCAGGTAAATGCCAAACATCAGTCCAGGTACTTTAATCTTGTCGCGGATGCTCCATAAAAAGAGGAATAACAATAAACAAACCACACATTCATAAAACGATGTAGGATAAACCGGCAACTTTAACGCATAGCAATATTTACCCACGCAATTTGGAATCGGGTTGTCATGATCAACCATGTTTACATTATGGGGAAAGTTGAAGGACCACATCCAGTCTGGTGCCCAGCTTAGCCAATGCGGTTTTGGGGCAAGATTGGGAATGCCCCAGTCGCCATCGCCCGACATCTGGCAGCCGATACGGCCCACAGCGTAAGCAAGCATCATGCCCGGCGCGCCAATATCCAGCATGGTTAAAGGTTTGATGCCATGTTTGTTGGCGATATAAAGTACAGCCGCGCCACCGCAAATAAGGCCACCATAAAAGGTAAGCCCGCTAAAGCCAATAAGCATACCTACCGGATCGGCCATAAAATCATTCCAGTTCTCTAAAGCATTGAAAATTTTAGCACCGGCAAAACCAAATATAGCGGCCCAAACTAAGATGTTACCCATCAATTCGTGCGGATGAACGGTAACCACTTTTTTTACAGGCTGCGGCAGGCGTTGTTTTTTATTCTCGGCATAAGCCCAGTAAATAAATATCGCTGCGAAAGCTAAGCCTCCTCCTAAATTTCCTTTTGCAGACAGCAAAAAATCCTGCGGACTATCAACCAATTCATGGTAATTGGTGAACGCAGCGATCAGTTTAAAACCTATGATGAAACCGATGATACCGTTGGTGATATAGTCGGTTACCGACATGGACTGGCCTTCGATCACTGTTTTTTGAAAGGGATGAACATAGCCCAGCTTCTCTTTGCGCTTAAACTCCTCAGCAAAAGCCCAGTATGCTGCCAGAAAGGCCAGCGCTACAAAAAAACCAAATGTTTGAAATGGAAGCGGAATATTGATACCAGTAAAGTATCTAAGCAGATCAGACAACGTAGGAAACATAGGTTGTTATTTACAGGGCGAATATAGAATTAATGTACTAATATTTCGTCGCTTTCGGTTATTTCAACATCACCATCGGGCGCTATCGCTGTTAGTTTAACCGCTTTAAGCTCGTTAACCAGCACGGGATCATACTTAGCCTTAACCTTTACATAGTTGCGCGTAAATCCGTGCATAAAGCCATCTTTCACATCGCCCTCAAAAAGTACTTCGGCAGTTTGATTTAGCTGTCCTTCGTAAAAAGCTCTGCGTTTCTTGTCAGACAGGATATGCAACATCTTGCTCCTTTCGGCACGCTTAGAGCCTGGCACAGAACCACTCATTTCTGCCGCAGGAGTATTTTCCCGCTCAGAGTAAGTGAATACGTGCAGGTAAGAAATATTAAGTTCGTTAAGAAAGTTATAGGTATCGATAAAATCTTCCCTTGTCTCGCCCGGAAAGCCTACGATCACATCTACGCCGATGCAACAATCCGGCATCAACTGTTTGATCTTTGCTACCCGGTCCGCATATAGTTCTCTGCGATACCGGCGGCGCATCAACGACAGGATCTTGTTAGAGCCTGATTGCAATGGAATATGGAAGTGCGGAACAAACTTTTTGGATTTAGCTACAAATTCAATAATCTCATCCGTCAACAAGTTAGGCTCAATAGATGAAATACGGATACGCTCAATACCCTCAACCTCATCAAGCGCTTTAACCAGGTCCACAAACTTATCCTCGCGTTTGCCGTCGCGGATGCCGAAATCTCCGAGATTTACACCTGTCAATACAATTTCCTTCACCCCCGACGCAGCTATTTGTTTCGCTTGTTCAACAGCGTTGGCAATGGTATCGCTCCGGCTGTTACCGCGTGCTAAAGGAATGGTACAGAATGAACAGGAATAATCGCAGCCGTCCTGCACTTTAAGGAAAGTACGCGTACGGTCGCCGATGGAATATGATGAAATGAATTGATTAGCTTCGGTAACAGGCTGGTTATAGACCTCAGCCTTTGGCTTTTTGGTAAGGTCGGTAATATGGTCAACAATTTGAAATTTCTCTGCTGCGCCTAACACCATATCAACTCCCGGTATTTCCGCAATCTCGGCAGGCTTTAATTGTGCATAGCAACCAACAATGGTTATATAGGCATTAGGAGAAATTTTAAGTGCTTCTTTCACCACCTTCTTGCATTTCTTATCAGCGTTCTCAGTCACCGAGCAAGTATTAATCACAAAAACATCGGGCGTTTCGGTAAAGTCAACAGTATCATATCCCGCCTTGTTAAAAAGACGACCAATGGCTGAGGTTTCCGAATAATTGAGTTTGCAGCCTAAGGTATAAAAAGCAACTTTTTTGTTCATTATATTCCGGCCGCAAAGATACAGTTTTTGAGGTTGGATTTCGGATTTTCGATTTCGAATTTACTTTTAGCCTAGAAATGCGAAAGTCGAAGTGCTAAATGCGAAATGAATATTTGCAATATTTAACCTTTTTTATTTTGCTTAATAACCTTCGCATTTCAACTTTCGCACTCCGAATTAATCCTCGCTCCACCGGTAGCTCTCATTCTCCAACCCAATCAGGTCAATCACCCGGTTCACTACAGTCATGGCTACTTCTTCGATAGTTTTGGGTTTGCTATAGTAAGACGGTACTGCCGGGCAGATAATTCCACCAGCTTCTGTTACCGTCGCCATATTGCGGATTTGAATCAGGTTAAGTGGCGTATCTCTGGCCACGAGGATTAGTTTGCGGCGTTCTTTAAGTACCACATCTGCAGCCCGGATAATCAGGTCATCGGATGTCCCCGCAGCGATACGGCCGAGTGTGCCCATGGAGCATGGTACAACCACCATGGTATCAAACCTGGCCGATCCTGATGCAAAGGGGGCCATAAAATCATTTTTAGGATAGATTTTATAGGGCAGATCGTTGTAATCGTCATTGTCAAGTTCAAAGCGCCATACATCCTTGGCATTGTCAGACATAATTACGGCAACTTCCTGTATCTGAGCGGAAAGCTTTTGCAATTGATCTAATAATAGTTTGGCGTAAATAGAACCGCTGGCACCGGTAACTGCAACTACAATCTTTCTTTTCATGTTTGGAGATAACAAGACAAAGAAACAAAAGTTACGGGCATAAAAAAAGGGTCAAGTAACTCGTACTCGACCCTACATCTACCTATGAAAAACATGCCCTATGAGAGGGCAGTACAAATGTACAAATGTTTTTTTATTTCCAATAAAATTTTACAAAAAATATTAAAAATGGTCAGAACAATTCTTGTCAATTAGTGTTTGTATGATCCCATCAACCATACCAACGCTCGGCACAAAGATAGTTTTGATATTGGACCACTTCATCACCGTAAGATAAATTTCTGATGCTGGGATAATTACGTCGGCCCTATCCTCTTTTAATCCAAGTACGTTGATCCTTTCTTTTAATGAAAAAGAATTGAGATAGTTATAGAGCGACTTTAACTTATTGAAGCTCATTGGGTCCCCCTCCTTTTCTTCAGCCAGTTTATAAAGCTTGTTAATGTTGCCGCCAGTGCCTATGGCCGAAATATTTTTGAATTTGCGGGTGTTTTCCCGGATAAATTCTTTCATCTCGTTCCAGGTCTCTTCTTTATCCTGATTATCGAGAATACGGATGGTGCCTATATTGAAAGAGCGCGAAGCTTGCAATTGCCCTTCTGAAAATAAGGACAACTCAGTACTCCCCCCGCCTACATCAATGTACAGGTAGTTCTTGGATTTGTCTATATTCTGTTCTACGTGACTGGCGTAGATGATCTTAGCCTCGCGTTCGCCATGAACTATTTCGAGATCGATATTGGCCTCGGTTTTTACGCGCTCAACAATCTCTGCACCGTTATCAGCTTCTCGCATAGCCGATGTTGCACACGCCATATAATCACTAACCTTGTAAACATCAATTAGGTTACGAAAGGCCTGCATTGCTTTCACCAGGTCGGCCGCTTTCTTATCAGAGATATGCTGATTCAAAAAGGCATCGTCGCCCAGCCTCAGCGGTACCCTGATCAGCGTATTTTTTTTAAAAGAGATCGCATCCTGATTTTTAATAATGTCAGCGATCAGCAGTCGTACTGCATTTGAACCGATGTCAATGGCGGCGTATTTCAATTTTTTGAAATTTTAGTTTTCAAATAGTGATATATGTCAATTTGCGCTCTGCAGGGCAAATCGGTTTTGGTTTTATGGTACTTATTGGAGTTGGTACTCGTTATTTCCCTTGCCTTGGTATTGTCTTGTAATTGAATGTCGATAATATCTCTGATCTCCTGTCTTAACGATGGATCTTCTATCGGAAAACCAACCTCTACCCGGTTATCAATATTACGGGTCATAAGATCGGCCGAGGTAAGGAACATTTTCTCCTTGCCATTATTGCAAAATATCAATACCCGTGCATGTTCAAGATATTTATCTACAATACTAATCACAGATATATTTTCGCTGAATCCCTTCACGCCGGGCACTAAACAGCACATACCGCGAATGATCATCTGTATTTTCACACCAGCATTGCTCGCCTGATATAGCTTGGCAATCATCTGCTCGTCAGAAAGACTGTTCATCTTCAGGATCATATAAGCAGCTTTACCGGCCTTGGCATTTTTAATTTCATTATCGATCTGCTTCATCAAAAATGGCCGCGAATCCACCGGTGAAACCACGAGATGCTTGAATCCCTTCGGAAGTATGGATCGATTTAAATCCTTAAATACTTCTACCAAGTCATTGGTTATTTTCTTCCGACAAGTGAAGATAGTATGATCGGCGTAGATTTGAGCAGTCTTTTCGTTAAAGTTTCCAGTAGACAGGCATGCGTAATAAACCATCTTGTTTTTTTCCAAACGGCTCACCAGGCATATTTTAGCGTGCACTTTATAGCCCGGTATCCCATAAACCACGTTAACGCCCTCTTCTTCCAGGCGGTTGCTCCAGTGAATATTATTTTGCTCGTCAAAACGGGCTCTTAATTCAATAACGCAGTTTACTTTTTTGCCGTTTCTTACCGCATTGATCAAGGCGTGTACCACCCTTGAATTTTCTGCCAGACGGTACACACTTATGCTAATTTCCTTCACCCTCGGATCGATAGCTGCCTCCCGGAGAAAATGGATGGTGTGATCAAAAGACTGATATGGCGTGCTAACCAGATAATCGCGCTTGGCAATAAAGCTTAATAAACTTTTCCCGAATGACAATCCTTCAACCGGAACAGGCGCCACACGCTTGTATTCAAGCTCGGGCCTACCCACGTTTGGAAAGCTGATAAAATCCTTAAAATTCTGATACCGGTTACCTGGAATTAAGTTCTCTGGATAAAGGCTCATTTTGCTGGTTATAATATCCAGCATATCCTTTGGCAACGCAGCATCAAACAGCAAACGCATGGGTTTACCTTTGCGGCGTTTCTGCAAACTTTTTGATAAGGCATCGATAAACTTCTCGCTTACTTCCTTATCCAAATCAAGTTCGGCATCCCGCGTGAGCTGAATGGAGTATGCTTCGATACTATCGTGATCAAATATGAAAAAGATATCCTCGAGGCTGTAGCGAATAATATCGTCAAGCAGAATAATGAATTTAAGATCATTGGTTTCGGGCAGCACCAAAAAACGCGAAAAGTTATCGGGTAGTTCAATCAATGCATATTTGGCTTTTTTGTCTTTACAAAGTTTTACAAAGAAATAGCTGGCCCTATCGCGCAATTCTGGAAAAGGCATACCGTCTTCCAGCATAATAGGTACAAGGGTAGCCAGCAACTTTTCGCGGAAGTATTGCTTTACAAAGGCGCCACGGGTAACGTTGAGCTGTTTCTCATTGAGGATAAATATTTTTTCGGCCGATAACTCTTTTATGATATCCTCATACAAGTGGTTAAACTTTTTCTCCTGCTTAACAACCTGATTTTTGATCTGATTGAGCACTTTTTTAGGATTGTAGCCCAAAAGCGCCTTTGCTTTTTCGTTGAGATTGCTTAAACGGCTGAGGGTGGCAACGCGTACACGGTAAAATTCATCGAGGTTAGAAGAGAATATGGCCAGAAACTTTATGCGGTCAATCAAAGGCACAGAAGGGTCAGCTGCTTCTTGCAGTACTCTATCATTGAAGTACAACCAACTGATCTCTCTGTTTATTAAAGGTATACGTTTTTTTTGCGCCATAATTTATTGCACCGGCAAACAGCTCTGCTTGCAAAGCTGCTTATTTATTTGTTAAGATAATATTAACATAAGTTTAAAAAGGTGTTTTTGATTTAATATCTATCGCTAATATTTTTCGTTACCTTGTTACTTGCTTTTATCTACTTTTGCAAACACATCAACATAGTAAACCAAAATGCCTTCATTCGACATCGTAAGTAAAATAGACGGACAAACGCTTGATAATGCGATTAATAACGCCAAGAAAGAGATTTTAAACCGTTATGATTTCCATGACTCAAAAAGCACAATAGACCTGGACAAGAAAACCAACCAGATTACCATTGTTACGGAAAATGATATGCGCCTTAAGGCTATAGAAGATTCTATTATCAGCAGGATGATGAAACAACATCTTGATCCTAAATCACTTGATTTTGGCAAGGAGCAATATGCATCCGGCAACATGATCCGTAAGGAAATAACCGTTAAAGAAGGTATCGATAAAGAAGCTGCTAAAAAGCTTGTCAAGAAAATAAAGGATAGCGGACTAAAAGTACAAGCCTCCATCATGGACGACCAGGTTCGTGTACAAGGCAAAAAAATTGACGACCTGCAAGCCGTGATCAGCCTTTGCCGCAATGAGGATTTCGGCCAGCCCCTACAGTATATTAATATGAGGAACTGATTTTGTTCAGTTGTTCATTGGTCACTTGTCATTAGTTATTTGTTCATTGGTGATTAGCACGAAGTAACGGTTAAAAGAAATTCTGTAATTTCTTCAATTCCAAAAATTCGAGTTCCAGACAGTCACTAATGACAAATGAACAACTGAACTAATGAACATCTTCCGTTCCTCCTTCAGGGGGTTAGGGGTAAAAAAAGCGGCCGGAACTTGCTTCCGGCCGCTTCATCAAACTAAACCAACAACCTATTATGAAAACT
>Ga0157369_10006576_pt1 | contig 13446 bp, 9 predicted proteins | sample C25metaG_FD_113461 | JGI IMG/M metagenome (GOLD analysis project Ga0157369, IMG submission 113461) | Corn rhizosphere microbial communities from Kellogg Biological Station, Michigan, USA - C2-5 metaG | ecosystem: Host-associated > Plants > Roots > Rhizosphere > Soil | place: USA: Michigan...
CTTTCATATTGGGCTGCATGACGCGGAAACGCTGATCATAGGACTGCCGGGCATTCTGGCACACGAGGTCCACAAGGGAACGCTTCTCCCCACGCTGCGGCGCGGCGATCTCGACTTTGCGGCCGGTGCGCTCCGTAAGGGCACGCGCGAGGAGTGGCCGGTCCGGAAAATCGACGGGTACATAGACGGCACGCGGCACATAAGGCTGGTCCAGATAGAGCTGCTTGAGCAGCGATGAGAAGAAAGCGGCGGGTGAGAAGTCAGTTGAAGTTGATGGTTGATGGGTGTCAATTGCCGCCCGGGGAGCGCCTTCGTCTTTGAGCGTGGAGGTTTCTTCGGCCACCGCAGAGTCCTGAAGGATTTCAGGAAAGGGACGTGTCGGGTCAGGATGGATGCAGGGCAGTACTTCTTCTTCGGGGAAGGGCGTTTCGAGGCAGGAAGGGTCGAGATGCGCTTGCGTGCTGAAGACCTTGGGATCCTTCGACTGCTCAACCGGAGATTGCGAGTTGCTTGGCTCAGGATAACGAGCGTCCGATGAGTCTGAATCCTGATCTTCGTTCAGGTTGGCATCGATGAGCTCAGGCAAATCTTCCCAAAAGAAGTCGCGGCGGTCGACAATTTTGCCAGCGCGCATGTGGAAGAGGTTCACAGCCAACATCCCATTCTCATAGTGAAAGCCAAAGACGTCCGCGTCTTCGTTTTCGGCGCTGGCGATGCGCTGTTTATCCTGCATCTGGTGGACGGTGACGACCTGGTCACGTAATCGGGCGGCGAGCTCGTATTGCTCGGCCTCGGCGGCTTGTTGCATACGACCGGTCAGGCGAGACTCCAGTTCACTGGGCTTGCCATCGAGAAAGAGCTGTACGTCGCGGATGGTCTGCTTGTAGACCTCAGGGGTGGTAAGACCCTCGACACAGGGTCCGAGGCAGCGCTTGATGTAGTACTGGAGGCACGGGCGCGGATGATATCGGGAGAGATCGACCTTGCAGCTTGGGACAAGGAAGCTGCGGTGAATAAGATCGACGAGGCGGTGCGCCAGATTACCGGGGAAGTATGGGCCAAAGTAGGCTGAGCCGTCCTTGCGAAGCCTGCGCGTAACAAACACCTTGGGATAACGATCAGAGAGCGTGAGCTTGATGTACGGGTAGGTTTTGTCGTCCCGGAGCAGAATATTGAAGCGGGGCTTGCGCTGCTTGATGAGGTTGTTTTCGAGCGCCAAGGCCTCATGCTCATTTGCGACCGTTATGTAGTCGACGTCAACGGCCTCGCGCATGAGGGAACCAGTCTTGGCGTTCGCCTGGGACGCCTCCAGAAAATACGAGCGGACGCGCGCACGGAGGTTTTTCGCCTTGCCGACGTAGATAACCTCGCCTTCGGCGTTCTTGTAGAGATAACAACCAGGCAACGCCGGGATGGTGCGGATTTTCTGCTGAAGGTCCATTTCAGGCTGGAGCACTAGTTTAGATGGTTTGTGGAGTTGGACTTTAGATGGTTTGTGGAGTTGGACGACTCCGGCCGCTCCTTGACCTCGTGGAGCAGAACGGGCGTAAGTTTGACGTGCAACCGAGGAAAACTTACTGAGGGAGGGCGTGCAGCTCGAGGGTGAATATCGAAGTAACAATACCCGAATCAATGACTTAACCTAAATGCGAGATTGGCATGACGATTGCATCTGGTGAAGGTGCCAAAAGTTGTGGCAGCAAAACCTTTGCCCAGGAGATGTCGGCCATGAATGTCGATACCAATGTACGGAGTACGAACATGATTTCCTCCACCAAGATGTACGGCTCGGCCGTACTGGCCAGTGCGCTCGCGCTGACGATGACCATCGGCTGCTCGACTAAGAATTACGTGCGCTCGCAAACGGGTCCGCTGATTCAGCAGACCAACGATCTGGACGCGAAGACGGCTCAAGATCACCGGAACATTACCGATACAGATCGCCGGGCCCAGGCCGGTATCAGCAAGGCCCAGGACGCGGCCAGCCAAGCGGATCAGCATGCACAGGCCGCGGGCCAGTCTGCCGAACAGGCTAACGGCGCGGCGCGTGAGGCGGTCAACCGTGTCGATACGCTGCAGGGCGTGATTGCGAACCTGGATCAGTACAAGCCGATCTCGGACATCAGCGTGACGTTCGGATTCGACAAGTCTGTTCTGACCAAGGCGGACAAAGAGCAGCTTGATCAGTTTGCGTCCACTCTCCAGAACGCTCGCGGCTACATTCTTGCGGTGACTGGTGGCACGGATTCAGTGGGCGATGCGCAATATAACTACCAGCTGAGCAATCGCCGCGCGGACGCCGTGGTGAATTATCTGGAAACGAAGTACAGCATAGCGCCCCATAGGTTTTACCTGATCGGAATTGGCAAAGATGACCCGGCTGCGGATAACAAGACGGCGGAGGGACGTGCGAAGAACCGGCGCGTTGAGATCAAGCTGATGTCGAACATGTCGCAGGGTTCGGGCAGCGCGGCAGGCTCAACTACGGGATCCGCGCAACCGGCAGGTATGCAGGGTGCTTCATCGGGTGGTGAATAATCCTGGGCTAAGGTAATCAACCCCGATGAAGTTGAGCGCGCTCGGTCATACCGGGCGCGTTTCATTTTTGCTGCTGGTGGGTGCGACTCCGGAGCGCGAGTAAACTGGAAATATGGCCGGATTGGAAGAGCAGGAGAGTGATTCCGCGATAGCTGCGCTGGCGCAATCTATTGCGATTATGGCGAGGCTTCGCGCTCCGGGCGGCTGTCCATGGGACCGAGAACAGACCTTCGACAGCATCAAGAAGTACACGCTCGAGGAAACCTACGAGGTATTTGACGCCATCGAGCGCAGAGCCTGGGCGGATCTAAAAGACGAACTCGGTGATTTGTTGCTCCAAGTGCTTTTCTATGCACAGATGGCTTCAGAGGCTGGGTATTTCGATATCGGTGATGTAGCGGAGAATTTGAACGCCAAGTTGATCCGCCGGCACCCGCATGTATTTCCCGTAAACGGAACGCTCGTCGAGGCGAAGGATGCAGGCGCCGTTCTGCGTAACTGGGACGAAATCAAACGCACAGAGAAGACCCAGACCGGGACAGAAGCTGTGAAGATGCCGGCGAAAACGTCTGGACTGGACGACGTACCTCGGTCGATGCCGGCGGTGATGGAAGCGGCCAAGCTGGGATCAAAGGCGGCGAAGGTAGGCTTCGATTGGCCCGATGTGCAGGGGATCCTAGCAAAGGTAGAGGAGGAGATTGAGGAGTTGCGCGTCGAGGTGGGCGCTCCTGAAGGCGTGAATCGCACGAAGGCGCAGGAAGAATTAGGCGACCTGATGTTCTCCGTTGTGCATCTAGCTCGCCACCTGAAGATGGACCCCGAGGGCGTTTTGCGCGCGGCGAACGCTAAATTTCGGCGGAGATTCGCGGCGATGGAGGGTGAGGCTGGAGGGTTTGACGAACTGGGCAAGCTCACCGCAGATGACCTCGAGGGGCTGTGGAGCAAGGCGAAAGCGGACGTAGAGGTGCGGTCTTGAGTACCGAGGAATCCGCACAGCAGGCGCGTGAGGTACGCATCGCGCCTGTCAAGGAGCTCTCGGATTTCGAGCAATGCGTCGCTGTGCAGCTTGCGGTTTGGGGATACAGCGACAGTGATTTGATTCCCAAACGTGTGTTCGTTGTGGCGAGCGCAATTGGAGGGCAGGTAATTGGTGCGTTCGCCGGAAAGCGGCTGGTTGGATTTGCGATGTCGCTGCCGGGACTTCGCTGCGGTAAATCGTATCTGCACTCCCACATGCTGGCCGTGCTGCCGGAGTACAGGAACTCGGGCTTGGGAAGGCGTTTGAAGCTAGCCCAGCGGGAGAATGCGCTGGAGAGTGGCATCGAGCGGATGGAATGGACGTTCGACCCGCTCGAGATCAAAAATGCGCATCTGAATATTGCACGCCTGGGAGTGGTTGTGAGGAGATATATGCCGGACTTTTATGGACCGTCCACCTCGCCGCTGCAGGGGAACTTGCCGACTGACCGCCTGGTCGCAGAGTGGTGGCTCCGATCATCGCGGGTTGAGCAGGTATTAAGCGGGATTGTGAATGAAAATCCACCGAAAAATTCAGAAAACAGTGGAAAAGCTGTGGAACGGATCACAATTCCAGCGGCTGTGTACGAGTGGAAACGAAGCGTGGAGCAGCGTAGTCTGGCCCTGTCACTCCAAACAAAGAACCGAATTGCTTTGCAGGATGCATTCAGACGAGGCCTGGCAGTCACCGGCTACGAGCGCACCGCGCAGGGAGATGGCTGCTTTGTGCTTACGCGACTGTTGGGCGCCGACCTTGGGCCAGCGTCTGAATCGACATCGCAGAACAGGACCAACAAATGCTGACTATCGATGCAATCCACCTGCGTGAGATCAATATGCCTCTCGCGTTCCCGTTTGAGACAAGCTTCGGGTCCACAACTATGCGGCGAGTTCTGCTCGTGGAGATCGAAGTAGATGGACTGAGCGCGTGGGGGGAATGCGTGGCAGGTGAGCACCCCTACTACTCAGACGAGTGCATCGACACGGCGTGGGTGGTCACCGAGAAGGAGCTGGCCCCGAGGCTTGTCGGACAGGAACTGCTGGGCGGGGGAAGCGTACCGGGTGTACTGAAACAGGTTCGTGGTCACCGCATGGCAAAGGCGGCGCTGGAGAATGCCGTATGGGATCTAGAGGCACAGCAGAAGCGGATGCCGCTTGCCAACTTGCTGGGTGGCACGCGGGAGCGGATTCCATGTGGAGTTTCGATTGGAATTCAGCCTTCGCCAGCTGCCCTGATGGATAAGATTTCAGAGGCCCTTGAGGCTGGATATCAGCGCATCAAGCTCAAGTGCAAACCGGGCTGGGATAGGAAGATATTTGAGCAGGTCCGCACTCGCTGGCCACATATCCGGCTAAGCTGCGACGCGAACTCGGCTTATCGCGTGGTGGATATCGAGCGAATCACGGAGTGGGACGAGTTTGATCTGATGATGATTGAGCAGCCGCTTTGGTACGACGACTTCTATTTCCACTCGATGCTGCAGAAGCGGATCGATACGCCGATTTGCCTAGATGAATCGATACGCAATCGGAGGGACGCGTTAGCGGCCATTGACATGGAGTCGTGCCGCATTATTAACATCAAAGTGGGTCGTGTGGGCGGCTTCTCGGAGGCCATCGCTGTCCACAATGCAGCGGACGAGCGTGGGGTTCCAGTGTGGTGCGGCGGGATGCTCGAAACGGGCGTAGGCCGGGCACACAACATCGCGCTATCTTCGCTTTCTAATTTCTCTCTGCCGGGGGATGTTTCCGCGTCGAGCCGCTACTGGGCCGAAGACATCATCGAGCCGGAGGTAACGGTGAGTGCAGAGGGAGAGATCATAGTGCCGACCGGTGTGGGATGTGGCTATGAAGTGCGGCGCGACCGGATTGAGAGGCTTACCGTGCGACAGACGACGGTACGAGCGGCGGCTCAGGTGATGGCCTAGGCTCGAGTCTTGACCCTATAAACGACGAGTTTCACCTCCGTGTAGACGTCTTTCGTCACAGAAACAATTCAAAAATTCATAGAACTGTCAACGATAATTTACATCGTGTCGCGGCTGGGCCGAATTATATTCGGTAGATTCGATTGCACTTGGGCGGGGTGCATCCTGCCATCTGCAACTTTGGTATCAGAGTTGCAACTCCGACGGGAATCTTGAACGGGCCCCCTGGAGCGACCTGGTGGCTTTGTTCCTCGGGGAGAAGAACAGTCATGAAGACCGGTCGAATCCTGTTCAGCCTATCAATTTTTATTTCACTCTTATCGTTCCATGCATTTGGTCAAGCGACCAGCGGCGACTTGGTAGGAACGGTGAGAGATCCCAGCGGGGCTGTGATTCCGAATGCGAGCGTGTCGATCAGGAACGAAGAAACCGGCGTCACTACCAACACGGCCACGAACGGCAGTGGTTTGTACCGCGCTTCGAATCTTCTGGCGGGCAGATACGACGTTGCTGTCACCGTTCCAGGCTTTCTGACCTACACGCTTCATGGCATCGGGGTTGAGCTGAACAAGACGGTGACCAGCGATATCACCCTTACGATCGGTGCCCGCACTACGATAGAGGTTTCAGCCGAGGCGACGGCTGCCCTCGACACCACCAGTACGAATCTGACAACAAGCTTTACCAATACCGAAGCCTCGAACGTTCCCACCGCGTCCGTCGGAGGGGCAACTGGAACTGGCCTACAGAGCGGTGTTTTGAATCTGTCGTTGCTTAGCCCAGGCGTTGCCTCGACCGGAGGCCTCGGGCTTGGGGTCGGTCCTTCTATTGGCGGGAATCGCCCTCGGAACAATAACTTCCAGATTGAAGGGAACGACAACAATAACAAGGCGGTCACCGGGCCTCTTGTTTATATCGGCAACGACGCTATTGGAGGCGCCACTCTCATTTCCAACCAGTTTTCACCGGATTTCGGTCATTCGTCCGGTGGCCAGTTCAACTCCACGATTGTCTCGGGAACTAATACCTTCCACGGGAGAGTATTCGAGTATTTTCAGAATCGAAATTTGAACGCAGCCAGCGGAATTGCTGGCGGCAAGATCCCCAACCCCAAATATGACAATAACCGCTACGGAGGCCAGATAGGCGGCCCGATCCTCAGGGACAAGCTTTTCTTCTTTACCGAGTTTGAGCGGCAAACTCTTGGCCAGAACGTGAGCACCTTTGTCTGCGTCCCAACTGCAGCCGGCATCGCAACGCTGAACAGCCTCGCATCCAGCTACGGTTTCAGCCAGACCAATCTCCAGGAGTTCACGAAAGTAACGCCCCTTCCGAACTATCTAGGCGGAGCTCAGGTCAACGACGCTACGGACAATGCTTGCGGCACCGAGAAAACAGGACCGCAGTACATCACCGTAACCAATCGTGGTTCAGCGAAGACGCAGATTCCCCTTGGCAATTACCTGATCAATGCCGGCGCGCCTCTGCTCTTTGATTCGTTCGTCAGCAGCGTCGATTACACAATTTCCAGCAAGGACTCTCTGCGCCTTCGGTACATTCATAATTGGGAGTCCCAAACGGATAGCGGAGCTAACTCGGGCGAGACTCTGCTGCCAGTCTTTTACACCCAGGAGCCATTCAAGTGGCACCTGTTCGCCTTATCTGAGTACCACCTCTTTACTGCTAACCTGACCAACGAATTCCGTATCGGTTTCAATCGCTACGAGAACACACTGACCGCGGGTGACTTCAAGTATCCCGGTCTGGATCAGTATCCGCAATTGACGTTCGACGACCTTGGTACCTTGAACCTGGGCGCTGACCAGAATGCGCCTCAATTCACAATCCAGAATCTATATCAGGCAACCGATAACGTCTCCTACATCAAAGGGAATCACACCTTCAAGATCGGCTTTGACGGGCGCAAGTACATTTCGCCTCAAGGCTTCACGCAGCGCGCTCGTGGAGATTACGAATACGCCTTAACCGACCAGTTCTTCCATGACCTCGCACCGGATCAGAATGGCTTTGCCGAGCGCTCGACCGGAAGTCAAACCTATTATGGCGACCAGACTGCACTGTATGGCTATGCCAATGACACGTGGCGTGTACACCCCACATTCACCCTTAATGTGGGTCTTCGTTACGAGTTCACTTCAGTACCTACTGGTGAACGTGCTCAGGCCCTAAACAGTGTGGCATCCGTCCCGGGCTTGGTAGACTTTCATGCGCCCAAGCCAACGTATACCGCGCTCGCGCCGCGTTTCGGTATCAACTGGGCTCCCAATGAGAAGACAGTAGTGAGGGCTGGTTTCGGCATCGCATACGACGTGCTCTTCGATAACCTCGGTACGCTTTCGTTCCCACCGCAGTATTCATCCACGCAGGATGTCGGCACGGGAAGCGCTCCTGGTTACCTATCGCCCAATTTCCTGAAGAACGGTGGTCTACCCCCCGGCACCGGGTCCGGCACCGTGGTTCTTTCTCCCGCAGCCGCACGAGCCGCGACATCGGCCTATATACCTGACCAGGTTCTGCCCTATTCGGAAACCTACACCCTTACCATCCAGCGCACGATTGGAAGCAACTATACCGCTGAGATCGGTTATATCGGAACACGCGGTATCCACCTTCCGACGCAGGACCAGATCAACATTCAGCCGAGAGTCACTCCGACCAACCAACTCTTCACGGTCGCGGGCTCCACTGTTCTCCAAGCTTCAGGTAGCGGCGCCACTACATTGGCCGCTATTCAGAGTTTGTCGAACATCGTACCGGCTTGGAAGGCTGCCGGCTTTACAAGCAAGATCACTTCGTACCAGCCGTTTTCACAGTCCAACTACAACGGTCTGATCGCTAACCTCACTCGCCGTTTCCAGAACGGGTTGCAGATGAACCTTTCTTACACCTGGTCGAAGACCATGGATGATGCTACTGCCGAGGTGTTCTCCACAGTCCTTACTCCGCGGCGTCAGCAGAACTCTCAATGCATCTCCTGCGACTACAGCCGTTCGGCACTGGATCGTACCCACCGCCTCACGCTCGAAGCTATCTACGATGTTCAGGCATACAAGCACTCCGGCAACTTCCTTATGAAGAACCTCGTCGGCAATTGGGTAGTCGCGCCTATCTATACCTACGAGTCGCCTGAATATGCGACGGTACTCTCCGGCGTAAACTCTAACCTTAATGGCGATAGCGGTGCCGCAATTGATCGGGCGATCATCAATCCTAAGGGTGTAAAGAGCACAGGCAGCGGTGTCACTGCGGTAAAGAATGGAGCCGGAGACGTCATTGGCTACACGGCCGATAACCCGAACGCTTATTACATTCAGGCGGGTCTGGGTACCTTACCGAATGCTGCCCGGAATACGCTGCCGATTCGTCCGATCGACAATGTAGATGTGGGATTGTACAAGCGCATCACATTCCACGATCGGTATTCGATAGAGGCCGGAATTCAGGCGTTCAACGTTCTCAATCACCCGCAATATCAGCCTGGTACCGTCGACAACGTCAACAACCCGAGCTTTACTTCCAGCTACAACTTCCAGACTGTGACCAACGCTTTCTTCAATCGTCCGGAGAAGGAGTTTCTCAACCAGGCTCGCACCATGCAACTCACCGGCAAGATCACCTTCTAAAACTCACGGGTAATTAAGCAGAAGGCAGCTACGGCGGCCTTCTGCTCTGGATGTCAGCGTAGGCGGACCCCTTTTGCCTCCGGCCCCACTGCTGTGATAATTGCGATGGCCACAGCGACCAGAATTACCGTGCCCGAAAGCGCCATGTTGAGCGCTCCTCCGTTGTGTCGATCCGCATACATCTGTTGAAAAATGCTATTGCGGGACGAGATCAGGTTGCCAAGTTGATACGCAAAACCCGGCAGGATCGCGCGGACTGGGGCAGGGGAGAGCTCATTCAGATGCGCGGGAATAATGCCCCAGGCGCCCTGAACCATGAATTGCATTAGGAAGCCGCCGGTGGCCAGCATGACGGCTGTGTGCGACCAGGCCCAGAGCGGCACCATCGGAATCGCAAGCAGCGACGCGGCAACGATGGTGGTGCGCCTGCCGAACCGCTCTGACAACGCGCCGCAACAAATGCCACCTGCCAGTGCTCCGAGATTCCCAATCGCCGCAATCAGGCCGATTAGTGATGGGCTCAGCCCATGATCGTGGAGAAAGGTAGGGTAAAGGTCCTGAGTGCCATGGGAGAACGCTGTAAATGCCGACATTAGAAGCACCAAAAAGAGGAATCGCAGGAAGTACTGCAGTATCGCCGACCAGCCCATTTTTGCCTGAACGGATCTTTTGGACTTGCCGGCCGCCCATACCGGCGATTCCTCTACGCAAAGACGAAGGTAAAACGCGAGCAGTGCTGGAAGGGCTCCGATCATGAACATGACGCGCCAGTTCGTCATTATCCCGGTTCCATGGAGGTGCGGAAAGAGTACTCCGAACAAAGCAGCTGCCAGGAGATTGCCAATTACGTAGCCTTCCTGCAGCAGGCCGGAAAAGAAACCGCGATTCTCAGGCGGCAGTGTTTCTAGAGCAAGCGCAGCACCAACTCCCCACACGCCTCCCATGGCGATGCCGAACAGGGCGCGACAGATCAAGAAGCTATGCAGCGTAGGGGCGAACGCAGACCCAAGTTCGAAGATGGAGAACGCAACCACGTTGATTATCAACGTGCGTCGGCGACCGTAGAATTCTGCCACTATTCCGAAGAGGAAAGCTCCAACGGGACGCATCACAAGGGTCCAGAAGATCGCCTCTTCCACCTCTTTGCGAGTGGTGTGGAAGGTAATTGTGATTGCGGTGAGACAAAAGGTGAGGAGGAAGAAATCGAATGCATCCAGCGTCCAGCTAAGGAAGCAGGCGGCAAAAGTTCTGCGCTGCTGCGCATTCAGTTCACGGAAGTTGGCGAAAAAGGCCATCCGCCGAATCCTATCATTCGAATGCCGGAGCGGCGCAGAGCCGATTTACATCTTTACCCGGAGCGGTGGCTCAGGTGCTTCAGCGGGAGGCAGAATGGCATCTGTCTCTTGCACATAGTTCTTCAGCAGCTGATGATGCAGACAGTACAGCGCAAGTTCCAGACGGTCAGAGACTCCGAGCTTGTCATAGACTTTGCGGAGATAATTCTTGATGACCTGTTCCGTTGTACCGATCTGGTAGGCAATTTCCTTATTGCGCATACCTCGGGTGATGCAACTGATGATGGCCAGTTCCTTCTTCGAGAGCTTGGGCTGAAGGCGCGGATTCGTTAGAGTCGCAGCCTGGGAGCGATAAGCCTCAATCACCCAGCTTATTGATTGATTGTCGATCCAGGTTTCGCCAGCGGCGATCTTGCGGACACATTTGATCAGCAGGTCGGGTGAGACGGAACGGGGAACGACACCGCGGACGCCGCGCCGATAGAGCTCCACGATATTAGACTCATCCGCCTCCACGACCTGAACGATGAGCTTGGCGTCGGGAGCGCGGCGTACCAGCTCCGGAATGGCATCGGACGTTCCCGCAATAAGCTGGCCTTCGAGGAGAACCACGTCGGTCGGATAGCGTTGCAGGGCCGTGTGCAAGTTTGAGAGCGATTCAGCCTGGGCAACCACTCGGATGTCGTCTTCGAGAGCAAAAACTTTTTTCATGCCGACGCGATAGATCGCTTGCGAATCGGCCAGGATGACTCGAATTTGGCCAGGAGCCGGCTGCTCGTTCGAGCCGGTGTGGGGAGTGTCCGGATTGGGGGCAGAGGTCATTGATTCAGGCTTTCAGGTAGTAATCATCGATTACGGCGGCTGCCATCAGTTTCTCGTCGGAATACTGGTGGCGGACGACGCGTCCGAAGCAGTGAATGGCTACATCGGAGTCCCAGCCCATCACTTCGGAGGGCATATTCATCGTGAACTCGATCGCGCTACCGATTCTCGGGAGCTTGCTGGCTTCAAAGAGAAGCCCATTTGAAGAGATATCCCGCGTGGTGGCATCGACCGTTCCGTCCTCCGTTATCAGACGAAGGGCTAGTTTGAGAGGAAAACGCACCGCCGTGCGAACGGCGACTCTCTCAACCGGCTTTTGCCAGGCCGCCAAAATTCCTCCCCCTGGAGTAGCCAAAGACTCCGGAACCGTCTGAACGGTTACCAAAGTTATGCTACAGGAAGAATTCTGCCACCCGAAACTCACGGATACGATGGCACTAAGGTTGCATGAAGGTGAACGATGGCGGGAAAAGGTAACTACCTTGTACCAGCTCTGCTCGTAACTATTAAGTTGCCGGGCTAGGATTCGCCGCGAGATAGGTATTGATCTCTTCGTACTCTTCTTTGGACAGGCGGAAAGTGGCGGCAGGCCATACGCCTTCCACCTGCTTTGGATTCCGGCCGCCGACAATAGCTGCGGTGATCGCCGGATTGCACAAGGTCCACGCAATCGCTATTACACCGGCTGGTACCCCGTGCCGTGCACCAATGTGCTTCAGGAACTCTGCGATGGCCAGATTGCGGCTGAGTAGCGGCTCCTGGTAGTTCTTCGCGTTTCGGCGGAAGTCATCTGCCGGGAGGTTGTGCACACGCTCCTTGGTCATCGTACCGGTGAGCAGACCGGAATGCATTGGAGAGTAATTGATGACGCCCACCAAATGCTCCCTGCACCAAGGAAGAATCTCCGCTTCTACAGCACGATTCAGCATGGAGTATGGAGGTTGAAGCGATGTGATGGGTGCAATTTCCCGGCATCGCTCCATTTGCTCAGTAGAGAAGTTTGACACGCCGATGTGGCGTACCTTGCCTTCCTTCTGCAGCGCGGCCATGATGCCCCATGCTTCCTCAATGTCCTGGTCTTCGACAGGCCAGTGAATCTGGTAGAGATCGATGGCGTGGATTTGAAGGCGGCGCAGACTCTCCTCACACTCACGACGGATCTCGAGCAGGGTGCGTTTAATCTCCTTTTTCTCATTCCACACCATGCCGCACTTCGTGAAAATAAATGGCTTAACGGGGGAGGTTTTGACGTGACGCCCGACGATCTCCTCGGAATGACCGAGACCATATATGGCAGCGGTGTCGATCCAGTTCACGCCAAGGTCGATTGCCCTGTGAATGGCGGCGATGGAATCGTTGTCATCCTGGGGGCCCCAGGAATACGCCCAATCTCCACCTCCGACAGCCCAAGCGCCGAAACCTATCGACGTGAGCCACATGTCTGAGCCGCCAAGCTGACTGATCTTCATTGAAGACACCGCATCTTTCGCATCCAATCTCTCTGAACATCAGAATACCGTAAGGTACCGAACGAGGTTGATAGCCAGGTTCCATTGGGCATCGATATCTGAATAGAAAAGGGCAAATTGATGGTGGTGTGGTTTTTTCTCTTGCCTGCTGTGCGATATTGACTAATCGAGCGATGAAGCAATTGAATCAATCGAAGAAGGCCGCAGAACTCAAAAAGAGTGTCCGGAAGCTCTCAAGTAAGAAGCACGCCGAAAAAAAGGCAGCCGTTACTTTCCCGATCGGGGGCGAGCGCTTTTTCGAGCGAGACGAATCCTGGATGCTGTTTAATCAGCGCGTTCTGGAGGAGGCGGAGGACACTACGAATCCGCTTCTTGAGCGAATAAAGTTCCTGGCAATTACCGCCAGCAATCTTGACGAGTTTGTTGAGATTCGCGTAGCCAGCCTTCTACAGCGGATTGAAGATGCGTATAACGATCCAAAGAAGCCGGTGCAGGATGGCATCACTCCTCAGCAGAGCCTGGACCGGCTCGCGCCAATCCTTCATAACTTTGTGGATGCGCAGTACGCCTGCTGGAACCAGAAGTTGACACCAGCGCTCCGCGCGGAAGGCATCCGTCTGCTTTCCTGGAAGGAGCTAGACGACCGCGCCCGTGAGTATGCCTTAAATTTCTACGAGCGGGAGGTCGACCCGTTACTCACGCCCGTGACGGTTGATCCTTCGCATCCTTTTCC
>Ga0157369_10006577_pt1 | contig 13444 bp, 12 predicted proteins | sample C25metaG_FD_113461 | JGI IMG/M metagenome (GOLD analysis project Ga0157369, IMG submission 113461) | Corn rhizosphere microbial communities from Kellogg Biological Station, Michigan, USA - C2-5 metaG | ecosystem: Host-associated > Plants > Roots > Rhizosphere > Soil | place: USA: Michigan...
CGATCGTGACCTGGGCGTCAGCCTCCACCCAGGGCGCGCCGGCCTCGCGCGCCGCCGCGATGGCGCGGTCGGCCCACTCCCGGGCGGCGTCATACCCGCCCTCGGTGATCAGCGCCATCGCGTACGTCGCCATCGCCCGGGCCAGGTACCAGGTCGGCGGGCTGGGCGGGGTTTCCTCGACGGCTTGCCGGGCGACCCGGACCGCCTCGGCGAACCACTCCTTGTCGTCGCCTTCCATGAGGCTGTAGGCCAGCTGCTCGCCCACCCGGCTGCGCAGCTCCAGGTCGGCCAGCGGGTCATCCGCGGCGGGCAGCAGCGCCAGGATCCGGCGCAGCAGCGCCACCGCGCGCGGCAGGTCGCCGCCGGCGTCGGCGGCCTGCGCGGACTTCAGGCCCAGCTTGCCGCGCGACATGCCGGCCAGCTTCTCGGCGTCATCGACCCGCTCCCACAGCGCGAGCGCCTGGTCGTAGTGCCGGTGCGCCTCAGCCGGCGCGCCCAGGCGCTGGGCCTCGGCCCCCGCCAGCACCGATGCCTCCAGCGCGCCGGGAAGGTCGTGGCTGGCCAGGGCATGGTGGGCCAGCTCGGCCGCCGTGCCGGGCACGCCCGGCGCCCGGGCGGAGCGCGCCGCCAGCAGCGTGGCGATCCGGCCATGCAGCCGCGTCCGCTCCCCCGGCATCAGGTCGGCGTAGACCGCCTCGCGCAGCAGCGCGTGCCGGAAGGAGTACCCGCCATCGCCGACGTCGTCGGTCACCAGGAGCTGGTGCGCGACAAGCTCCCAGACGGCGTGGTCGTACTCCTGGTCGGTTAGCCCCCATTCATCGCGGGCCACTGACCTGATGACATCGTCCCCGGCCCGCCGCCCGGCCACCGCCGCCGCGCGCAGCACCTGCTGGGCCGCCGCCGAGACCCGCTCCACCCGGGACAGCAACAGCGCCGCCAGGCCGGAGGGGATGCGCCGAAGGGGCTCGGCGGCGTCGCAGGCGGCGGCGCTGAGCTCCTCCGCGTAGTACGCGTTGCCCTCGGCCCGCTCGACGATCCGGTTAAGGGTCACGGCGGGCAGGCTGCCGGACCCGTTGGGCGTGGCGGAGATGATTTGCGCGACAGCGGTGGGCGGCAGTGGCCGCAGCTCGATCGACGTGACCGAGGGGAGCCGCTGCAGGTCCGCGGCGACAGCGCGCAGCGGATGACGGCGATGCAGGTCGTCGGCGCGGAAGGTGCCGATGATGAGGACTCGCTCGCGGTGCAGCATGCGGGAAAGGAAGGTGAGCAGGTCCCGGGTGGAGGCGTCCGACCAGTGCAGGTCTTCCAGGATGAGCAGCACGGGGGCCTGCTCGGCGAGCTCAGCGAGCAGGCCGAGCGTCGCGCCGAACATCTGCTGGCGCGCGAGCACGGCCCAGTCCGCCTCGGCCTGCGGCCCGCCGGAGCCGTCGGGCAGCAGCCGGGCCAGGACCGGGCGCGCGCGGACGGCCTCGGCCAGCCGCACGGCCTTGTCCGGGGGCAACAGGAGGCCGCGCAGGGCGTCGGCGAAAGGCAGGTACGGGACGCTGTCGCCGATCTCGGCGCACTGCCCGCACAGCACGGTGGCGCCCCGTCTCCCGGCGATGGCGGCGACCTCGCTGACCAGGCGCGACTTGCCGATGCCGGCGTCGCCGCTGACCAGCGCGGCGACCGCGCGGCCAGCCACGGCGCCCGCCCCCGACGAGCCAGCCGAGCCCGCGGAGTCGTCAAGCAAGGCCAGCAGCGAGGCCAGCTCCGCCTCGCGCCCTACGAATCCCGCCATGCCCGTGATTATCCCATCCGGAAGTGCCGTTCTCGAACGAATAACCGGCGCGTGCGCGCGCTGCTTCCCGCCTGGCCGCCGGCATTTAGACTGGCGGCATGGAGAAGGTGAACCTGTCCGATGCGCAGTGGCGGGAACGGCTGACGCCCGATGAGTACCAGGTGCTGCGGCAGGCGGGCACCGAGCGGCCGTTCACCGGGGAATACACCGGCACCAAGACCCGCGGGGTCTACCGCTGCCGGGCCTGCGGGGCGGAGCTGTTCCGGTCCGAGGCCAAGTTCGACTCCCATTGCGGCTGGCCGTCGTTCTACCAGCCCGTCGAGGGGGACGCGGTGACGCTCATCGAGGACCGGTCGCACGGGATGCTCCGGGTCGAGGCACGCTGCGCCGCTTGCGGCTCCCACCTCGGGCACGTGTTCACCGGCGAGGGCTACGACACGCCGACCGACGAGCGGTGGTGCATCAACTCGATCTCCCTGACCTTGGATCCAGCCGAGTAGCCCCGCGGGCGTGCGGCCGGACGGGGAGATCACGCGGGGAACGACCAACGCCAGCCGGCTGCGGCGGGTAGACCGCTGGATCACGCAGGCGGCGGCGGGCGCGCTGCGCTCGGCCACGCGCCCGCTGATCGTCGACCTGGGCTACGGAGCCTCGCCGGTGACCACGCTGGAGCTGTACCAGCGGGTCCGCGCGGTGGCCCCGGACGCCGAGGTGACCGGCCTGGAGATCGACCCCGACCGGGTGGCCTCCGCTGGCCGTCGCCTGGCGGAACTGAGGGCCGCCGGAGACGAGCTGCCGGGGCTGTCCTTCGCTGTCGGGGGCTTCGAGCTGCCGCTGCCCCGCCCGCCGGTGCTCATCCGGGCGTTCAACGTGCTGCGTCAGTACCCGGAGGATAGGGCCTGGGCCGCCTGGGCCAGGCTCCGCTGCGGGCTGGCCGACGGCGGCCTGCTGGTGGAGGGCACCTACGACGAGATCGGCCGCCGCGCCGTCTGGGTCACCCTTCCCGCCTTGCCGCCGGGGAGCATGCCGCCGGGGAGCATGCCGCCGGGGGCCCGGTGGCCGGCGCCACTGCCGGCCCCCGGCGGCCGGGAGGGGCTGATCACCTTCTCGGCCCGGCTGGCCTCGCTGGAGCGGCCCTCGGACCTGGCCGAGCGGCTCCCCAAGACGCTGATCCACCGCAACGTGCCGGGCGAGCCGGTGCACCAGTTCCTGCGCGACTTCGACCGGGCCTGGGACCACGCCGCGCCCTACTCCCCCTTCGGCCCCCGGCAGCGCTGGCTGGCCGCGGTCACGTCCTTGTCGGCCACGTGGCCGGTCGCGGGCCGCCCGCCATTCGGCGGCCGCCGCCGCTGGCGCCTGGGCGAGGTCACCCTCCCGTGGGGCGCGCTCGCCCCGCCCGGGCGCTGAGCCCCGGCGGTCCCATCGACTGTGGCCGGCAACGGTGGCCGTGGCATGATCAGTGAGGTTTAATGCACCTGGGGATGGTGCGGCATATCGGCATCGACACTTGGACGGGCGGAACCATGGTATTTCCCGGGGCTGCGCCGGGCGCGGGCGCCGCTGACGTCGCCGGATGGACGTTCAACCCGCCGCCTGGATGGCCGGCGCCGCCTGACGGGTGGCAGCCGCCGCCGGACTGGCAGCCTGACCCGGCCTGGCCCGCCGCGCCCGCCGGGTGGAACTTCTGGGTGCCCGCCCAGGGGGCCGTGCCTCCGGGCGCACTGCCCCGGGATGCACCGCCTGCGGATGCAACGCCGCAGGGCGGGCTCCCGCAAGGCGGGCTCCCGCAAGGCGCGGGCGGGACCGAGATCCGGCTGTCCCTGGCTGGCCAGACGATGACGGTCAGGCCGGGCCAGGAGGCTCGTATCGGGCGCTCGCCCGAGAATGACGTCGTGGTGAGCGACCCGACCGTGTCCCGGCAGCATGCCGTGGTCCGCGCCGGCCCGGAGGGATGGGAGCTGGCCAACCTCGGCTCCGCTCCGACTTACCTGGGCGGCCAGCAGGTCACCGGCGTCCTCCTGGACAAGGCCCAGGAGGTGACCCTCGGCTCGGCGGACGGCCCCGTGCTGCGCCTGGAGCCGGTGCCCGCCGCCGCCCCGCAGCCAGCGCCCCCCGTGGTCCCCGCTCCGGCTCCGGCCCCGGCTCCGGCTCCGGCCAGCGTCCCCGGCGCCCAGCCGGCCGGCTGGAACGCCGCCCCGGGGGCTCCGTCCCCGTCCGGCTATGGCGCCCCGCAAGGCCCCCCGGTCGTGCCACCGGGCTGGGGGCCCCCGGTGGGCCAGGGCCTTCCCCCCGGCTACGCGCCCGGCTGGACGGCGCCCGGCTGGCCGGGCGCCGTCCAGCCGGGCGCCCAGGGCGGCGAGGCGGAACTGGCGACGGCGCTGCGGGTCTTGTTCCCGGTGCAGAGCTGGCTGCACAACTCCAGCTGGCGGCAGGGGCTGCGGCTCGCGGTCATCGCGTACGCGCTGCTCCCGCTGATCTTCTTGACGGTGCTCAGCTCCTCAAGCGACCTGTCCACGCCCGGCTGGGCCTACAGCCTTTACGTGGCGCCGCTGTGGGCGGCCGGCTTCTGGATGCTGATCCGCCCGCCGGAGCACCTGAAGAAGCAGGAGATCCTGATCGGGGTCGGCATCGTGATCTGGACGCTGATCTGGATCCGGGTCATCACGATCACCATCAACGACGCCCTGCCCGTCAAGAACGGGATCGGCGTCGGCTCGGCGATCGTGATCGGGATCAACGAGGAGGTCACGAAGGCGCTGCCGGTGCTGATCGCCGGGCTCCTGCTGCTCAGGTACCGCAAGGTCAAGCTGGACGTCCGCATGTGGATGTTCCTCGGCACCATCGCCGGGCTAACCTTCGGCGTGGCCGAGCAGGCCTTCTACACCTCCAACGACATCATCTTGATCAACATCGCGAAGTCGCCCAGCGAGGCGGTCACCGCCATCTTGGCCTTCGCCGAGCGGGTGTTCGTGGACGGGTTCCAGCACGCCGTGTGGGCGGGGATCTCCGGCTTCTTCATTGGCATGGCGATCAACTACCGCCGCCGCCGGGTCCAGCTGATCCTCTTGGGCATCGGGACGCCCGCCTTGCTGCACGCGCTGAACGACTGGCTCGCGGGCACCTCGCCGTGGCTGGTGATCCTGGTTCAGGCGGCGTCCCTGCTGCTGTTCCTCGGCTACACGATGTCCGCGGCGGCGATCGAGCAGCAGGTCCGGGAGACCCCGATCTTCCGCGGCCAGTCGATGATCATGGAGGCGATCAAGTTCGACCAGCCCCCTCCCCGGTAAGCGCCGTACTGGTAAGCGCCGTACCGGTAAGCGCCGGCCCGCCAGCGTCTCGCGCCGCCATCGGCTGAAGACCTCGATGAGCTGGCGGCCGAAGGCGGGGATGTCGTCCGGCCAGCGGCTGGTGACGAGCAGGTCGTCCACGACCACCTCCCGGTCGATGCGGCTGGCGCCGGCATTGCGCAAGTCGGTGGCCAGCGACGGCCAGGACGTCAGGGTGCGGCCGCTGGCGACGCCGGCCTCGACCAGCATCCACGGCGCGTGGCAGATCGCCCCGACCGGCTTGCCCTGGTCGAAGAAGTCGCGGACGAAACGGACGGCGTCGGGGCTCGTCCGCAGCGCGTCCGGGTTGGCGACGCCGCCGGGAAGGACGAGGGCGTCGTAGTCAGCCCCGCTGACCCCGGTGACCAGCCGGTCCACCCGGACCGTGCCCGACTTGTCGTGATGGCGGGCCATCTGGATCTCACCCGGCTCGACCGAGACGAGCTCCACGTCGGCGCCCGCGTCGCGCAGCGCCTGCCACGGACCGGTCAGCTCGGACTCCTCGACCATGTCGGTCGCCAGGAACGCGACCTTCATGCCCTTCAGCTCCTGAGCCATTGCGTCCTCCCGGTGATTGGTTGCCTGCCGCTTGCGAACCGCGCGGCTACCCCGGCTGGCCCGGGGTAACCCTGACCGGAGGGCGGTCCGCGCGGCTGGCTATCCCTTCTGGAGGGTGCGGACGACGCGCTGGTGCTCGCGCATCGTCTCGGTGCCGTCCAGGCCCGGCTGCCGGCCGAACCCGCAGTACATGGCGACGCCAAAGTCGGTGATGTACCGGGAGGCGGTCGCGTGCCGGCGCCATAGCCCGGTCTCCCCGTCGATCGGCAGCACGATGCCGAGGAAGACCCGGGCGCCGCCCGGCTCCAGGTCCGTCAGCGGGCGGAAGAAGCTCCGGTCCTCGCTGCGCAGGTAACGCGGGCCGGCCAGGTGCAGCCAGTCGACGACCCGGCCGGAGTTGCGGACCGCGAAGTTGGCCATCCGCACCATCAGCGCCATGTCGCGCGCCTCGTACATCGGCCATTCGGGGAACGTGCCATAGCAGAAGTGGTACCCGACGAGCACGTCCGCCGGGATCAGCCGGGTCAGCCGCGCCACCGGGCCGGCGAAGCGCTCCCAGCCGCCTTCGGACGTCCACGCGAGCACGCCCTCCAGGTCCTGCGTCTCGTAGGCGAGGTCCCACTGGATGGCCAGGTCCCCGGGCGGTATGGCATCGGTCAGCCGGCTGAGCTCGCGGCCGACGAGATCCTCGAAAGCCCGCTCGGCGACCGGGTAGTCGGCCTGGAAGTCGTGCTTGAAGGCGTTCAGGGCGCTCGCCGGGAACGGCAAGCCGACCTGGAACCGCAGGTGCGCGGGAATGACGCCGGCGTCCCGGAGCGCCCGGAACGACTGATAGCCGGCGATCGCGTCGTCGATGCGCGGCCAGGTGTCCCAGTGCAGCTCGGTGACCCCGGGACGGACCGTGAACACCGGGGTCTCGTAGGCGTGCCGGGGCAGCCCGGTAGGAGAGTCGGTCTCCCTGACCGTGACGATGCCCGGGTTCGGGCGGACGAGCCGCTCCCGCTCATAGCTGACCCAGCCGGCCCGCGCCCCGGTCTCCCCGTCGGGCAACGCGAATACCAGGTCACCGAAGAACCCGGCCGCCGCGCGCAGCGCGCTGTCGGTCGAGTCCGCCGGAAGGCTGCCCACCAGCAGCAACTCGCTGTTCACGCGCGGCGCCATCGCCGCCTCCCTCCGCGGTTGTCCCACCCGCCACGCTAGCCGCGCACCCGCGGGTACTCAAGCAGCGAGGACGGCCGGGACCACCGGAGGGCACTATCCGGTCTAGCTCTTAAGGCTCTGGTACTGGCGCAGCAGCAGCGCCTTGGCGGCCGCCGGGTCGGGGGTGCTCGCCGTGAACTCGTGCACGTCGATCACGTAGACGCCGGTGTGCGCGGCGATCTCCGCGTTGGCGTTCCCGAGGGAGTCGATGGTCGGGTCGGAGATGCCCACTCCGCCGTCCGCGGGGTCGGTTATCGACTTCGCCGGCTTCGGGGTGTCCTTCAACGTGCCGGTCAGGCCGTCGAACAGGCTGACGGCGCCCGAGGAGCCCTTGAACTTGATGATGGCGATGCTCTGCTGCGAGCCGTCGGCGTTGATCCAGCCCTGGATGGTGCCGGACACGAACCCGCGCTGGGTGTACAGCGCCTTCTCCTTGGTGAAGGCGCTCTCGACGTAGAACGCCTTGATGAAGGCGTCCAGGCCCATCGGCGTGCTCTTGTTGTCGTCCCACGGCTTGGCGCCCGCTGGCATCGGCAGGACGCCCAGCGGGCCGCTGTTCGGCGGACTCGTGGTGGCCGGGGTGCTCGGGGTGGAGCCGCCCCCGGATGTCGAGGCCCCGGAGGTGGGCGGCGTCGCCGATGACGAGCTGCTGGCCGAGAACTGGGGTACGATGTGGCACGCCGTGATAACGGGCACGAGTGCTATCAGTGGTGTATATCGGGCGATACCTCGCATGGAACCCGAACCCTCTCGTGAAGAGGGGGATATGTCCCCCGAAAAAGTAAATTTCATCCACACAGTAGCGCCCGCCCGCAAGCGAGGCTCGTCGGCCGGCGCCATGGTTCCCACACCGTTACCGGATGGTGCTGTTGACCGTTGCTGTTGTCTGGCGGGATGTGGGTTACTCTGGCCGGCCGGCGCCGAAGTTCCGGTCCCGCTTGGCCTGGGAGCGGCGGCGCTTGTCCGCGAGGCGGCGCTCGCGGGCGGCGCGGCTCGGCTTGGTCGCCACCCGGGCCCGCGGCGGCGCGGCGACGGCATCTCGCATCAGGTCAGCGAGCCGGGCGCGGGCCTCCTGGCGGTTCATCAGCTGGCTGCGCTCCCCCGAGGAGGCGACGGTGAGCACCCCGTGGGCGAGGCGGCCGCCGAGCCGGTCCACGGCCCGGCGGCGCGCCCAGTCCGGCAGCGCCGCCGAGGCCGCCACGTCGAACGACAGCTCCACCCGGCTGTCGGCGGTGTTCACCGACTGCCCGCCCGGCCCCGACGATCGCGAGAAGCGTTCGCGCAGCTCCCCGCCCGGGATCACTAGCCAGGGGTTCACCCGCAAGTCTTCAGCCACCCATCAAGGATGCAGTATGGGCGCAATCGTGACCAACCCGCGTCAACGCGGGCCGGGCGCCGCGTCGTCCAACCGGTATGCGACAGCTACTTCCCGGGGGCACCACCCCCGGACACCCGCGGCCTTCCGCCGCGGGTCCGGCCGCCCGCCTGCCCCGCCGGGGACGACGCGGACGCGGGCGCCGGCCCATTCTGGCCATCTCCGGGATGGCCATCATCGGCAGCGCGGTCCTTGGCAGCGCCACGCTCGCGGGCTGCTCCGGCAGCATGTCATCATCATCGGCGTCCAACGCCCCGGGGACCACGGCGGAGGGCGCCCCGCAGGCCGCGGCCTCCGCCGCCGCGAACGGCGCGGCGGCGGGCGGGGCGGGCGGGGCGGGCGGTGGCACGGCCGACCGCACCGCGGGCGGCCAGCCGAACTCGGCCGCCGCGGCGAAGCTGGCCCCGTCCCGCCAGCAGATCATCTACACGGCGCAGCTCACCGTCCGGTCCAAGGACGTGGGCTCGGCGGTCGCCAGCGCGACGCGAATCGTGACGACGGCGGGCGGCTACGTCTCGTCGGAGAGCGCGACGAGCGACCCCGATCACCCGGCCAGCGCCACCGCGACGATCGAGCTGAAGATCCCGGTCGCCGTCTACCAGCAGACCCTCGCCAGCTTGTCCGGTGGCAGCCTGGGCACGCAGTTGTCGCTGCGGCAGCAGGCGCAGGACGTTACCCAGCAGGTCGCCGACGTCGACAGCCAGGTGACCTCGGACCTGGCGGCCATCGCCCAGCTGCGCGAGCTGCTGAAGCACGCCGGGTCGGTGGGAGAGCTGCTGGACGTCCAGAACCAGATCAACCAGCAGGAGGCCGCGCTGGAGGGCATGCAGGCCCAGCAGCGGGCGCTTAACCACCAGACCGCGTTCGCGACGCTCACCTTGACGGTCGTGGGGCCGAAGGCCGCGGCCAAGCCCGCCAAGGCCGCGCCGCCCCCCGGCCTGGCCAAGGGCCTGTCCGGCGGCTGGCACGCGTTCCGGCTGACGGTCGACTGGCTGCTGGCCATCCTCGGCGCGGTCGCCCCGTTCGCGGTCGTCATCGCGATCTTGGCATTCGCCGGCTGGCGGCTTCGCCGTCGCGCCGCCCGGCCGGCGGTCCCGGCCGCCCCCGAGCCGGAGCCGCCCGCCGGGTCGTAGGTAGCGGGCGGCGGTAAGGCGCGCGGGGCGCCCGTCACGCCAGGTCGGCGACGAGCTGGGCGGGCGCCTTGCGGCGGCCGGTGAAGAACGGGATCTCCACCCGGGTGTGCCGCCGCGCGTCCGCGCCCCGCAGGTGGCGCATCAGGTCGACGATCCGGTGCAGTTCGTCGGCCTCGAACGCCAGCAGCCACTCGTAGTCATTCAGCGAGAAGCAGGCGACGGTATTGGCCCGCACGTCCGGGTACTCGCGGGCCATCATGCCGTGCTCGGCGAGCATCCGGCGGCGCTCGGCCGGGTCCATCAGGTACCACTCGTAGGAGCGGACGAACGGGTACACGCTGACGTAGTTCTTCGGCTCCTCATCAGCCAGGAACGCCGGGATGTGCCCCTTGTTGAACTCCGCGGGACGGTGCAGCGCCATCGCCGACCAGACGGGCTCGCTGGCCCGCCCCAGCCGGGTCCGGCGGAACGACGCGTAAGTCTCCTGCAGCTCATCGGAGCTCGGCGCCACGGTCCACAGCATGTAGTCGGCGTCGGCCCGCATCCCCTGCAAGTCGTAGCAGCCGCGGGTGACGATCCCCTTCTCCGTCGCCTGGTCGACGAAGCCCGCCAGCTCGTCGGCGGCCAGTTCCCGCGAGCCGTCCAGCGCCAACCGGTCCGACACGCGGAAAACGGACCACAGGGTGTAGCGGATGAGCTCATTCAGTTCGCGAGCCCGCAGTCGCTGCGCGTCCCCTTCTCCCATACCCCTCATCGTACGCGTGCCCCAGCATCCCCCCAGCCTGGGCCGCTAGGCTCCAGGCCATGCGGATCCCGACCGACGCGGAAATCCTCGCCCTCCATACCAAGCACTCCCCGACGCCCGCGGCCCTCGACATGGTCTACGGCCATTGCCTGGTCGTGCGCGGGATAGCCGAGCAGATCCTTGACCGAGCCGATGACGTCGACGGCGACCTGGTGCGGGCCGGCGCCCTGCTGCACGACATCGGGGCCTACCGGCTGTATGACGACGCGGGTGAGCTAGATCACGCGAACTACATCCGGCACGGGGTGCTCGGCCACGAGTTGCTGGCCGACGAAGGGCTCCCCGAGCGGATCTGCCGGTTCGCCTCCCACCACACGGGGGTCGGCATCAGCCGCGACGAGGTGATCCGCCAGGGCCTCCCCATCCCGCCCGGCGACTACATGGCCGAGACCCAGGAGGAGGCCATCGTCATGTACGCCGACAAGTTCCACACCAAGACGGCCCCGCCCGCGTTCTTGACCGCGGCCGGGTACGCGGCCAGGGTCAGCCGCTTCGGCGCCGACAAGGTGGCCGCCTTCGAGGCGCTGCGCGAGCAGTTCGGTGATCCGGATCTCGCGTCCCTCAGCGGCCAGTACGGGCAGCCCCTCGCCTCCTAACGATCACGGCCGTCTGGGCTTGTGGCAGCCCCCGCTCCCTGAAGGCCGGCCAGCACCCGGGTGACGGCCGCGCGGGCGGTCGCGACGCAGGCGGGAATGCCGACCCCGTCGTAGGCGGCCCCGGCGACCGCGAGGCCCGGCTGGCCTTCGACGGCCGCCCGGATCCGGGCGACCCGGTCCCCGTGCCCGACGTTGTACTGGGGCAGGCCACCGCCCCAGCGGGTCACCCGGGAGTCCGCCGGCTTGCCCGTGATGCCAGTCGCCTCGGCCAGCTCGGCGGCGGCCAGGGCCACCAGGTCGGCGTCGTCGCGCTGGAGGACGGCCACCTCGCCGACCCGGCCGACCGAGCATCGCACGACGTGCACCGCGGTTCCGGCGTCAGCGGCCGCCTTGGCCAGGTGCGGCCACTTGACGGTGGAGAACGTCACCGCCTTGACGGCCTTCCCGTCGACCGCCGGGACGAGGTACCCGCTGCGCGCCGTCTCCGGGAAGGCCTCCGCCGGGTACGCGAGCGTGATGATCGCCATGCTCGCGTACGGGATCTCGCCGAGCGGCCGCGCGGCCCCGGGGGCGACGGCCGCGAGCAGGCGCGCGGCGGGTGCCGCCGGGCAGGCGAGGATGACCGCGTCCGCGTCCAGGTACCCAGGGTCGGCGGCCGACCCGATCGTGAGCCGCCAGCCGTCCGGCGTGCGGGCCAGCTCACGGACCATGGCACCGGCCCGGACGCTGGCCCCCGAGGCCCTCGCCAGCTCCTGCGGCAGTGTCCCCAGCCCCGTGGTCAGCGTCACGAAGACCGGCGCGGGCGGGCCCCCGCCCGCGGCCGCGGGCGGGGGCGCCAGCGTCGCCGCGGCGGCGGTGAGGGTCGGGTGCCCGCGGGTCGCCGCGGCCAGCGGCGCGAGCGTCGCGTCGAAGGACAGGTCCTCGCTGCGGCCCGCGTAGACGCCGCCGAGCAGCGGGTCAACCAGGCGATCGACGATCTCCCCGCCCAGCGCGCCGCCGATGTAGCCGGCGACGGAGATATCCCCGTCCCGGTGCAGCCGGGCCTCGTGCCGGGCGCGGTCGACGCCGGCCGGGGACACCACGCCGGTCGCGGCCAGCTCGTCCATGTCCGCGGGCACGCCCATGAACTGGCGGCGCGGCAGCGGCCGCATCGCGCCGCGGGTCCAGATCGCCGAGGATACGGTCGCCGCGGGCACCAGGCCCGCCCCCAGGCCACTGGCCTGGATCAGGTCGGTGCCCTCGGGACGGCGGGCGAGCAGCGCCTCCGCGCCCTCATCCACGCGGACGCCGGCGACCTCCGAGGCCGAGAGCTTGCCGCCGATCCGGGGCGCCCCTTCCAGCACGGTGACGCGGACCGGTGCCCCGTTCACCACCTGGCCGCGCAAGAAGAACGCCGCCGCCAGCCCCGCGATCCCCCCGCCGACCACCACCACGTGCGGACTACTGCCACTCGTCGTCATGGAGTCATTTTCCCCGGGGAGCGCGCGCCCTTCCGCGTGGGGTCCACGCAGTCCCCCCGATGCCAGCGCGGGTACGGCCACGCAGATCAGCGCGACGCCCGCGGCCCGGTCACGACAACAGCGGGAGCACGTCGTGCAGGGTCGTGACGGGCGTGAAGCGAGGGTCGGGGGGCTGGCCGCCGACCTCGGGCCGCGCGACCTGGATGGCGCGCAGGCCCGCCGCGGTCGCGCCCGCGCAAAAGCGGGGCTGGTCATCGAGCATGACCGCGTCCGCCGGGCTGATGCCGAGCGCCTGGACGGCGAGCAGGTAGATCTCGGGATCAGGCTTGGCCAGGCCGGCCTCGCAGGACAAGATCGCCGCGTCCGCCAGGTCGAGCAGGCCCTTGGCGGCCAGTAGCGCGCGCGTGTTCTCGGCGCAGTTGCTGACCAGGGCGATGCCAAGTCCCGCGGCGCGCGCCTTGGCCAGGAACGGGACCGTGTCGGTGAAGACGGTCGTATGGCTGATGATCAGCTCGGCGTCGCGGGCGACGAGGCGGCTCACCAGCGCCGGGTCGGGGTCACGGCCACAGGCCGCCAGGGTGCGCTCGAAGGCCGCGGCCATGCTGAGGGCGCCCACGTCCCGGTCCAGGGAGAGCCGGAGCCACTCGGTGCGCCACTGGTCGTCGTCAACGCCCGCGAGGATGGCGAGCTCGCGCTGGCGCTGCGGGAACGCGGAGGCGAGGATCGTGTCGTAAACGTCGACCAGGCATGCTTTGCGGGGCGGCACGCGGTCAGCTCGCCAGGAGCTTGGCGCGCAGCCGCCGCAGGTCCTGCTCGCCGAAGCCATGGCCGGCGAGCCACTGGGTGACGCCACCGTAGCGGGCTTGCACCTGGGCCAGGAACGCCTTCATCGTCTCCGGCCGCGGCCGGTGCCGGTCGATCGCCGAGTCCTTCAGGTCGCCCTCGTAGGTCGGCGACCGCATGAGCCGGTGCAAGACGGCCTCGATCTTCTCATCGGTGGCCGCGTAGTCGGCGACCACCGTGTCCGCGGGGACGCCCACCGCGGTGAGCGCGAGCGCGACGACCACCCCGGTGCGGTCCTTGCCCGCCGCGCAGTGCACGATCGCCGCCCCGGGCGCCTCGGCGACGGCGCGCAGCGCACCGGTCACCGACTCCGGCCGGTCCTCCAGGTAGCCGAGGTAATGGCCGCACATCGCGTCGTCGGGGTAGCG
>Ga0157369_10006578_pt1 | contig 13442 bp, 13 predicted proteins | sample C25metaG_FD_113461 | JGI IMG/M metagenome (GOLD analysis project Ga0157369, IMG submission 113461) | Corn rhizosphere microbial communities from Kellogg Biological Station, Michigan, USA - C2-5 metaG | ecosystem: Host-associated > Plants > Roots > Rhizosphere > Soil | place: USA: Michigan...
CGACCCGATGCCGCAGCTCGAAAGCGCGGCGCTCGGCGTGTGGGTGAACTGCGGCGCGCGCAACGAAACACGCAACGTGATGGGCGTGTCTCACATGCTCGAACACATGGCGTTCAAGGGAACCGAAACGCGTTCGGCGCGCGACATCGCGGTCGAGATCGAAGCCGTCGGCGGCTTCCTCAACGCGTACACGAGCAGAGAGCAAACCGCGTTCCATGCGCGCGTGCTGAAGGCCGATGTGCCGCTCGCGATCGACATCCTTTCGGACATTCTCACGCGCCCGACTTTCGAACAGGCGGAACTCGAGCGCGAACGCCAGGTGGTGCTGCAGGAGATCGGCCAGGCGCGCGATACGCCCGACGACATCATCTTCGATCATCTCCAATCGACGATCTATCCGAACCAGCCGATGGGCTGGCCGATCCTTGGCGAAGACGACACCGTTGCGGCGTTCACGCGCGAGAATCTGCGCACCTACATGAACGCGAACTATCTCGCGGGTGGCATGACCTTGGTCGCGTCCGGTTCGGTCGATCACGCCAGCATCGTTCGGATCGCGGAGGAAAGATTTGCAACTCTGCGCGCAGGCGAAACGCCGGCGCCCTCGACGGCTTTGTGGGTCGGCGGCGATACGCGGCTGAGCGATACGCTCGAGCAGGCGCACATGGCATTCGCCTTTCCGGGCCTGGCGCAGACCGATCCCGATATCTATGCGGCGCAGGTCTATACGACGGCGCTGGGCGGCGGGATGTCGTCGCGCCTGTTCCAGGAAGTGCGCGAGAAGCGCGGTCTTTGCTATTCGATCTATGCCTTCGCCCAGGCCGCCAACGACAGCGGTATCATCGGCGTCTACACCGGCACTGGCGAGGCGGAAGCCGGCGAGATCGCGCCTGTGGTTGCCGGCGAGATGGCGGCATTGGCCGAGAGCGCAACCGAATCCGAAGTCGCGCGCGCCAAGTCGCAACTCAAATCCTCGCTGTTGATGGGGCTGGAACGTCCCTCGACGCGCGCCGAGATGATCTCCGGTCACATGTTCTCCTATGGCCGCGTGCTGAGCGTGGAAGAACTGACCGCGCGGCTCGATGAGGTCGATGCGGCAGCCGTTCGCCGCTTCGGTGCGCGGCTCATGATGTCTGAGCGTCCGGCGATGACGGCGCTCGGTCCTGTGAAGCGTGTCGAGAGTTATGAGGTCTTTGCCGATCGCTTCGGCGGTTCGGCTTCCATGCGCGCCGCGGAATGAACACTGGCGCAATGGCTTTCATGCGAGGCTTGACCTTTCCTGGCGGACAGCAGCCGGTGATCCACGGCCGCGACGTGGTTCTGCGCTATCCGCGCATGGGCGATCATGCGGGCTGGGCGGCGGTGCGCGGAGAGAGCCGTGAGTTCCTGTCGCCATGGGAACCCGTCTGGGCCAGCGACGAACTCAGCAAGAGCGCCTATCGTCGCCGCATCAAGCGCTATCAGAAGGAAACGCGCGCCGATTCCGCCTATGCGTTCTTCGTGTTCCGCAAGGAGGGCGACGTGCTGATGGGCGGTTGCACGCTCTCCAATGTGCGGCGGGGTGTCACGCAGTGCTGCGCACTCGGCTACTGGATCGGCGAACGCTACGCGCGTCAGGGTTACATGTTCGACGCTGTGCGCGCATTGGTACCGTTCGTTTTCACCACACTCGGCCTTCACCGTATCGAGGCCGCGTGCCTTCCCTCGAACGAACCCTCGCAAAATCTGCTCTCAAAGGTCGGATTCCGGCAGGAAGGGCTGGCGCGGCGCTATCTGCAGATTAACGGCGAATGGCGCGACCATGCCCTATTCGCTTTGCTCGCGGACGAGGCGCCTGTAGGTTAGCCCGCTTTTATCGCACTCAAGGCCATCCACACCGGTGTTCAAACGATTTTCCCTGATCTGGGCGCTTGCCGCTTTGCTGTTCGCGACCTTCGCCATGGCGGCCGGGCCGGCGAAGGATACGCATAGCGTCGATCTGGGTGCGCCGGATGCGGTGATCGAACTCAAGGAGGATCTCGGCCCCTACCACATGCCCGCAGGCCAGATCGCCCGGCGGTCGTCGTGGTACATGCTCAATGCCGCGAACAATTCGCAACGTGTGTCCGTGCGCGTGTTGCTGGCCGGGCAATCGCCGGAAGTGGGCCTTGCATTCTTCCCGCCATCGTCGCGTCCATCGGTCGTGAGCGTGGCCAGCGCCAATCCCGGTGTGCTCGTGGAGACCGCGCATGCCTATGGCCGTCATGCCTGGCGCGTAACGATTCCGCCGGGAACGAGCACGGGCTTGGCGATCGAGATGGCAAATACCGCCGCTCCGCCATCGCTGCTGGCATGGACCGAGCCCGCGATTGCCGCGCACAACAAGCAGATCGGGATCTTCATTGCCGCCGTCGCAGGGCTGATCTTCGCCGCGGGCGCCATCGCCGGTGGGCTGGCCGTGATGACGAGCCACAAGCCGCCGCTTTGGGCTGCGGTGACGCTGCTCTTCGTGCTGCTCGCGCGCCTTGCCGGAACGGGAATGTTCGACGCGAGCATCGCGACAAGGGTGGGCGGTCCCTATGGCCTGATTGCCTTATTCGCCGGACTGGCGCTCGTCTCGGGCGCAAAGCTCGCCGATACGATCGTGCCGGTGAACGTCGCATGGCCCTGGGCCGCGCGCTGGCTGCATCGCGGACTGATCGCGCTGATTGTCGTTTCGCTGCTGGCGTATCTGGGCGTGCCCGGCGCCACCGATCTCATCGACTTCGCGGTCGTGTTCGGGAGTGCGGGGATCACCGTCTATCTCGTTCATCGCGGCCGCTTCGGCGCGCAGGTGGCGCGCGTGCTCGCGCCCAGTGCGGCGGTGTTCGCGCTCGTGACCTTGGCCGCGGGGGCATCATCGGTCGGCATCCTCGGCAACTCCGCGGTAGCACCGGATATCGCAGGCGGTTTCGCAGCGGCAGGCGCGGTTCTTCTGGCGCTTGCCGTGGTTGCCGGTGAGGGCATCGCCGTGTTGCCGATCCCGCGCCGCGCGCCGTCGAACGACCTTGCGGCGTTGCAGGCCATCGGCGCGTCGCACCAGGGCATCTTCGATCTCGATTTCGTCCGCAACGAGATCCATCTGTCGCGCGAAGCCGCCGCCATGATCGGGTTGAAGGAGGCGGCGGGGCGGATGAAGCACGCCGCCTGGATCGCGCGCGTGCACGAGGACGACCGTCCGGTCTACGAGCAGGCGCTGTCGGATTATCGCGGCCGCAACGGGCTCGCGTTCCGCATCGAATTCCGTGTGCGCAACGCGGATGGGCGCTATCCCTGGTTCGAACTGCGCGCGACGATGATGGGGCCGGGGAGTTCCGCGAGTCGTTGTCTCGGGCTGATCGCCGACATCACCACGCGCAAGGAAGCCGAAGCCGCGGTTGCCGGTCACAGCTTGCGCGATCCGCTCACCGATCTTGAGAACCGAACCGCCCTGATGGAAACGCTTGAGGCGCTGGGCGACGGCTTCCTCGATACGGCGTTTGCGATCCTCGACGTCGACCGGTTCAAGGCGATCCATGCCAGCCTCGGCGATGCCGGCGGCGATTCCATTCTCGTGCAGATCGCCGAACGCCTGGAGGGCGCGTTCGATCAGAACACCCAGATCTTCCGCTTCGGCGGCGACAGCTTCGCGATCCTGTTCCGCCATGCCGAGGGTGGTACGGCCTCGCTGGGCGCAGCGCTTGTCGATCTCTGCGCGCCGGCCTGCTTCTGGGAAGGCCGCAGCGTGTTCGCGCCCGCAAGCGTCGGCATCACGGTCGGCCACGATGCGCGCGATGCTCAAGACCTGATCAAGAATGCGGAACTGGCGCTGACCCAGGCCAAGCGCGACGGCGGCGCCTGCGCGCGCGTCTATGCGCAGAGCATGAGCCTCGCCGCGCCGGGCGATTCCGTCGCGCTCGAGACCGAGCTGCGCAACGCGCTTCAGCACGATCAGATCGAGGTGTTCTATCAGCCGATCGTCCGGCTCGCCGACGGTACGGTGGCGGGGTTCGAGGCGCTGCTGCGCTGGCGTCATCCGGAGAGGGGATTGATCGCGCCGGCCGATTTCATCGCGCATTCGGAAGAGACCGGACTGATCGTGACGCTTGGCGCCTTCGCGCTGGAACGCGCGGCGCATGAGTTGGCGCAGTGGCAGCGGTTCTTCCCGCTCAAACCGCCGCTGTTCGTGAGTGTGAACGTTTCGCGCCGCCAGCTTCGCGATCCGTCGTTCGAGCCGTTTGCGCGCAAGCTGCTGCAGACCAGCGGCATCATCCGGGGAACGCTGAAGCTGGAATTGACCGAAAGCATGGTGGCCCCCAATTCGCAGCCGCTGCTCAAGCGGTTGCGGGCTCTTGGCGCCGGACTTGCCATCGACGATTTCGGCACTGGCCAGTCGAGCCTGAGCCAGCTCAAAGATATCCCGTTCGACACCGTCAAGATCGATCAGAGCTTCCTCGCGCGCCACGGCGGCACGGATTCGGAAACCGAAAGCGACGTTGTGCTCGAGTCGATCGTCACGCTGGCGCACGATCTAAAGCGCGATGTCGTGGTCGAAGGCGTCGAGAGCGAAGACGATGTGCAGTGGCTGAAGGACATCGGCTGCGAATTCGCGCAGGGGTTCTACTATGCGGCGCCGCTCCAGTTAACCGAAGCGCTCAGCTATATCGCGCAGCACTATAATCCTGCGACGTCGGTGTCAGGCGCGCCCAGCCTCGGCCGAAAGCCCGGAGATGTCGGCCCCCAGGGTGGCTAACGCCGCGCGCCATTTCGCGTCGCTGTCGAGGTCGAAGAGAATCTGCTTGTCCGCATCGCAATGAATCCAGCCATTCGACAGCAATTCGTTCTCGAGCTGGCCCGGGCCCCAGCCGGAATAGCCGAGCGCGAACAGCGCTTTCTCCGGCCCTTCGCCCTGCGCGATCGCGCGCAGGATATCGACTGTCGCGGTCAGCGAAATCTCGGACGTGACGGGCATCGTCGCTTCGTCGCTCGCATATTCGGACGAATGCAGCACGAAGCCCTGGCCCATGCGCACGGGCCCGCCGAACATGATCGGCGGATCGGGCGTGTTCGACGTCACGTGGACTTCGAGCTTCTCCACCAGTTCGCGAAACGATAGCCCGTCGAACGGCTTGTTGACGATCAGCCCCATCGCGCCCTCATCGGAATGCGCGCACATGAAGATGACGGTTTTTTCAAAGCGCGGGTCCGGCATGCCCGGCATGGCAATCAAAAGCTTGCCGAGAAGGAACCCGCTATTGTCCGGCTTCTGGGACGTAGCCATGCCGAAGCATAGCATGCCTGCCCCGCGCGTCCGCAATTCCTTTGCGGGCCAGAAGGGCCTGCGCTACAACGCGCCGGGCTAACAGAGGAGTGACCATGACCATTAAGGTGGGTGACAAGATTCCGTCCGCGACATTGATGCAGATGAAAGACGGCGGACCGAAGCCGGTGAAGACCGATGAGCTGTTTGGCGACAAGAAAGTTGTGCTGTTCGCGCTTCCGGGCGCGTTCACGCCGACCTGTTCCGCCAAGCACCTGCCGGGGTTCATCCAGAACGCCGATGCCATGAAGCAGAAGGGCGTCGATGCGATTGCCTGTCTGTCCGTCAACGATGCGTTCGTGATGGGCGCGTGGGGCGATCAGCAGGGCGCGGGCGACAAGGTGATGATGCTCGCCGACGGCAATGGCGATTTCACCCGTGAACTCGGTCTGGAAATGGACGGTTCGCGTTTCGGCATGGGCAAGCGCAGCCAGCGCTATTCGATGGTCGTCGATCACGGCGTCGTGAAGGAACTCAATGTCGAAGAGCCGGGCGCGTTTTCGGTCTCCAGCGCCGAACATGTGATGAAGCAGATCTGAACTTGGTCACACGCAAGGCACAATGCTGCTGCGGTTCGCTGACGGCGGAAGCCGATGGCGAACCGGCGGTGATTTCCCTGTGCCATTGCATCGAATGCCAGCGCCGGACGGGTTCCCCGTTCGGCGTTGGCGCTTATTACGACGCAGCGCAAGTGCGGCTCGCGGGCGCAACGCGCGTCTATGAGCGCAGCGTCGAGGGGCGTTTCCTCAAATTCCATTTCTGTCCGGATTGCGGCTCGACGGTCTATTGGCAGACGGCGAACCATCCCGGCCGCTTCGGCATCGCCATCGGCGCCTTCGCCGATCCCCATTTCCCCGCGCCGGCACGTTCGGTCTTCGAACGCAGCCGCCACGATTGGGTTGGCGTGCCCGAAAGCATCCCCGGTTTCACAGCAGGCCGCGACAGCCCGCCTAGCCGGTGAATTCCGCGATCGCGGCGCGGGCGAGTGCGTCGACACGCTCGTTCTCGACGTGGCCGGAATGGCCCTGCACCCAGCGCCACGAGACCTCGTGGCGGGTCAGCAGCGCGTCCAGTTCGCGCCATAGATCGTCATTCTTGACCGGCTTCTTGTCGGAGGTCTTCCAGCCGTTTGCCTTCCAGCGCTTCAGCCATTTCGTTGCGCCGTCCATCAGGTAGCGCGAGTCCGTATGGACGGTGATTTCGGATGGCTTGCGCAATACATCGAGGCCGCGGATCGCAGCCATCATCTCCATGCGATTGTTGGTCGTCAGTGCTTCGCCGCCGGACAATTCCTTTTCGTGCCGTCCGGCCCGCAGCAATGCGGCCCAGCCACCCGGCCCCGGATTGCCGGAACAGGCACCGTCGGTGAAGAGATGGATGCTCGTCGTCATAACCCGTAATCCCTCGCATGCCGGGCGGCGAGATGAAAGCGAAGCCGCTTCGCAAATTCGCGCGGATCCTTTGGCCGGACCAGTGCCATCGGATCGTGGTTCAGAAGGTCGTAGAGCCGCGTCAGCAGGAAGCGCAGCGCGGCACCTTGCGCCAGCACGGGCAGGGCGGCGATTTCGACGTCTGAAAGATCGCGGCGTGTATGATAGGCGCCGAGCAGCGCCTTGCCCTTGGTGATGTTGAACGCGCCATCCGTCTCGAAACACCACGCATTGAGCAGCACAGCAAGGTCGTAGGCGAACGCGTCATTGCAGGCGAAATAGAAATCGATCAGCCCCGAGACTTCGCCGTCCATGAAGAGGACGTTGTCCGGAAACAGATCGGCATGGATCACACCGGAGGGAAGACCGGTGGGCCAGCTTCGCTCGAGCTGTTCGAGCGAGGTTTCGATCAGCGCCCGCAGACCCGTCTGTACCGTATCGGCGCGTTCGGCGGTGGCGTGCACAAGATCGGGCCAGCCCTTCACGGAGAGCGCATTCGGGCGCGACAGTTCGAATCCGCGGCCCGCCTCATGCAACGCCGCAAGGGCCGCGCCGGCTGCCGCGCAATGCGCCACACCCGGTTGGCGCAGCGACAATCCATCGAGATAGGTCAGCAGCGCAGCCGGCCGTCCGTTCACATGCGCGAACAGCGCGCCATCGTTGCGGCGCACCGGAAGCGGGCAGGCGATTCCGCGCGACGCGAGATGCTCCATGAGGCCGAGGAAGAACGGCAGGTCCGCCTCGCGCACGCGTTTTTCATAGAGCGTCAGGATGAACGCGCCGCCGGTGGCGCGCAGGTAGAAGTTCGAATTCTCGACGCCTTCGGCAATGCCTTTGAAACTCAGCGGCGCGCCGACGTCGTAGCCGGCAAGCGCGGTTTCGAGATCCTCGAAAGAGACGTCGGTGTAGACGGCCATGCGTCAGGACGCCAGCGCCCGGGGCACGTTGAACGCCACATCCTCGCGCGTCACGGTCGTTTCCTCGATGACGAGGTCGTATCGCGTGCGCAGCGCGGCGATTACTTCATCGACGAGAATTTCCGGCGCCGATGCGCCAGCCGAAAGTCCGACCGTCTTCACACCTGCAAAATTCGACCAATCGATTTCGCCGGCGTGCTGAATCAGAACGGCGCGTTTGGCGCCGGCGCGCTGTGCGACTTCGACAAGCCTCACCGAATTCGACGAATTGGGCGCGCCGATCACCAGCACGAGATCAGCGCCGTCGGCGATACGCTTGATCGCGTCCTGCCGGTTGGTGGTGGCGTAACAGATGTCCTCGCGATGGGGGCCGGCGATCTCGGGAAAGCGTTTGCGCAGCACGCCCACGATCTCGACCGTGTCGTCGACCGAGAGTGTCGTCTGCGTGATAAAGGCGAGCGGCGCATCGCTTCCAGGCTCGAAGGCTTCCGCTTCCTCGGCCGACTCCACGAGGGTGATCGCGCCGTCCGGCAACTGGCCCAGGGTGCCCTCGACCTCGGGATGGCCCGCATGACCGATCAGTAAGATATGCCGTCCGGCGGCGTGATGGCGCTCGGCCTCGACATGCACCTTCGACACCAGCGGGCAGGTGGCGTTCAGATAAAAGAGCTGGCGGCGCCTGGCTTCGGCCGGGACCGATTTCGGCACGCCATGCGCGGAGAAGATTACACAGGCGCCATCCGGCGCCTCGTCCAGCTCGTCGATGAAGACCGCGCCGAGGCTTTTCAGCCGCTCGACGACCGTGCGGTTGTGCACGATCTCATGGCGCACATAGACCGGCGCGCCATACTTCTCGATCGACAATTCCACGATTCGAATCGCCCGCTCGACACCGGCGCAGAAGCCGCGGGGGCTTGCGAGCAGCAATCTCAGCTGCGGCTTTTGCGCCTTGTCTGGCGCGAAGCTTTCCATGATAAGCCTGCTTGGCTACAGTCCGGCGTCCTCGAACGCCCGTTCGAGAAGTCGGCTGCGGCTTACTAAAAGTCAAGCGAAAGGCGAAAGAATGGCGATGTCCATGGTCGCGGTTAGAACCGTGCGTAGCGTAACGGCCGTGGCGCTTGGTTTTTCGCTGCTCGGTGGTTGCCTTACGACGGATACCGAAAAAGGCCTGTGCCCAAGTGCCGCAGTGCTCGCGCCGACCGCGTCCGTGACGGTATTCCGCGCCAACGCGCCCGCCGATCCCTCCGGCGAATTATACACGCTATGGATGACAAACGTCGCGGCCGCATGCGATTTCGAGAAAGAGGAGAGGAGCACCAACTCCCATCTCGACGTCAGCTTTCACGCAACGCGCGCGCCGAGCACGGAAGCCGCGAATTATCGCGTGCCCTATTACGTTGCCGTGACGCAGGGCGGTTCGCGCATCCTGACCAAAAAGTTCTTCCTCGCGGACGTGTCGTTCCAGCCGGGTGAAACCGTCGTCGACTTCCATCAGGATGTCGACGACATCGCGGTCAAGCCGGGCAACGGACTGAAGGTCGGAAGCTATCTCATCCTCGCCGGCATTCAGCTCACGCAGCAGCAGCTCGACTACAACAAGAAGACGGGCCGCTACGCGCCATGACGGGCCTGGCCTCCGAGCTGAGCGCGATCGCGAAGGCGGCGTTCGCGGCCGAAGGGCTTTCGGAGTCCTTTGGCGACGTGCAGGCCTCGGACCGGCCGGACCTTGCGCAGTTCCAGTGCAATGGTGCGCTCGCTGCCGCCAAACAGGCGAAGACCAATCCGCGCGCGATCGCGGAGAAGATCGCTGCACGGCTCAAGACCAATCCGCTCTTCGCGAAGGTGGAGATCGCAGGACCGGGCTTCATCAATCTCGATGTAACGGACGCGGCGCTGGCCGAACGCGCCGGTGCAATGGCCAAGGACGCGCGGCTCGGCGCGCCGGAGACGGGCGCGGGCAAGACCGCGGTCATCGATTTTGGCGGCGCCAATGTCGCGAAGCCGATGCATGTCGGCCATCTGCGCTCGTCGGTGATCGGCGACTCGCTGCAGCGCCTGTTCCGCGCCAATGGCTGGCATGTCGTGAGCGACGTGCATCTGGGCGACTGGGGCCTGCAGATGGGCCAGCTCATCAGCGAGATCGGCCATCGCGGCATTGCGGCCATCTATTTCGACGAAACCTACAAAGGTCCGTACCCGGAGCAATCGCCGGTGACGATGGAAGACCTCGAAGAGATATATCCGGCGGCGTCGGCGGCCTGCAAAGCCGATCCCGCGCGGCTCGAAGAGGCCCGCAAGGCGACGGCCGATCTGCAGGCGGGACGTCCGGGCTATCGCGCGCTGTGGGAGCATTTCTTCGCGGTCTCGAAATTCGGCCTCGAACGTGAGTGGGGAAGCCTCGGCATCCATTTCGATCTCTGGAACGGCGAGGCGAGCGTCGAGCCGCTGATCGTACCGATGATCGGAGATCTGAAGGCACGGCACATCACCGAAGAGAGCGAAGGCGCGCTCGTCATCCCGGTCGCGGAGGCGAGCGACAAGAAAGAGATGCCGCCGCTGATCCTGGTGAAGTCGGACGGCGCGGTGCTGTATGGCACCACCGATCTCGCCACCATCGTCGATCGCGTGAAGACGCAGGACCCCGATCTCATTCTCTATGTGGTGGACCAGCGCCAGCATTTGCATTTCGAGCAGGTGTTCCGCGCCGCGCGCAAGGCACACATCAACGGCAAGGCCGTGCTCGAACACGCAGGCTTCGGCACCATGAACGGCACCGACGGCAAGCCGTTCAAGACGCGCGCCGGCGGCGTGATGAAGCTCTACGACCTCATCGCCACCATGACGGCGGAAGCGGACAAGCGGCTGGCAGAGCAGGGCCTCGCCAACGACTACCCCGAAGACGAGCACCGCGACATCGCCAGGAAGGTCGGCATTGCCGCGCTGAAATTTGCGGACCTCTCGAACTACCGGCTCACCGACTACATCTTCGATCTCGACCGCTTCGTGCGGTTCGAGGGCAAGACGGGGCCTTACCTGCAATACGCTGCGGTGCGCATCCAGTCGATCCTGCGCAAGGCGCGCGACGAAGGCTTCGCATCATCCGCGCCGGTCGTGCGCTCGCCGGAAGAACGCGCGCTCGTGCTCCAGCTTCTGTCGCTGCCCGACAAGATGCAGGCCGCCGAAACCAACCGCGCGCCGAACATCCTGTGCGAATACGCCTTCGAACTCGCCCAGAAATTCAGCCGCTTCTATTCCGAGCACCACATCATGTCGGAAACGGACTCGGACCTGCGCGCGGCACGCCTGGGCCTATGCGACGTGACACTGGCCACCCTCGCAAAAGTCTTGGACCTTCTAGGAATTGAGATTCCCGCACGGATGTAACCTATACTCCCTCCCTCCCCCCCTCAGGGGGAGAGGGCCGGGGTGAGGGGGATGGTTGGCGCAAACACCGAACGAAAACGCGACTCTCTGGCGGTGAATCGCAATCGCGCAAAAGAGATGCGTCACGAACCGGTCCAGACAGAAAAGCTGTTCTGGTCTGAGGTACGAAACCGCAAGCTCGGTGGATTCAAATTCAAGCGTCAGGTGCCAATCGGCCCATACATCGCCGATTTCGTTTGTCTCGATGAAAAACTGATCATCGAACTCGATGGTCCGTTGCATGACGGCCGGGCTGTGTACGACGCGAATCGCGATGAGGCGTTGCGACAGCTGGGCTATCGCGTTCTGCGATTCACGAATGACGATGTCGCTGGCGATTTTGCAGGTGTTCTCGCCACGATTCTCCACGCCTTGCGGGGCGGCACCCCCTCACCCTGACCCTCTCCCCCCGAGGGGGAGAGGGGAAGTTCGTTTGGTTTGACTCACCATTTTCCCTCCCTATGATGCCCGGCGACGAACGCATCCGCCGTGAGGCGCGTGTGTCCGGCCATACAATCGATCCCTCGCGGGAGACATATGCCCAGCTTCAAAGCCGACCTGTCGGCCGAAGCCCGGAGGGCGTAGGCCGAAGGAGCAACCGCCCCGGAAACTCTCAGGCAGAAGGACCGCGAAGGAGATGAACTTCTGGAAAGCGGGGCTGCGCAAGCGGCCTCCACCGAAGGGGTAATCCGCAAGGGCTAGAGCCGGCGGGGAAATCTCTCAGGTCCCATGACAGAGGGGCGCGAGTTCCGCGAGTTTGCGGTCCGCGCCCACGCAACTCTTGTCCGGACCGCTTATGACCGACACCACCGAGACGCTGAGACAAACTCCGCTCCATGCGCTGCATATCGAGCTGGGCGCGAAGATGGTGCCGTTCGCCGGTTATGAGATGCCGGTGCAATACCCGGCCGGTGTTCTGAAAGAACATCTGCACACGCGCGAGAAGGCGGGGCTGTTCGATGTCTCGCATATGGGGCAGGCGTTCCTCGCGGGCGCCGATCCGGCGAAGGCGCTCGAGCGTGTCACCCCCGCCGACGTCGTGGGTCTCAAGCCCGGCATGCAGCGCTATGGCCTCCTGCTGAACGATCAGGGCACGATCAAGGACGACTTCATGTTCACCAAGCTGGAAGGCGAGGCGGACATGTACATCGTGGTGAATGCGGGCACGAAGGATGGCGATTACGCCTATATCGCCGACAAGCTGAATGGTGCGGCCACGGTCACAACACGCTTCGACCGCGCTCTGCTTGCACTGCAGGGCCCTATGGCGGGCATCGTGCTTGAGCGTCTGTCGCCCGGTATCGACAAGCTCACCTTCATGAAGGTCGTACGCGCGGACGTCGCCGGTTGTCCGGCCATCGTCAGCCGGTCCGGTTACACCGGCGAAGACGGTTTCGAAATCTCCATCGAAGGCAAGGACGGCGAACGCGTCGCGCGCGCGCTGCTGGCGGAACGCGAAGTCCTGCCCATCGGCCTCGGCGCGCGGGACTCGCTGCGCCTCGAAGCCGGGCTCTGTCTCTACGGCCATGACATCGACGAGACGGTGACGCCGGTGGAGGCGAACCTCGTCTGGTCCATCGCCAAGCGCCGCAAGATGGACAAGGATTTTCCCGCCGCCGAGAAGATCATGGATGAGGTCTTCAACGGCGCGGCCAAGAAGCGCGTCGGCATATTGCCGGCGGGCAAGGCGCCCGCGCGCGAACACACACAGGTCGCGGACAAGACCGGGCGTATCATCGGCGAGATCACGTCCGGCGGTTTCGGGCCGAGCCTGAATGCGCCGGTGGCCATGGGCTATGTCGAGACGGCGTTTGCCGGCGACGGCACCGAAGTCGATCTCATCGTGCGCGGCAAGCCGATGCCGGCCCGCATCGCACCGATGCCGTTCTTTCCACACCGTTATCGCAGAGCCGTTTGAAACAGGAGCAGCTTCATGAGTGAAGTGCGTTACACCGATCAGCATGAATGGGTACGTGTCGATGGCGGCGAAGCCACCGTCGGCATCACCAAATATGCCGCCGAGCAACTGGGCGATGTCGTGTTCGTGGAATTGCCTGAGGCCGGACGCAAGGTCGGCAAGGGCGGCGAGGCCGCGGTCGTCGAAAGCGTGAAGGCCGCGAGCGAGGTCTACGCGCCCATCGGCGGCGAGGTGACGGCGTCGAACGCCGCGCTCACCGACGACCCCGCCAAGGTCAACGCCGATCCGGAGGGCGACGCCTGGTTCTTCAAGCTCAAGGACGTCGACGCCGGCGAGTTCGGCAAACTGATGACCCGCGACCAGTACGACGAGTTCGTGAAGGGACTCTAGCTGTCTCGTCATGGCCGCCCTTGAGGCGGCCATCCATCGCGCCGCGA
>Ga0157369_10006579_pt1 | contig 13442 bp, 12 predicted proteins | sample C25metaG_FD_113461 | JGI IMG/M metagenome (GOLD analysis project Ga0157369, IMG submission 113461) | Corn rhizosphere microbial communities from Kellogg Biological Station, Michigan, USA - C2-5 metaG | ecosystem: Host-associated > Plants > Roots > Rhizosphere > Soil | place: USA: Michigan...
TCTCAAAGGAGGTGCGCTTTCACAACATTGCGGTCTCGATCGACGATCTCGGTGCCGACTGGCCGGCGCTGACGGGGCTCAACAGCTTTCCCTTCGTCGAACTTAAGGTTAACAGGCAATTTGTCACCGGCTGCGCCAACGACCGGCTGAAACGAACGGTGTGCCGTCACATTATTGAACTCGCGAAGGGGTACGGCGCCCGGGTCGTCGCCGAGGGCGTCGAGACCCGCGCCGATTTTGTCACGGCGAACGAGATGGGTTTCGACCTGGTCCAGGGCTATCTGTTCGGCAAGCCGATGGGGCTCAAGAAATTCGCGCGCTCCACCCTGGCGCATCCGGTGCTTGTGTCGAAGTGAGGCTGGTATCGGGAGCCGGATCAACCCAGCCGGCTGATCTGTTCCTCGGTCACCACGCGCTCGACATTCTCGGTCTTGCTCTTGATGCGGTAGCGCGGGCGGCCATCTGCCTCGATCGGCAGGCAGGTGACGATGGTATAGACGCTGCGCTGCTTGACGACGGCGCGGCCCTGCGGCCCCTGCAACTGGTGGTGGACGTCGTCGTTGATCGCGTAATTATGGGCCATCGCCGCTCTTTCCGTTGAAGAGGGGCTTTTAGGCGCAACACCCTCATAAGGCAAGCTTTATGGTCGGTCGGCGGGGCCGAAAGCCGCGAAAATCAGGCCCAGGCTTCAGCACAGCTCAACGCTCGTGGACCGATTGTCATCGGCAGACTGGGTTTCGGACGTTACTTGTATTTTTTAAAAAACGGAACAAGGTTGCTTTGCCTTAGGCGTTGGAGTTGGCCATGACTACAAACGCAGCTAACCCTTCCGATCCGGCATTACGCAATCTTGACGCCTTGCTTCCCGATCTGACCGGGCTTTACAAGGACGTGCATTCGCACCCGGAGTTGTCGATGCAGGAGACGCGCACGGCAAATCTCGCGGCGGACCGTCTTCGTGAAGCCGGCTATGAAGTAACGACGGGCGTTGGCAAAACCGGCGTGGTCGGCCTGCTTCGTAACGGCAATGGCCCGACCGTCATGCTGCGCGCCGACATGGACGCACTGCCTATCCAGGAAGCGACGGGCCTTCCCTATGCCAGTAAGGCAACGGCTACTGATCGAGAAGGCAACACGGTTCCTGTCTCACACATGTGCGGCCACGATATGCATGTGACCTGGCTCGCGGGCGCCACCAGGCTGCTCGCGGACGCGCGGACCACATGGCGAGGCACGTTGATGGCGGTCTTCCAACCCGCGGAAGAAACAGGCGAAGGCGCACAGGCCATGATTGACGACGGTCTGTTCAAGCGTTTTCCAAAGCCCGACGTCATCCTCGGCCAGCATGTCATGGTGGGCCCGTCAGGCACCGTTGCCGGGCGAGCCGGTGCCATCACTTCGGCGGCTGACAGCCTGCAAATCCGTCTGTTCGGACGCGGCGCGCATGGCTCGATGCCCCAGGCCAGCATCGATCCCGTCGTCATGGCCGCCGCAACCGTGTTGCGATTGCAGACGGTCGTCTCACGTGAGGTCGCTGCCGCCGAGGCCGCCGTTTTGACCGTAGGCGTCCTGCAGGCCGGCACCAAAGAGAATGTCATTCCGGACGAGGCGATCATCAAACTGAATGTGCGGACCTTCGATGCCGGAGTGCGAACGCGTGTGCTGGCCGCGATCGAGCGGATCGCCAACGCCGAGGCGGCGGCCTCGGGCGCGCCTCGGCCGCCCGAGATTACGACCATCGATCGATACCCCCTGAACGTGAACAATCGAGACGCCAGCAAACGAGTGGTCGATGCATTTCGGGGACATTTCGGAGCGGACCGCGTCCGGGAAACGGGGCCCGCCCCGGCCAGCGAAGATTTCGGATCGTTCGGATCCGAATGGCACGTCCCCTCGGTTTTCTGGTTTGTGGGCGGTACCGACCCCGAAATTTATGCCAAGGCGAAAGAGGCAAATCGGATCAACGAGCTTCCCGTAAACCACAGCCCAAAATTCGCACCCGTTCTCCATCCCACACTACAAACCGGTGTTGAATCGCTGGTCGTCGCGACCCGCGCCTGGCTGCCGGCGTAGGGCATGCTGGTCGACGAAGCAAAAAGCGCGTTTGTCTCGGTCTGACACCGGAAAGCCGTATCATGGAGAAGCTTCCGCTTGTGCTTGATCTGACCGGCACCTTCGTCTTTGCGCTGAGCGGCGCGTTGGCGGGTGTCAAGCGAAGGCTGGATTTGTTCGGCGTCCTGGTGTTGTCGTTTGCTTCGGCGACCGCAGGCGGTATCGCACGCGACGTATTGATTGGTGCGATCCCTCCAGCCTCGGTCAATGACTGGCGTTATCTCGGCGTGTCGCTCTTTGCCGGAGTGATCACTTTCTATTTCTCGCCCTTGATCGTGCGGATGTCGAACCCGGTCCTTCTTTTCGACGCCGCAGGACTCGCCCTTTTTGCCGTCGCAGGCGCATCCAAGGCGCTGGCCTACGGACTGAACCCGATTATGGCGATAGTGCTTGGTATGGTGACCGGGATTGGCGGCGGCATGGTCCGTGACGTGTTGCTGGCCGAGATTCCGACCGTATTGCGTGCAGAACTTTATGCGGTCGCGGCGGCGGCGGGCGCGGCAGTAGTGACCATAGGACATGGGCTGGAGCTACCTCCAGTCCCCGTAACGGCAGTGGGGCTGGCGTTATGCTTCTTTCTTCGGATCATGGGGATCATATACGGCTGGCGGCTTCCAATCGCCGGCGCAGTTAAGCGATCTCCGGGGAGCACCGACACAACAGCCGATCCGTAGCCACAGACTCGTTTCCGGCATCGGTTCTGACCGTCATTACGTTCTGGCTCTTTGCGCAGCCAACACCGAACGTCGCGCCCGCGATGCGCGACGACCTGCAAATCACCAACAGCGCCAGCAACAAAAAGAACAACCCGACGATACTCAATTTATTTGGGGCGGAAGCTGCTCTCAATTCTCATCCGGGTGACGCGGATGTGCAAGGGCCGCCCGCACGCCGCCTTGGCATATTGCGTCGCTTACTTCGGATCAACGATGGTCTTTGACGAACCTTCGGGCGCAGCCTGCATGCCGGGCGGAGACTGACCTTGCGGACTTTCCGCGGGCGCGCCGCCGCTGCCGGTAGTGATTGGACCGGTCCGGCCCTGCGGCTGCAGTTGTCCCTTATTTCCATCCGGCAACACCGTGCGGCCAGTGCTGTGCGGAGAGTCGGCTGGTTGCTTTTGTTCCGATTCGGCCTGAGCCGATGCCATCGAGGTGCAGATGGCGACGCAGAGCGCGGCGAGTGCGAGGCGCATGCACGATCCTCCGAAGGCGATCTGTTACAACCCCGGCGAACGGCGTAGGTTCCCCGCGCGATGTTGCAAAATCATTTGCAAGGAAAGCCACTGGCAAAGCTGCGTTGTGAGAATCGACATGCACTCGCTCTCTCAGCGGCCAATTGCCGCAATCGTGGTAGCCAACCCGCGGATTTGTCGACGCACTAAAGTCTCCGGAGATTTATGCTGAGGGCGCCCGTATAATCCTGCTTCCGCCCTCGATCTACGCCATCAATTACCTTAAGCTGATAGATCTGATGGAAAAGGGCGATTTGAACGAGCGAGTGTTTGCTCGAGCTTTCAGACAAAAAACGCCGGCTAGTTGAGGCTCTGAAAAAGAGCGGAAATTTCCAGGATTCCGAGAGAGCTCCCAACCGTTGGCAAGGCCCGCTAAATCGGTTGGCAAGCAAACTGACTCTGATCTGGTGCCGGCGCGACATGACGGGACGCGGGATTGCCGTCGCATCCTGTCATGCTCTCACCTCCTGACGCTGGAACACGACGTAGCCGGCGACAAACAATACGATCGTGCTGGCGATCAAACCCACCGTCTGCGGCCAGGCGATCATTAGGCTTTCGCCGAAGGGAAGCGGCGCTCCCATCACGGCGCCACGCAGCTGTTCGAGAAACACCGGACCGAGCGAGCGCGTCGTTGGCGATAGCACCGCCAGCATCGCCTCGCCGAACAGATGGTTTGGCGACAGGCGCGCCAGCGTCTGCGCCCAGATCGCCGTCTCCGGCGTATCCAGGCCGAGCGCTGCATAGCGCGGATCCGGCGGCGCGATCACTTGCGCCAGCGCGGGCGCCAGCATCGGCCACAACACGGTGAGGAACAGCCAGATGCCCAGAGCGACCAGGGCCGCCGTCGCGGGGGAGCGAAACACAATCGAAAGCAGTATCGCCAACGAGAGCCAGACGCCGGCATAGAAAATGGCGATTACCAGGAACGCCAGCGAGCGCGCAACCTCTTCGCCGCCCGGTGGGACACCAAGGAAGATCAGGCCGAGGCCAATCACCATCAGCCATAGTGCCGCCAGGCTGATCGCGAGCGTTGTGAGCCCGGCCAGGAATTTTCCCATCAACAGCGCATCACGGTAGATCGGCTGCGCCAGGATGCGCGAAAGCGTCCGCCGGTTGTGCTCGCTGTTAATCGAGTCGAAGCCGAGCCCGATTGCCATCAACGGGATGAGGAATCCGAGGATTGCGACAAAAGACGGCAGCGGCGCACGATCGACGGTAAACAGCCGCAGCAGAAGGAATGGATCTTCCGCGGTATTCTGCCGCAAGCTGTCGATCGCTCCATAAAGCGCTGCCAGCGCTGTGAGCACGATCAACAATTCGAGCACCAACATCCGCGCGCTCGACAGATTGTCCGACAGTTCCTTGACCGCCACGGTGCCAAGACCCTGGAAGGGTGAGCCCTCACGCCGCATGACGCGCACCTCGCGACGGCTCTTTGTGGCTCTGGAAGTAGCGGGCATAAATCGTTTCGAGACTCGGCACATCGACGAAGAGCCGGCGTAACGATCCATTCGCCCCGACGACGACACGCGCCGCATCCGGCCGCACGTCCCGGTCAGCGGTCATGCGAAAGCGATCCGCCGCCAGCGTTTCGACGCCGGTCACCCCGGGTATTGTCGCGAACCGCCTTGCAAGCCCGGCGCCGTCGGCCTCGACTTCGACCACGAAGCCTGCCCCAAGCACCTGACGGGCGAGGTCGGCAACAGGGCCCATCAGGACGACCCTCCCAGCCTGAAACAGCGCAACACGGTTACACACCCGTTGCACCTGATCGAGCAGGTGGGACGAGAGCAACACAGTGACCCCTTCGGCTTTAAGTTCGCCGATCAGATCAAGCAATTCATGCGTGGCTTGCGGATCGAGCCCTGAAGTCGGCTCGTCGAGAATGGCGATCTCGGCTTGCTTGACGACAATTTCCGCGAGGCCTAGCCGCTGCCGCATTCCGCGCGAGAATGTCGCCACACGCTCGTTTGCGACATCCAGTAGTTGTACCCGAGCCAGTGCCGCTGCGATTCGCCGCGGCCGTTCTGTCCGCGAAAGTCCCATCAGTTTTGCCGTATAGGACAGGTTCTCGGCGGCGGTGAGGTGGTCATAAAAGCCGACGGAGTCCGGCAGATAGCCGACCCGTCGCTTGACCTGCAGCGGCGCGCGCGCCGGATCATACCCAAGCACGCGTACCTGGCCCGCCGATATGTCCGTCAGACCGAGCACCATCAGGATCGTTGTCGTCTTGCCCGCGCCGTTCGGTCCAAGCAATCCAAACACCTCGCCTTTGAGGATGTCGAAGTTGATGGCGTCAACGACGCTGACCCCGCTGTAACGCTTGGTCAGGTCCCGCGCTGTAATGACAGCATCGCTTGCCGTGGTCACGGCCTTGCCTTCCGCATCGCTCATCGCCGTCCGAACCTCGCAACCGCACCCAGCATCAAAAGCAGCGCAATTCCGATGACGCCGGCGCCGGCCACTCCCCACACCGTCGACGTAGACACCGTGATACGAAATTGGCTCGACGCATTTTCGCCACGTGAAGTCGCGTTGACCGACGTCATATAGTCGCCGGCCAGCGACTTATCGCTCGGCGTGACCAGCGCCTGCACCTCGGCGTCCTTGCCCGGAACCAGCCGGTCGATGGTGGCCGGGTCGAACGTCACTTTCCAGCCGCTCGGCGCGCTCGCCGCCAGCTTGATATTGTCGGCCGGCGCGGTGCCGGTGTTGGTGACGACGATTGGGAAGGAGCTTTGCTGTGCCGCGACCGCGCGCGCGCTCAATAATCCGTCACGCCCGGACACCTGGAGCTGCGGTTGTCCGACAACATCGAGCGCAAGGTCTACATTCGCTGAAGCGTCCTCGGCATTCACCGTCACCTTGACTGGAAAATGCCCGGCGCCGATCGTGCCGGGCGCTCGCACCTTCAGCTTGATATCCTTGGACTGACCGGCTTCGATCGGGATCGAGGACAGTTCCTGGCTGCCATAGGCCTCCGTGAACGAGGTTTCGAAATTGGGAGGCGCTTCCGCAGCGAAGCTTGCGACCAGATTGCGGCCACTGTCATTTTTGATGGTCAACGTATATTCGAAGTTTGATTTCGGACTGCCGCGCAGCGAGGGAAGTTTAGACGTCACCGTCAGCTTGGCCGGCAGCTCCTTGGCGAGCGCTATGTTCAGCGGCAACGTCGCCTGGCTTCCCTCTCCTTCTGCCTTCACCGTCAGCGTCTGCTCGCTCAGATTGGCATTCGCCGGCACGTCGAGGCGAAGCTGAAGTGCAACACTGGCGTCCGGCGCCGGCATCGCCGCAGCGACGGGTTGGCCGCCGCCCAGTAGCGTCGCGGTCCATCCATCAGGCACGCCCGTGACCGAGAGCCGGTAACGTTCCGGTCCAAGCCGGTAGTTTTGCAGGCGCAATGGAATGTTTGAGGTTGTGCCGGGCCTTACCGTGACCGCCGGGTAATCGGTCATCAAATAGAGGCCCTTGATGTCATGCGGCGTCTCCGCAGCGTACGCCGCAGGCGCCATCAGTCCGAGAGCGAAAGCAAAAGGGGCGAGATCAAGCGCGCGCATCGCAACACTCCTGCAATGGCAAGAACGAAATGTCGCCGTTTCGGCCCACCACTCAAAACGGCGACGGCGAGGTGCCAGAAATAAGCGAGGCAATCGTGACGAAATACGGCACAGCCCAATTACGATTCGGTGATCACTGATAGGCAATTGGTATATGCGCCGATCCGGCCTCGCCAATCAGTTTCGGAAGGGCGGCCCGCTCGCATTGATTTGCAGCAGGGGCAGAAAGCTTGCCAAAAATCGCGATCCTGCGGCAACGACCGCAGGCGTCCGGCTATACCAAGGCGCTGGCATCGCTTCGGAACGTAGGAAACCGCAGCACTTACCACCGCACAGTCATGCCGATGGCTGTCGGCGATGTGCTCTTCTGCGAAACTTCGCTCAAAACCGCTGATGCTGCGATAACCAAAGCCAGCAACGCAACAATCGCAGCTAAATCGATAGACCTCAGATCCCTGCAGCGCTTGTCGAAAGCTTCTGTCCATGGAGCGCGCTCCTGTTACGGATGCTTCAAGTAACGTCCGACTCCAGTTCGGCAGCAATCATACTCGCTTGACCTTGCGATCAGGTCGGCAAGCAGTTGGGAGTAGCAGGCGAGTTCAAGAGACTTGGAACAGCAGTTCGAGCGCATCGCTCAGAACGCGCCTGCGCATCTTCGCCGACATTGCGTCGGAAGTTCGGAGTGAAGCTTTGATTTCGCGTTTGCCCTCTATTTTTATTTTTGTCAGGCACAGCGGGACAGCAATCCGAAAATAAAATTGAGAGACGACATGGGATTGCTGCATATCGACGAGCTTTCTGTACCAGGTTTCTGTCCCAGTCGGAGAAGCTACCCGGGGAACGCCACGCGGCTTGTTCGGCAGCATCGGTTTGATGGCAGTCCATTCATAATACGCAAGTTCGTAGCGCATGATTCGAGCCCCCAGTTCGGGAGTTTGAATCACGGGGGCCTGGCCGAAAGCAACGCTCTTGGCCAGGTCCTGACAGCGCTCACGGACAGGAGCGGACATCAACCTGCCGACAATCCCTGCCGAAACCGTCGAAAATGACCCGGAGCCGACATCGGCCCGGCCATTTGGCAAGGGGTAATTCTGGCTATACCCGCCCTTCCAGAATTGTGGCCTGACCCGATAAGATGCGCCTCCTGAGCCCCAGGGGAAGATATGGCGCGGCCATCAAAAACGAGAGGCAAGAGGAGCGCGGCGAAGACCCGCAAGGCGAACTCTATGGGCGGCCGCAAAAAGCCCGTTAAAAATAGGCGCCGCATTTCTCCGATCTCCGATGTGACCAAAGAGTTGCAGGAGGCCCGCGAGCAGCAAGCGGCTACGGCCGAGATATTGAAGGTCATCGCAAATTCGCCGGCCGACGTGCAGCCGGTGTTCGAGGCGATCGCCGAGAGCGCGGCTCGCCTCTGCCAGGCCGCGTTCTGCAACGTCTTCCGCTTCGACGGCGAATTCATCCATTTCATGCATTCGTACGGATACTCGCGCGAGGCTATCGAGGCCTTGCAGCACTTCTATCCGATGCGCCCCGGTCGGGGCAGTGGTGCGGGCCGTGCGATCCTGAGCGGCAAGGTCGAGCAGGTACCCGACGTCCAGGCCGACCCCGAGTACGACCAGGGCAACGTGCCCGATATCATGAAGATCAGCAGCATCATGGCGGTGCCAATGCTGAAGGAAGGCCGCCCGGTCGGCGCGATCGCGCTGGTGCGGGCTGCCAAAGGCACCTTCCCGCAGCGCCAGATCGATCTCCTGAAAGCTTTCGCCGATCAGGCGGTGATCGCGATCGAGAACGCGCGGCTGTTCAACGAAACCAGGGAAGCGCTGGAGCGGCAGACCGCGACGTCGGAAGTGCTGCAAGTCATATCCAGTTCGCCTGGCGGGCTTGGGCCGGTGTTCGAGGCCATGCTGAAAAATGCCGTGGGCATCTGCCGCGCCAGTTTTGGGACGCTGCTCCTGTACGAAGGCGACAGGTTGCGGCGGGTGGCGCGAATGGCCGCGCAAAACGTGCCGCAATCGTATGCGCCCGACCAAGAAACGCCGCGACACTTCATCGCGCCGTTTGATGGGGCGCCTTCGCTGGGGCGCCTCGTGGAGACCAAGGCGCTGGTTCACATTGCCGATATTGCCACCGAGCATCCCGACGATCTGATCTACAAGGTCGCCGCAGCCCGCACCGTTCTGATTGTGCCGATGCTCAAGGAGAGCGAGCTTGTCGGCGCCTTTGCCGTCTACCGCAAGGAGGTGCAAGAGTTCAGCGACAAGCAGGTCGAGTTGCTGGAAAATTTTGCTGCACAAGCGGTGATCGCCATCGAGAACACGCGGCTGCTCAAGGAACTGCGCGAGCGAACCGATGACCTCTCACGATCGCTCCACGAGTTGCGCACGGCGCAGGACCGCCTAATCCAGACCGAGAAGCTCGCCTCCCTTGGCCAGCTCACCGCCGGCATTGCGCACGAGATCAAGAACCCGCTCAACTTCGTGAACAATTTCTCGGCGTTGTCCGCAGAACTAACGGACGAACTGAACGATCTCCTGAAGCACGCCGCGCTGACCGACACGATGCGGGAGGAGGTCGACGAACTGACCAAACTGTTGAAGGAAAATCTCGAAAAGGTCGTGCAGCACGGCAAGCGAGCCGACTCCATTGTCAAGAACATGCTGCTGCATTCGCGCGAGGGAAGCGGCGAGCAGCGGGCTGCCGATATCAATGCAATCGTCGAGGACAGCCTCAATCTCGCCTATCACGGCGCGCGAGCAGAGAAGTCAGGCTTCACCATCACGCTGCGGCAGAACCTGGACCCGCGCGCTGGAGCGGTCGAGCTGTATCCGCAGGAGATCACACGGGCGCTGCTCAACCTAATTTCCAACGGCTTCTATGCCGCGACTAGGCGCAAGGTCGAAACGGGCGACGAGAGCTTTGAACCAGTTCTCAGCGCTTCCACGATGAACCTCGGCAAGACAGTCGAAATCCGTATTCGCGACAACGGCACCGGCATCCTGCCTGAAGTACGCGAAAAGATGTTCAATCCTTTCTTCACCACAAAGCCGACCGGGGAAGGAACGGGGCTCGGACTCTCGATGACCTATGACATCATCGTCAAGCAGCACGGGGGCCGGATCGACGTCGAGACTGAGCCTGGCGTCTTTACCGAGTTCATCATTACGCTGCCGCGCGACAACGGCATTGCCACCCCCCCACGGTCCGAATGACCGCTTATGCCCCATCGCGACATTTTGCGCTGCCGCACAACTCCGGCCGCTATAGGTGCAAAGCGGACATTACCTTCGCATCACGACGCTCGGTTTATGGGTACACGGCCTTCTGTAATGGGCCCGATGATGTCAAGCCTCCCGAGTGAACGTCTCGTCGCCGAGCTCATGCTTCTGTCCGTGGTCAACGCCTGGCCGCCACATCATGCTGTCAGAGGGAGCGGTGAGCCTATCTAGATGCGCGGGGTTCGCCAGATGACGACCACTGGCCGTGTAACGGCTTCACCGGATCCACCGTCCCGGCGACGGGACTTCGGGCACCGAGCTTCTGGCTCCGGCTCGGCATCGCCATCGAACGCATCAAGCCGGGTCATCCGCAACAGAACGGACGCCATGAGCGCATGCACCTTACCCTCAAGAAGGAGGCGACCCGTCCGCCAGGCTTCAATAGCCTGCAGCAGCAGGCGCGCTTCGATGCCTTCCTCCGCGAGTTCAATGCCGAACGTCCGCACGAGGCGCTCGCCATGAAGTGCCCTGCCGAGCTCTACACCGCCTCCGCGCGCTCCTATGCCGGCCTGCCCGAACTGACCTATCCGTTCCACGATCGTGACGTCGTCATCACCACTTGCGGTCGCCTCTGCCTGCATCGCAAGCGGATCAACATCTCCACCGTGCTGGCCGGCCAGAAACTCGGCATCAAGGAAGTCGACGAAGGCATTTGGCTCGTCAGCTTCATGCACTATGATCTCGGATATTTCGACCTGGAGCAGAAAACCCTGCAACCCCTCGACAACCCGTTCGGCACGAGGTTGTCACCCATGTCTTAGGTACGTTCTGTTACCGATGTCTGCGGGCTGGACAATTGATTTGCTGGCGGAGAGGGAGGGATTCGAACCCCCGATAGGCTTGCACCTATGCCGCATTTCGAGTGCGGTGCATTCGACCACTCTGCCACCTCTCCAGGGGTGCCAACATGGAACGGTCGCCCGCCCGCGGTCGGGGCGAGTTCTAGGCGAGGACGGCGGGGCAGACAAGGCGTTGGGCGCGTGAAATTCGCGTCGCGGCGTCAAACCAGGGCTCGACAAAGGTGGGACCGCCAGACGCGACAAAAACCGGCGGTCCCGTGTCGCGTCAATTGAAATTGCGGCCGGGAAGTACGGCTTCTCTGGCCAGCCTGAGCGACGATGTCACGGTAGCGACCGGCTCGGAATCGGCAACGCAATCTGCGTTTTAACCTAACCGGTCAAGGTTACCTGCAAGGCTATCCCGTCATTGCGCGTCAATCCTTGCTCTTCTTCTCTTTCTTGTCGTCTCTGTCCTTATCCTTGTTATCTTTATCCCGGTCCTTCCTGCGGTTGGTGAAGCGTGCGTTGCCCAATCCGGTGCCGATGGTCAGCACGCCCCAGTGGTCGACATCCTGCATGAACGGAACCTCGCAGAGGCCCTGCGCCACGCCGTCATTGTGCATCAAGACCGCGGTGTCGTGATCGCCGATCTGCGGGATCGCCTCGACCAGGCTGGCCGGCAGGTTGAATTTGCTGCTCTCCCAGTTGCCGGGCAGGTTCTGCGCGCCCTTCTCGATCGAACCGTCTTCGTTGATGACGCCGGGACAGGCGATCCCGATGAACGGCGCCAGCTTCAAGCCTTCGGTGTCGGCGGCGGCGATCAGTTCTTTCAGCATCTTGACCAGACGCTTGACGGCGCCTTCCCGCGTGGGCTCGTCATCGGCATGGCGCCAGAGTTCGGACTTCCAGACCGATGCCTTCGACAGATCGGTCGCTTTCTTCCCGCGGGTCTCGACCAAGCCGCAACGGATGTTGGTGCCGCCGATATCGACCCCGAGGATGCCGTCCTGGCCTTCGAAAATCCATGACGGCGCCAAATGCAGGCAGCCAATCAGGCCCGCGTCATCGGGGTGAAAGCGGATCGGCACCAGATCGACCTTGAAGCCTTCGGCCTTGAGAATGATATCGGTGCGCGTGATCGCGAGCTCGCCGACCCGGCTCTCGCGAAAGCCGCCGCCGACCACGATGCGCTCGGTGTCGGCCCAGGCCCTGGTCTTGAGAATCCGCTGCGTCACATAGGCCAGTTCGTGGGCGAATTCCTCGATCGCGCCGTGCACCAGCGCGGCTGCGGCGATGTCGTCGCCCACCAGCACCTCATCGAGCGTACTCTTGGCGATGTCCTCGGCGGATTTGTCGCCCAAGGGATCGTTGCCGTTTTTCTTCAGCGGCTTGCGCAGACTGTCCAAAATCTTGCGGAACGCGCCCTTGCTGGCGCGGTCGCCGAGAAAGCCGTCATCGTCCTTCAGTTCGATATTGTAGCTGTCCACGTCCACCGACGGCAGGCGGGTGGCGCCGTGCCTGCCGATGCCGGAGGTCGTCAGTGTGTCTTCGGCCATCTTTGCCCTGCCCATACCCTGAAAATCATGGGACAACGACCGGGGAACCCGTTGGTTTCACGGCGGGGTGGGGCCAATTCCAAAACCGGCCATGCCGGCCAAAAATGCGCAAAATCCCTTATATTTGGCTCGTTTTTGCGTCGCTTTGCCTTGACTTGGGCCTCCCACCGGCTATAAGTCCGGCCACCCGGCGCGGGATTTTCTCGCGCCGCTTGTTTTTGCGTGGCTTGAGGGATCGTTCCCCGATCGCGCGGAAATTGAATCCATAACGACTGAAGAAAAAGCCGGCCCGGATCCGTCTGAGGCCGGGATCGAACACGAAGGAATTAAACGATGTTCGCAGTCATCAAAACCGGCGGCCGGCAGTACCGCGTCGTTCCGGATGATGTGCTCGAGATAGGCAAGATCGCCGGCGATGTCGGAACGATCGTGCAGCTTGGCGAAGTTCTGCTGGTCGGGGGCGAGTCCCCGGTGCTTGGCGCCCCCACGGTTGCGGGCGCCACGGTTGCGGCCGAGGTGCTGCAACACAAGCGCGGCCCGAAGGTCATCTCGTTCAAGAAGCGCCGCCGCAAGAATTCGCGCCGCAAGCGCGGCTATCGCGACGAGATCACGGTGCTGCGCATCACCGAGATCCTGACCGATAACAAGCAGCCGACGGTCGGCCCGCGGCCGAAGAAGGAAAAGCCGGTTGCGGCCGCGCCTGCCGAGGGCGACGACGCCGAGGCGCCGAAGAAGACCGCGAGGAAAAAGGCTCCCGCCAGGAAGGCGGTCGCCAAAAAGGCTGCGGCAAAACCGCGCGCCAAGCCGGATGCCAAGAAGAAGGCCCCGGCAAAGAAGGCCGCCGCCAAGGGCAAGAGCGACAAAAAGTGAAGCGCATCGGTTAAAAATTGAAGCGTGATAAAAAGTGAAATGATTCCGTCAAGGAA
>Ga0157369_10006581_pt1 | contig 13433 bp, 16 predicted proteins | sample C25metaG_FD_113461 | JGI IMG/M metagenome (GOLD analysis project Ga0157369, IMG submission 113461) | Corn rhizosphere microbial communities from Kellogg Biological Station, Michigan, USA - C2-5 metaG | ecosystem: Host-associated > Plants > Roots > Rhizosphere > Soil | place: USA: Michigan...
CGGCGACGTAACGCGCATCGCCGCCGATCGCTTTCGGCTGGATGTGGACGCGGATTTCGCCCGACGTCTCGCGCTCCGCGGCGCCGATGGCTTCGGTGATGCGCGGCTGATCGAGCGTCGCGATGAACTCTTTCTGTTTCACCATCCACCTCCCGCGCCGCCGCCGCCGAAGGAACTTCCGCCGCCGCCCCAGGAACCGCCGGTGCTCCAGCCGCCTCCCCCTCCGCCGCCACCACCGAACGTCGTCCCGCCGCCGCCCCAACCGCCGCCGCCGAGGAACATCGGCCAGATGCAGCCGCTGCAACCGCCGCAGCCTCCGCGGCGCCGTCCGCGCATGAGCAGCGGAATCAGGACCAGGATCACGAAGAGGAAAAAGATCGAGGGGAAGAACATGTCGGCTTCTCGCGATCGTGCCGGCCGAGGTGCGGGTGCGGGGGCCGGCATCGTGGTCGTGCTGACGAAGTTGGGATCGATCTTCTTCGTGACCTGATCGATCGCGGCATTCAGTCCGCCCGCATAATCGTTGGCGCGAAAGGCAGGCCGCAGGGTGTTGTTGATGATGTCGGATGCATACGCGTCCGTGATGTCGGCCTCGACTCCATAACCGGTCTGGATGCGCGTCTTGTGTTCTTTCACGAAGACGAACAGCATCAACGCCTTGTCGCCCTTGACCTTCCAGACATTCGCGACTTTGTTCGTGTAGCCGAGGTCGTCTTCGCCTTCCAGCGAGGGGAAGATCAGGATCAGGAACTGCGTGCCGGAGCTCTTGTAGAACGCCTCCAGCTTCTCGTTCAGCTGTTGAATCTGCGAGGCGTTGAGGAGGTTGGCGTTGTAGTCGTTCACCCACTGCGTCGGCTTGGGCGGGATGTCCAGCGCCAGCGCGGCCGAGGCGAGGAGCGCGATCGCGAGGAACGCGATCGCGCTGCGGCGGACGTTCATCGCGTTCCTGTGGCGGGAGCAGTCGTGCCGAAGTTGAAGTTAACCTCGGGCGCGTTCTGCGAGCCGGCTGCGCCTTTGAAGTACGCCTTCGGTTTGAAGCCGCTCATGTTGGCGACCAGATTCGCCGGGAACTTGAGCACGGACGCGTTGTACGTTTGCGCCACTTCGTTGTAGCGGCGGCGTTCGACGGCGATGCGATTCTCCGTCCCTTCGAGCTGCGACTGCAGTTCGAGGAAGTTCTGATTCGACTTCAGATCGGGATAGCGCTCGACGACGACGAGCAGGCGTGACAGAGCGCTGGAGAGGTTGTCCTGCGCACCTGCAAACTGCGCCATCGCGTTCGGATCGTTCGGCAGATTCGACTGCGTGCCGGGAGGACCGCCAGCCGGCGCCTGCACCTGGCCGACGCGCGAGCGGGCGTTGACGACCGCTTCCAGCGTCGACTTCTCGAAATTCGCCGCGCCCTGAACGGTGCGCACGAGATTCGGAATCAGATCGAAGCGGCGCTGATAGTCGTTCTCGACCTGCGCCCACTGCGCCTGCACCTGCTGATCGAGTTCGACGAGATGATTGCGGACGCCGACGTACCAGCCGCCGCCGATCAACAGAATGAGTACCAGCGCTCCGAGGCAACCAAGCAGACCAAGTCTACCCATGCAAACCTTCCTTCTGACCGCTAGTAATCTTCGTCTTCGTCGTCATCAGCCGGTTCTTCGTCGCGGTCGGCCTCGGGGATGATCTCTTCATCCTCGTCGCCGGTCGGCGCAGCAGCTTCACCTTCCGCGCCAAATTCTTCGTCGGATGATTCCTCGACGACAGGCAATGGCGCGGCGGCCGCGCGCGCACGGCTGCGCGATGCGGGTACCGACGGCGCCTCATCGGCGTCACGTTGATCCGCGCCGCATTTCGGGCAGGTCGGAACAGGCTTGCCGAGGTCGTAAAACTTCGTATGACAGCTATAACAGGTGTACTTCTTTCCAAGATCAGGCATAACTAGAGAATCTCCCAGCGCAAAAGCGGCGACACGTTAGCACCGCGACTCATGTGTAGCAAGTAGCGGGCACAGAAGAAAAACGGCGAGCAGTTACTCTGCTCGCCGCTGCATCGTTGCGAATGAATTTGATTACTTTCCGTGCGGCAGCGCCTGTGCTGCGCGCGTACCGGCGTCGGACGAATTCGAACCCGGCGCACTGTGAAGCGCGGCCGCTTTCTCGGCCAGCTTCTGTGAATCGGGCAGTACTTCGATGGCCTTGGCGATCTGATTGTCGCCCTGCAGCCGATACGGATACGAGGCGTCGAAGCCGAACTTGGCGGCGATGATCTCCGCCTTGATCGCCCGCTCGATGAAGTTGCGGTCGTTCGGCTTCTGCAGCGCTTCGCGGATGTCGGCGATCGGCGCGATGTCCTTGTCACTCGCGAACTGGACGAAGTCCTCCATGACCGCGGGCGTGATGGCGACGTCTTCGTTGACGTCAGGATGCTTGGCGACGTAGTCGACGCCGTAGTTGAAAAGGGCGCTGCGAACTTCGAGAAGCTGCGTGGTGCGCGACAGCGGAGCAGGCTTGACGAAGATGTCGGGCGTGATTCCGCCGCCGCCGTAGACCACGCGGCCGGTTGCGGTCGTGTATTTCTTGCGGTCCTTGAGCGGCATCTCCGAGGCGCTGCCGTCATCGCTCTCATCGGCGACGTAGTAGTCGTAGAAGGAGCTGTAGTCGCGCTGGATGTTGCGTCCCGAGGGCGTGTAGTACTTCGACGTCGTGAGTGCGAGACCGGCGCTGTACTGCAGCGTGTAGACGCTCTGCACGAGGCCTTTGCCCCAGCTCGTCTCGCCGACGATGATGGCGCGATCGTGATCCTGCAGCGCGCCGGCGACGATTTCCGATGCCGAGGCGCTGCCGCGGTTCACGACGACGACCATCGGCATGTCGAGGTGCTGGTGCTTGCCAGGCGCGAGGTAATCCTGCGCCGAATCGGGAGTGCGGCCCTTGGTGTAGACGATCATCTGCCCCTTGTCGAGGAAGTGATCGGCGACGCCGACAGCGGCATCGAGCAGGCCGCCGGGATTCTGCCGAAGGTCGAGGACGAGCTTCTGCATCCCCTGCCCTTTCAGCTTGTCGATCGCTTCGTCGAGCTCGCGGACGGTGGTGGCGGTGAAGTCTTTGATGCGGATGTAGCCGATGCCGGGCTTCAGCATCAGCACGTTGGAAATCGAGTTGGTCGGAATCGCGGCGCGGACGATGGCGAGCGGGATCGGCTCTTTCATTCCGACGCGGACGATCTTGATGTGGACCGTGGTGCCTTTCGGACCTTTGAGCCGCTTGACGACGTCGTCGAGCGGAAGGTCGTCGGTGGAGGTGCCTTCGACCTCGGAGATGACGTCGCCGGCGCGGATGCCGAGGCGCGCGGCGGGCGTGCCTTCGAGCGGCGTGATGACCGTGACCTGGTCATTGCGCTTCGTCACCAGGATACCGAGGCCGTAGAACGAGCCCTTCTGGCGATCCTGCATGTCCGCGTACTCCTTCGGTTCGAGGAAGGAGGTGTGCGGATCGAGCGTGCGCAGCATGCCGTCGATCGAGGAGTAGACGAACTTGTCGGAGCCGACGTCTTCCGGCGCATTGGCCGTGACGGCGGCGAGAAGATCCGTGTACTCTTTCATCCGCTTCTGCACGTCGCTTTGTACCTGCGCGCCGAAGAGACGGTTGCCGTAGAATCCGCCGAAAAGCGTCGTGCCGATGATGGCCACAGCCAGCGTCAACGAGAAGGTCCACTTCTTTGTCTGTTGTATTTTGACCATGTTTTTGATCACCTGATTTCCAGGGAAGAACTCATTATAGGCGCGGAGTATTCGACAGCCCGGCGATGTTCACGCGGCCGTATCAGTCAAGGAGACGTCGTTCATGTTCGGTTCGCTCGGCATCCCGGAGTTGATTCTCATTTTCATCGTGGCTCTGATCGTCTTCGGACCGAAGCGCCTCCCCGAAATCGGTAAAACGCTCGGCAAGGCGATGGGCGAATTCAAGAAAGCGACCGACGACTTCAAAAACACCATCGAGCGCGAGGTGCAGGTCGAAGAGCTCAAGCAGCTGGCGTCGACGACGGTCGTGCCCGTGCATGAGTCGGTATCAAGGTCCGCGCCAGTCGCGCCGACTGCAAACGGCATCCCTGCCGAACCGCCGGCAGTCGTCGCCGATCTCACGCCCGAGTCCGTCACGAAACACGATTCGTAGCCGATGACGGAAACCGCAGACATCGCGTCGCCGGTCGAGGAAGAGACGCCCGACGCCGACCTTCCGAAGATGTCGTTCCTCGATCACCTCGAGGAGCTGCGCAAGCGGCTGATCGTCTCGATCATCGCCATCTTCGTGGCCTTCCTGGCTTGTTGGAACTTCGCCGACAAGATCTATGCGTGGGTGCAGGCGCCGCTGACGAAGTTCCTGCCGCCGGGCGATCAGAAGCTGGCGTACACGCACCTGACCGAGCCGTTCATGGTCTACATGAAGGTGGCGTTCTTCGCCGCGATCTTCATCGCTTCACCGATCATCATGTGGCAGGTGTGGCGCTTCATCTCGCCCGGTCTGTACAAGCGCGAGCGCCGTTACGCGGCGCCGTTCATCATCCTGGCGACGCTCTTCTTCGTCGTCGGCGGCTACTTCGGCTACCGCGTGCTCCTGCCCGGCGCCTGCGCGTTCTTCGTCGAGACCGGCGTGAAGTTCAAGCAGATGATCAAGATCGACGAGTACTTCTCGTTCGCCAGCACGATCATGCTCGCGTCCGGCGTGGTGTTCGAGACTCCGATCCTGATTTTCTTCCTGGCCCGACTCGGCATCGTCACGCCGCACTTCCTGCTCCAGAAGTCGAAGTGGGCGATCGTGCTGTCGTTCGTCATCGCGGCGATCCTGACGCCGTCACCGGACATGGTGAACCAGGCGTTCCTCGCCGTGCCGATGATCGCCCTCTACTTCCTCGGCGTCGGCGTGGCGTTCCTCTTCGGCAAGCGCTACGACACTTAAGCAGCTTCTGCTACCCTACGCGGCCATGGAAATCCCGTCGAAAGTTTCGATCTTCAGCCGCTCGCTCGAGTTGAAGGGCAAGCCCGGCACGTTGATCGCGATCAACGAGACGGGGTTCTACGAGATCGTGATGGATTTCCAGGGACGCAACCACGTCGTCCTCTTCCCGATCGCCGAGACGGCCATCATCTTCAACGAGGCGCTGCCGGCGAACGCAACCGATTTCGAAGTAGAGCGGTAGGCAACAAGCTCACACAAACAAAAAAGGGACGGCATCGCGCCGTCCCTTCGATTTTTGGTGAGGATTGGATTTACGGCTTCTTCGTGGCCGGAGCCTTTTTCGCGTCGCTCTTCGGAGCGGCGGGCGTGGCCGGCGCGGCCTCGGCGGCAGGTGCCGGCGGCGGCGCGAAGTACGTTTCGTCGAAGGTCGGATGCGCGTTTTCTTTCATCGCATCGAGCGCGGCGTGCAGCTTGGTCTGCTTGAGGTTCTTCTCGATCGTCGGACGAACCTGTTCGAGCGGCGTGGTCTCGTGGCCTTCGACTTTGATGATGTGGTAGCCGAACTGCGTCTTCACGACCGGCGTCACTTCGCCGACTTTCGCAGCGAACGCGGCCTGCTCGAACTCGGGGACCATCTGGTTGTGGCCGAATGAGCCGAGGTCGCCGCCGCGAGCGCCGGAACCGGTGTCGTCCGACTCCTTCTTCGCCAGCTCCTCGAAGTTCGCGCCCGCGAGGATCTGCTTGCGAAGATCTTCCGCTTTTGCCTTGGCCTGCTCGTCGGTGAGGTCCTTACCCGCCTGCGCGGCAGGGCTGCCTTTCGGCGCGATCAGGATGTGGCGGGCCTTGACCTGCTCGTACTCTTTGGCGTTGTCGGCGTACGCCTTCTGAACCTCGGCGTCGCTGACGGTGATGCCGCTGTCGATCTTCTTCAGCTCGGCCGTCGCCACGAGGTTCTCGCGCATCAGGTTGAGCTGGTTGAGGACCTCGGGATCATTCTGCAGGCCGGCTTTGGTGCCTTCACTGGCGAGCAGGCGCATGCGGAGAAAGTCGTCCGCGAACTGCTTGCGGCCGGCAGGCTGCGACAGCATGCTCTGGTATTCAGCCGGAAGCGTTTTCAGCGCCGCTTCGAATTCCGATTTGTGGATGGTGACGTTGCCGGCGGTCATGATGACCGGATCGGCGCTCGCCGTGGCCGTGGCTGGCGCTGGCGCCGGTGTGACCGGCTTGCTCTGCGCGAACGCCGCAGTGGCGGCAAGCGCAAGCGTGATGATGATGGTTGCTTTCTTCACAAGTTCTCCTTGTTCGTTGGGACGTCTTATTTGGACGCGGTTCGTAACGGGGGGTTGTAAGGCTTGATTCCAGCGAGCTCAGCGTAGTTTTTTCAGCGCCGATTCGATTCGCCGCACGCCTTCCTGCAGGCGCTCCATCGAGGTCGCGTAGCTGATGCGGACATGATCGTCGCTGCCGAACGCGGAGCCCGGAATGACCGCGACCTGCGCCTCGTCGAGCAGGTAGTTGGTGAGTGTCTGTGAGTCGCGCACGACGCCGCGTCCGTAGAAGGCGCTGACGTCGGGGAAGATGTAGAACGCGCCGTCCGGATGCGCGCAGCACAATCCTTCGATGCCGTTGATGGCCGGAATCAGCCACGCGCGCCGGTCGCGATACGCCTCCCACATGCGCTGCACTTCATCGTCGCCGCCTCCGAGCGCTTCGAGCGCCGCGGCCTGCGAGATCGAGCTCGGATTCGACGTCGAATGGCTCTGAATTTTGCCGGCCGCGGTGATGACGTCGCGATGCGCGATCGCGTAGCCGAGCCGCCAGCCGGTCATGGCGAAGGTCTTCGACATCGAGTTGATGCAGACGATCGTCTCCGGATACTCGTCGAACCAGCGCGCCGCGGAAGCATGCTTCGCGCCGTCGTAGACGAAGAACTCGTACGTCTCGTCGAACATGAGAAAGAGATCGCGCGAGGCGCACCATTCGACGATGCGGTGCAGCTCCTTTTCCGCGATCACGGCGCCGGTCGGATTGCACGGCGAGTTGATGATCACGCCGCGCGTGCGCTCGCTGGCCGCGGCCTGGATGTCGGCGAACGTCGGACGAAACTCGTTCTGCGGATCGGTGCGGGCGAAGACGGGAGTCCCGCCGGCGAACTGCACCTGATCGGGAAAACTGACCCAGTACGGAGCCGGGATGATGACTTCGTCGCCTTCGTCGACCAGTGCGAGCGTGACGTTGAAGAGCTCCTGCTTGCCGCCCGTGCCGGCGATGACGTTTTCCGCCGTGATGGATGTGCCGTAGCGACGGTTGTAGCGAGCGGCCAGCGCATCGCGCAACGCTTTCGTGCCGTTGCCGGCGGTGTACTTGGTCAACCCGTCATCGATGGCGCGTTTGCCGGCGGCACAAACGGATTGCGGCGTCGGAAAGTCAGGCTCGCCCGGCCCGAGGTCGACGACGTCGACGCCTTGCGCCTTCAACTCCAGGGCGCGATTCATCACCGCCAGCGTCGGCGACACCTGCATCTCGCTGACGCGCCGCGTCAACCGGATGCGTGGCTTGGTGATGACGTCGATTCCCATCAGGCGAAGCGCTCTCCGAGCGTCGTGCGCAATGCGCGCCAGGCCGCTGGAGCCTGCCGGCTGAGCACCAGCCGGATCAACTCAACGACGCACCACGCAAGATATACATAAATGATCGGTCCGCGCCATGACGTCACCGCGAACTGCGCCAGCCAGAGTACGAAGAGGATGGTGGCCTCGTGTACTTTGAGCTGCAGGTTCAGCAGCAGCAGAAATCCGAGAAAGCTCTGCAGGATCGTGAGGAGGATTTCGTCGCGCTGGTGCGCGTCGAAGACCAAAGGCCGCAGTTCGCCGGCGCTGATCACGAAGAGGATCGGGATCATCGCCGAGAGGATGCTCCACTGATTGATGTTCGACGAGACCATGTTCATCAGCGCGACGTTCGCCGTCTTCACTTTGCGCGCCCAGTAGAACGCGCTCAGTTTTTCGGGAAACTCGGAGAGGAACGGCGCTACCCACTGCACGAAGACGAACGTCGACACTCCGAGCGATGTGGCGATGGCCAGCATCGAATTCAGAAACGGATGCGCGGCGAAGAAAAGAATCGCGCCGCCCGCGAGAAAGAGAATCCAGATCGCGGCATTGCGCCGCTTCGGCGGCATCCGCAAAACCGTGCGCGGAATGATGCCGAGGTCTTCGAGCGCTTCCTCTTCGTCATCGCGCGGTGGGATTTTCCAGAGGATGAAAAGATAGAGCACGTACGACGCGGTCAGCGGAATCGCATCCCAGATCGACAGCGTCCCCTTCCACCAGATGAAGGTGAAGTAGGCGATCGGCAGAAAGAGGCCGAAGACTTCGACCGAGTGCTCGGCGTCGAGTTGAACGCTGATGAATTTCCGCTCGCGCTTCCAGCCGAAGGCCGCGGCGACGAAGTAGATCATCGGCCATCCCAGCCCCACGAGGAGCCGCAGGCTGCCGGTGAAATTGGCGATGGCGAGGTGCGTCTGGCTCGGATCCTTGCCGGCTTGCCAGGCGATGACCGCCTCGACCGCGAACTCCGGCAGCGTCTGCAGCCACGCCAGGATCGCCAGCGCCAGGCCTTGCGACATAAGGAACTGCGCCGCTTCCGCAGCCCAGGCGATGATGAAGGCAGAAAGGAGGATGCTCGGAAAGGTCCAGAGCGCGGACCATGCGGCGGCCGAAGCAGCGGTCGTCGCTTTGATGAGTTTCAGTATCATCGGCCGCCAGGAGCGCGCATTCTAATTGATCACGATCAGCAGCCGGCAGAACCCGTGGTTCAAGCGCATCCGCGAAGCGATCCGCGATCACGCCGCCGAAATCGTAATCGAAGGCCCGAAGCCGGTCGCCGATGCGATCGCCGCGGGATGGAAGCCGATCAAGGTGATCGAGCGCGACGTCGATTTTTCGTCCGCGATCTTCGATGCGCTCGCGGAAACGAAGTCGCCGCAGAACGTGATCGCGCTCTTCGAACGGCCGCAATTTGATCTGCAAGCGCTCTTCGCGCGCGAGTCGTCGATCGTGATCGCGCTGGACGGCGTGCAGGATCCCGGCAACGTCGGCACGATCGTGAGGCTCGCTGCCGCATTCGACGCGAATGGAGTCGCGCTCCTCCCCGGCTGCGCCGACGCCTTCGGCCCAAAAGCAATCCGCTCCTCGGCCGGCGCAATCCTGACCGTGCCGGTCCTGAATTGCTCGATCGATGAGCTGCTGACAAACGGTTGGGACGTCATCGCCGCCGATTCGCGCGGCGAGATCGCCGACCCGCCATCCCACCGCGCGATTCTCGCGTTTGGCAGCGAGGGGTCAGGCCTTTCGCCGGCGCTCGCGAATGTCGCGCGAACGATCGCCATCCCGATGTCTCCGCGGATCGAATCGCTGAATGTCGGCGCCTCGGCGGCGATCCTGCTGGCCCGGAGTTACCAACTCCGATGAGTGGCAAACTCCTCATCGTTGGAACGCCGCTCGGCAACCTCGGCGATTTTCCGCCGCGCGCGATCGAGGCTCTGAAGTCGGCCGACCTGATCCTCTGCGAGGACACGCGCCACACGCGCAAGCTGCTGACGCATTTCGGCATCGAACGCCCCACGGATCGCTTCGACGATCACACCGAGGAGGAGAAAGCGCGCGGGTTTGCGGACAGGATCGCGCGCGGCGAAACGATCGCACTCGTCTCCGACGCCGGCATGCCGGTCATCAGCGATCCAGGCTTCCGCCTCGTGCGCCTCGCGCGCGAGCTCGGCCTGACCGTCGAGCCGATTCCAGGCCCATTCGCCGGCGTCGTCGCTCTCGTCGCCAGCGGCATCGCTCCACTCCCCTTCACCTTCTTCGGATTCACCCCGCACCGCCGCGGCGAACGGACCGATTTCTACCGCACGCTCGCAGAGCTCGGCCACACCGCGATCGCCTACGAGTCGCCGGAACGCGTGATCGACTCCCTCGAGGACGCGCTGGCGGTTCTCGGCGACGTCGAAGTCACCGTCGCCCGCGAGATGACGAAGCTGCACGAAGAGTTTTTGCGCGGCACGATCAGCGAAGTCCTCGCCGAGCTGCGACCTCGTCAATCGATCTACGGCGAGATCACTCTCGTTTTCGCGGCATCAAAAGCAACGGCCGCCGTCGCATCCCCCGAGGAAATCGCCGCCGAATTCGAACGCCTCCGTGCCAGCGGTATGCGGCGGAACGATGCGGTGAAAGCAGTAGCGGAGAAGTTCGGGTTGCGGAAGAACGACGTTTACAAGATGCTGATTTAGCGGTTACTCGGGCAGAATCTGGCCGGTCGTTTCCATCTCTCGGCGCAACTCCTTCAGCACCTTCAGATTCTCAACTTCGCTCAAGTCTTTCGGCCGGCCGGCGGTTCGTTTCATATGGATGATGTGATCGATGCTCGCCACGAGAACCGGTACGCCGTCTTCGACGTTCATCGAGGTCGCATGAGTCACCAGCTCGCCATATCCATCGGTTCCCGACGGTGTGCCGAGGCAGTCGAAAGGACCATACTTCGTGTCGAATGTCATCGTGTCGCCAAGCCGGAATGCGCGTTCGTCGATGAACTCCGGAACGCCCTGCGGCCAGCCGCGGAGATGCGCGTCCAACGATCCTAGCGCGCGGACGAGCGCTTTGAGGTTTTCGTCGTCACGCGCATAGCAGACATCGACATCCTTGGTGATGTAATCGGATCCCCACAGGATCGCGGCGAGACCGCCGATGAGCACGTAGCGAACGTCGTGCTCGTTCAGGGTTCTGAGGATCTGAAAAAAGCCCCGGTTGCTCACTTGTTGAATCGCCGAACGCGCGAGAGCAGATCGGTCAGGTTTTCGGCTGCCTCTTCGGCAAGACGCAAACGCTCCGCGGGCGTAAGCCGCAGGAGAGCTTGCATCATTGTTCGATCGATGCGCGGATCAACGGCATCGCTGTCACGGATCGCCCGAAGGACTTCATTGTTCTCCGCGGTGGGCATCTCGATCGGTGACTTCGTCGAACTCATACGCGCAATTCTACAACCCCCTCCTCCCCTGCTATCATCCCTTCTCCGCCTGTGCGGCGCGCGGCCTGCGTGCCCGGGAAAACAGATCTCGAGGAGCGTGAATGGATTTCCGTCTTACGGACGAGCAGCGACAGATTCAGGAGATGGTGCGCGAGTTCGCGCTCAGCGAGATCAAGCCACATTTGATGGAGTGGGATGAGGCGCAGCACTTCCCTACCGAGGTTTTCAAGCGCGCCGGCGGCCTCGGCATGCTCGGCGTGACTGTCCCCGAGGAGTACGGCGGGGCGGGATTGTCGTACGTCGATTACGTTCACGTCATCGAGGAGCTCGGCGTCGTCGACAGCGGCTTCGCGCTCAGCGTCGCCGCGCACAACTCCCTCGGCACTGGTCATATTTATCTGGCGGGCAACGACGAGCAGAAGAAGAAGTGGCTGCCGAAGCTGACCTCGGGTAAATGGATCGCCGCGTGGGGATTGACCGAGCCCGGTTCCGGCAGCGACGCGTCAGGCATGCGCACGACCGCGGTGCAGGACGGCGACGAGTGGGTGCTGAACGGCACGAAGAACTTCATCACCAACGCGACGTACGCCGACATCTCCGTCGTCCTCGTCGTCACCGACAAGTCCGACCAGAAGCACGGCATCACCGCGTTTGCCGTGGAGATGGATCGTCCGGGCATCCGGCCCGGCAAGAAAGAGAACAAGCTCGGGATGCGCGTTTCCGACACCGCCGAGCTGGTGATGGAGGACTGCCGCGTGCCGTCGTCCAACATCCTCGGCAAGATCGGCTACGGCTTCATCGACGCCATGAAAGTGCTCGACGGCGGCCGCATTTCGATCGGCGCGCTGGCGGTCGGCATTGCGCGCGGAGCGTACGAGGCGGCGCGCGACTACTCGAAACAGCGCCAGGCGTTCGGCAAATCGATCTCCGACTTTCAGGCCATCCAGTTCATGCTCGCCGATATGGCCACCGAGATCGATGCGGCACGCCTGCTCTGCTATCGCGCCGCGACGATCAAGGATGCCGGCGAAAAAGTGACGCAGGCCTCGGCCATGGCCAAGTTGTACGCGTCCGAGGTTGCCGTGCGCGCTACGGAAAAAGGCGTGCAGATTTTCGGCGGCTACGGCTTCATCAAAGAGTTCCCGGCCGAGAAGTACTACCGCGATGTGAAGCTGTGCACGATCGGCGAAGGGACGAGCGAGATCCAGCGGATGGTGATCGCGCGCAACCTGCTCGCGGACGGCGCCCGGTAGCGCATGTCCGAGCTGAACGACCTCGCCGCCGCTCTTCGCAGCGGCAAGTACCGCGCGCTGGCACAGGCGGTGTCGCTGGTCGAGCGCGATGACGGCCGCGCCGAGCGCCTGCTGGCCGACATCTATCCTGCCACCGGAAACGCGCGCATCGTCGGCATCACCGGCTCGCCGGGCGCCGGAAAGTCGACGCTCGTCGCGGCGCTGGCGAAGTACTACCGCGCGCAGGACAAGAAAGTCGGCATCATCGCCGTCGATCCGACTTCCCCATTCACCGGCGGCGCAATCCTGGGCGATCGCATCCGCATGGCCGATCTCTACACCGACCGCGGCGTCTTCATCCGCTCCATGGCCACGCGCGGATTTCTCGGCGGCCTTGCGCGCGCGACGAACGACGTCGTCGATCTCCTCGATGCGGCCGGATTCGACATCGTGCTCGTCGAGACGGTCGGCGTCGGGCAGGACGAGGTCGAAATCATTCGCACCGTGCAGACGAACGTGGTCGTCCTCGTGCCGGGCATGGGCGACGACATTCAGGCCATCAAAGCCGGCATCATGGAGATCGGCGACGTCTTCGTCGTCAACAAGGCCGATCGCCCCGGCGCGGACCGCACCGTCACCGAGATCACCATGATGATGTCGCTGGTCGAAGAGCACGGAGACTGGATTCCGCCGATCGTCAAAACGGTCGCGTCGACGAATCAGGGCACCGGCGATCTCGACGCCGCGATCACGAAACATTTCGATCATCTGCAGACGTCCGGCGAGCTCGATCGCCGCAATCGCGAGCGCGTGCGCATCCGGATCGAGACGATGCTCAAAGAAAAATTCATGGACCGGCTGATCGGCAAGACGATCACGCGCGCCGATTACGAGCAGCTGCTCGATGACGTCCTGCACAAGAAAGGCAATCCGCACGATGCCGCGGAAGGGTTGCTCGCGCGCCTCTCATTCGGCCGTTGAGGGATTGCCGGCTCGGTTACAATCGCCGCCCCGATGAAGTTCTCCCGCGACTGGCTCAACGATTACGTCGATCTTTCCGATCTCAGCGATGACCAGCTTGGCGTCCGTCTGACCGAGATCGGCCACGCCGTCGAATCGACCGAGCAGCACGGCGACGACACCGTTTTCGATCTCGAGATCACCACGAACCGCGTCGACGCGATGTCGCACATCGGCATGGGCCGCGAGCTCGCCGCGGCGCTTGGAC
>Ga0157369_10006582_pt1 | contig 13433 bp, 12 predicted proteins | sample C25metaG_FD_113461 | JGI IMG/M metagenome (GOLD analysis project Ga0157369, IMG submission 113461) | Corn rhizosphere microbial communities from Kellogg Biological Station, Michigan, USA - C2-5 metaG | ecosystem: Host-associated > Plants > Roots > Rhizosphere > Soil | place: USA: Michigan...
GTCGGTCCCACCCCTTCCCATCCCGAACAGGACCGTGAAACGACTCTACGCCGATGATAGTGCGGATTCCCGTGTGAAAGTAGGTAATCGTCAGGCTCCCTAAGCCAGAAACCCCCGCCCGAACAGGCGGGGGTTTTTGCATTGGCGCGATGGAAATTCCGATGTGCCTGATGTGGGTCACAGCTCGTCCTGAAAGACTATATGGCAGCGGACCTGAATGACCTGGCCCGCTGCACTTGCAGAACAATCGTCGCTTGTCACCGTTACTAACGGTGCGGAGTATCGGGCACCGAGCTGCCTAGACGGTGGTGTCTTGCGACGCTCACTATGGCCAATGCGCCGATCACATCGGCGTGATGATGAGTCGCTTGTCCTCGACAGTAACCCGAACGCGTTCTCCGGCCTCGAATCCCGCGTCCTCAAGCCATACGCCGGCCAATTTGATCCACGGGAAGTACGTCGTGTTCAGTTTCCGGTGCGCTCTGATGGCGCGGAGGATCCTAGACAAGGAAATGATATGGCGCGCTGACTCTTGAACAGTGACGAAGCGTTCCGTTACGACGGGGCGTGTCTTATGATTGGCGTTAGCCATTTCCGACTCGATGATGAGTTGGTTGTGGTCAGCGGGTCGTATGGGTGGCAGCCCATGCGGCCCGCGCTTTCTTGCGGTGATGCAAGTTCAGTTTAGAGGATAGCTGTTCGTTGAGGGAGTTAGCTGAACGGCATAGTTGCCCCATGACCGAGAAACGCGGGCTGACTAGACCCGGTAACGGCACGCGCGCCACATCACCGATGACACGGTCGAGCTTCAGCCGCGCACACGGGCTGACATTTCGTTCGTACTGGAAACACGCGCGTCGACTTCCAACAGTGGGTCACAAGCTGTCTGCGCTCGAATCGGCTGCGTGATCGTCCCGGACATACCACACAACTCTAAAAAGTCCGAACGAGCGTGACCGCTTGTGGCGGACACCTGCATCAGGCAGAGCGGTCCACCCGAAGCATTCTATACGTCCTGACCAGCCGAAACGACAGTATCAAGGGGTTCGACTCTTTGGTATCGAAAGCAGTCTACTGCTGATAGACATACGTTTGTTTGGTAACATACAAACATCTCGAAGGTGGTAGAGCCTATGGCAGAGAATTTTTCCTATGTTTTCCCGGCAATACGGGGCGTGCAGGCCGGACGTGAGTACTACGTCTCGATGTGCCCGCTTCGCCTGTTGCCACGCCTGTTTACATTCGATGAAGAGGAACTGGTGCCAGAGTTGCGCGCGCAGCGAACACTGAACAAGGCACGGATTCCTGATATCGCAAGATACATCGTCGAAAACAAAGCCAGCTATACGTTTTCGGCCATCACGGTATCCATTGACGGTTCGATTCAGTTCGAGCCTGTCGGTCCCGAAGGCCCTGCAAAATTCCGTATGGGGTCATTGACCGTGTCGATGGACGCGAAATTTATTGTCAATGACGGGCAACATCGGCGCGCAGCTATTTTGCAAGCGCTGGAGGCAGCACCTGAACTGGGCGAGGAGACCATCGCGGTCGTCTTCTTCTTGGACCGAGGCCTGGAGCGCTGCCAGCAGATGTTTGCGGATCTGAATCGGTACGCAGTCAAGCCATCGGCTTCCATCGGTGTTCTCTACGACCATCGCAGCGTGGCGGCGAGTTTGGCGAGGCACATGAGTCTCACATCTCCGGTGTTCAAAAATTTGATTGAAACCGAGAGATCCTCGCTTTCGCCAAGGTCTCGCAAGTTGTTCACGCTGAGTGCGATCAATTTCGCTAACACCGAACTTTTGCTTGAAAAGGAGCTGGAGGACTTTGGCAGCGCGAGCGAGAAATGCCTAGAGTTCTGGGAGTCCGTGGGCGCGCAGATTCCGGAATGGAACTATGTCCGACAGGCGAAAATGACTTCCGGAGAGGTGCGGCGTGACTTCATTCACTCGCACGCCATAGTGCTGCAGGCGCTCGGACGAGCAGGACGCTCGCTGTACCAACTTTCCTCAAGTGAGCGTATGAAACGAATCAAGCGACTGCGCTCCGTGGACTGGTCGAGACAGAATGTCACCACATGGGAGGGGCGCGCCATGATAGGAGGCGCCATGGCTAAATCCGGCCAGAACATTACATTGACCTGTAACGAGATTAAGCGCGTACTGGGCCTGGGTCACACGGCCGAGGAAAATGCAGCCGAAGCTGCGTTGCAGGCCTCTCGCAGCCCGCAACGCGGTGCACACCGTAAGGCGAAGAAATGAGCATGTCTCCAGAACAAATCGTGGACGAGCTGCGCGAGCTTTACTTGTCCGATGCGATCCCTTGGATCGTTGGTTATAGCGGGGGTAAGGACTCGACAGCATCCTTGCAGTTGCTATGGACGGCCATAGCGTCGTTGCCGAAGGCTCGGCGTACCAAGCCCATCCATGTAATCAGCACAGATACTCTGGTCGAGAATCCGATCATTGCGGGATGGGTCGAGGTATCGCTGCAGCAGATTAACTTGGCCGCAATTCAACAGGAGTTACCCATTACGGCGCATCGGCTCACGCCGTCCCTAGAGAACCGTTTCTGGGTCAACTTAATTGGAAAGGGCTATCCGGCGCCACGCCCCAAATTCAGGTGGTGCACCGACCGATTAAAGATCAGTGCGTCAACGAAGTTCATTCAAGAGCTCTCTGAGAACCATGGTGAAGCCATCTTGATCCTTGGGCAACGACGTGGTGAGAGTCAGGCTCGCGACAAGGTGATGGACCAGTATAAGACGAGCACGCGAGCACGCCTTAGCAAGAATAAGGATCCGCGCCTCTCTCGAGTCTGGGTTTATCCGCCAATCGAAAGCTGGACGAGCGATGACGTTTGGGAGTATTTGATCACGCACCCGAATCCATGGGGCATCAGCAATCAGGAGCTGTTCAGCATCTACCGGGGCGCCACGCCCGATGCTGAGTGTCCTGTAGTCGTGGACACGTCCTCGCCGAGTTGCGGCGACAGCAGATTTGGCTGCTACGTCTGCACGATGGTTACGCAGGACAAGTCCATGCAGGCGATGATCCAGAACGATGAGCAAAAGCAGTGGATGCAACCCATCCTCGATTTCCGCAACAATAATCTGGCAGGGGAGGATCGCGCTGTTCGAGACTTCCGCCGCATGAATGGGCGACTGACAGTGTTCAGAGATGGGCTGGTGCATGGTCCTTACACGCAGGCACACCGCGCAAAGCTGTTGCGCGAATTGCTGTTGACACAGCGTGTCGTCCGCGACGCGGACAAGGAGCACGGCACCCAGTTGATCGAGCTAATCTCTATGGACGAGCTTGAAGAGATCCGACGACTTTGGGTGGAGGAAAAAGGCGAGATTGAGGATTTGCTTCCCACTATCTATGCCGAGGTATTTGGTACTCCATATTTAGGCAGGAATCTTGAGCAATCGCCACTGGATGCATCGGATCTGAAGCTGCTAGAACTAGCGGCTGATGAGGTCGATCCAGAGGCATCGCAAGAACTGTACAAACTCACTCGAAGTTTGCTAGCTGTGCAATTTCGGACGATGGAATCTCACAAGCGCTCCAAGCACCTAGACCGCTTGGAGGAAGTGCTGCGGCACTACGCCTTCCGTAATGAAAATGAAGCTTTTGAATTCGCAATTTCCAACATGTCAGCCACAACGCAGGATGGGGATGACTTGGACGCTACCGCAGTGATTGCATGATCCCATGGCGAAGATAACAATCTCCAGTGTTTCCATCGAGAACTTTGGGCCATTTCGCGAACGGCAAACGCTCGCTCTCGATGTTGAAGAAACGCGGCCGGTCGTCCTGGTCAAGGCGTTAAACGGAAGCGGCAAAACCACTCTACTGACTGCCTTGCAGATTGGCCTTTACGGCTATAAGGCAATCGACGGTATGAAACGCTCGGAATATGAGCAATTGCTGCTTGGCCTTCAGCGACGGGATGCCCTCGGCAATGCGGTCATCGAGATCGACGTCATTGTCGAGATCGGTGGACTGCCGCGCCATCTACGACTGAGGCGCGAATGGCAAAAAAAGGGCAGCTACCTAACCGAAGATCTGTCCGTTTTAGAAGGCGGTAGCCTAAACCAAGATTTTTCCCGGTCGTGGGATGAATTCATTGGTTCGATCTTGCCCGCAGAACTGGTCCAGTTGTTCCTGTTCGACGGAGAGAGGATCGAAGCTTTGGCCAACCCTGAGCGCCTGCCTGAACTTCTTAAGAGAGCTACGGAGGTTTTCCTGGGCATCGGCGGAATCGACGCTCTGGGCAACGACCTCAAGGCCTTGGAGCGGCGCGCAGCGCTCAAGAACAAGACATCTTCTTCGGAATTCGAAGCGGCTCGATCTCATCTTGAAACGCTGGCAGACCAAGTCAAAGTGCTGGAGCGAGCATTACAAACTCTGACCCAAGAAAAAGCGTCGGCTCAGAATGCAGTGGAGCAAGCGCAGTCCACCCTCGACAAGTTCGCGAACACTGCACAGCGTCAAGGGCTTGAGGCATACCAACAGGCTGCAGCACTGCGTAATGCCGATGAAACGACTCGTGCGCGCGTACAAGAAATTCGTGCAAGCTTAGCCGAGGCTATATCGGATCCCGTGCTACCTATTGCATGGTTGCCGCAACTGTGGGGACGCTACCGCGATGCATGGGAGAACGATCAGCGCGCGCGGCATTCGAAGCTGTTGGGCCAGGAGTTTAGAAAGCGTGACCAGCGCATCATATCGCGGCTAGCGGCATCGTCTTCCAAGGCAACGGTTGAAGCGGTTCGCCGGGTGCTCGCGGAGGACCTGCAGCGCCAAGGCAAGCCTCGTTCTGCAAGCAGTTCCGCGCTGCAGGATGCCTCTCCACGGGACACCGAGCGTCAATTGCAGCATGGGCGTGAAAGGCTGCGGGACGAGTTAGAGAAATTGCGGTTGGCTCAGGCCGAGCTGGATCGAACAGAGCTACTTCTCGGCCAGATTCCCGCCGAAGAACAGATTGGAGAAATGCTTACCGTATTGCAATCACACTCGAAAGCTGCAGCCGCGGCAGAGGCACATCTGGCGAGCATCACACAACGGCTGAGTGAGACACAGAGTCACCTTGAGCACATTCGTACAAGGATGAACGCGGCCCATGACCGCCTCGGTACAAATTTCAAGGATCGATCGCTGGAGTCGAAGAGCCTTGAGGCATCGGTCCGAACTCGTAAGACCTTAGCGGTCTTCAAGGATCGGTTGTTGGCCTCCAAGGCACACTGGCTGTCCGAGATGATCACCTCAGAGTTTCGGGGATTGATGCGCAAGAAGAACCTAATTGCTCGGGTGGTCGTTGATCCCGCAACGTATCGCGTCTCTATAGAAGACGCCGATCAGCACGAGCTACCTATGGATCGTCTTTCCGCCGGGGAGCGGCAGCTGCTGGCCATTGCCGTGCTTAGCGCATTGATCAAGGAGCGCAAGGGTCGCTTCCCCGTAGTCGTTGACACGCCCCTGGCTCGATTGGATCAACGGCACAGATCTACACTCATCAAGCAATTCTTTGCCACTGTATCCCACCAAGTTATCGTCTTGTCCACGGACCAGGAGGTGGAAGGCGTGGCCTACGAGGCGCTCAAACCATTTACCGCAGCCGAATACACCTTGGATTTTGACGATGCGAAAGGCTGCACAGTTATCAATGCGGCAAGCGTCGAGGAGCTTCTGTGAAGGAACGAATTAAATTGACCGCAGCGGCCCGCAACCAGCTGGTTACTCTCAAGCGTCGCACGGGCATTGAACACAATAATGCGATCTGTCGCCACGCTTTGTGTATTTCATTGGCGAACCCCTCGATTCCTCCGTCTGAGGCCCTCAGCTTCAATGGGGGAATTGAGATGGATTGGCGTACGCTGACTGGCGGAGAGGACGCGCTGTATCACAACCTGCTCGTCGCCAGGTTACTTTCAGAAGGACGCCGGGTGACGGATGCATCGATCCAAGAGATATTCTTGCTTCATGTACATCGCGGCCTGTCCTATCTCGTCAGCCGTCGAGATAGCGACCTGTTGATTGAAATGGCGAAATCCCTACTCGCCGTGGGTGCGCATTAAGCGGTCCCTTTGGGCGACGTGACGACCACGATAGTCGTTGATTCCCAAAGGGATATCGACCGCTCTTCACTAGAGCGCCTGAGCAGCATCTGCACCCTGTACTCAACTCGCAAATTTCGTTTCGACCTGGGAAAGAAACCGATCCAGCTCTAGAGGACGTAGCCCCTTGCTCATCATGAGAGTCGCAAGAAACCAAAGATTCTCCCGGATCTCCAGCGTGTGCACGAGGCGCTTCAAGAGACGTTTGGTGTCAACATACTGTAGCAGGAACGACAATCGATCTGCGTCGTCGGCGGGTTGCCCGTGCCGCACGGCGGCTATCAGGGTGTCTACCTCGTGCGCTACCTGCTTACCGGCTGAGATACTAGCAGCCAAGAACTCGGCGCACAAAGCCTGGATCTCGGCCGGCGTTCTGTCGCAGAACGCGCCGGGAGCTACTGCCTTGCCTTGTTCGTGGTTCGAAGCGAAAAATGCTGCTGCTAGCAGCAAGGTTTCGCAAGATTGCACGACGAGGTTCAAGGCATTCTTGCAGAGATGCTCGGGTCCCGGCGGACGCCGATGCTCCGCGCTCACCCACTCCGATAAACGGTTGTCAGCTTCCAGCAAATACGCCTCGACTTCCCATCGGGATGCCACGTAGACGCCAACGGTGAATGGATCAGGGTTGAGGGCGGCTGTATCCAAGGTAAACAGCAGCTCCCACTTCTTCTCACGAAACAGGGTGTCGCGGTCCACAATGCCGATGGCGGGAATACCTTGCTCGGTGTACTTGGCCACACCATCGATCACGCCCGTGCATCCTGAGGCAGCGGCGATGGTGCCTGCATTGACAAACTCGAACACGTCTTGGCGGTGTGAGAACCAAAAGCGCCGAAACAGCGTAACGTCGGTTTGCCCCTCCAGAACTATCCGAACAAGTCCCGCCTGATGTGCGGCGATCTGAGCATCTGATTCGAATTCGTCGAACGAAGCGATGTTTTCACTCATGCGGCAAACGGAACTTGGGTTTTACCAGACATCCACCTTTGATCAGGCCTTCTTCTTGCAATTTTGGCGCCAAGATCCGCATGGAGTCAGCTTGGTGGGAAGTGAGCACGAAACTCATTCCTTCGTGTTCGCGTGCCCAATTCTTGATGATGTTGATCAGCCGCCGCCGCATGACAAGGTGCAGGTGTTGCTCGGTCTCGTCGATCAAGACAATGGTAGAACCGGTCATGTGGCTGGCAACCCGAACAACCAGTTGTACCAGTTGTCGTTCACCGCTACTGAGTTGATCAAGTCGATGCTTCGCACCACCTTCCACCTCTACCGGAACAGAAAGAGTGGGGCGATCGACGGGACGGAGTTGCTTGGCACCCCGGAAGATCAATTGATTCACTAGCTCGCGGCAAAGGCTCTCCCGTCCGTCGTCCAGCCAGGTGAACCATACAAACAAGTTGTCGATAGAGGCCGACCATGTCGCGCCATCGGTATCGAATCGATGGGCGGGCCAGTAGCCCAGTCTGTCCGGGCGCGTGACTGCACGTTCACCCTTGGGAGGGCGCCGGATGCCACGATCTGAAGGGAAGTACAGAACGGTCGGAAACCCGTTGCCCGTGTCGAACAGCGCGGGCGGAGGCTCTTCCAGGCGCTCAATGATAGCGTCCGCGAAGCTTAGCGCCTCTGGATGTGACTCGGCAGAGCGGGCGACGGCAGTGCCAATGCCATGGCGCTTATACACTAAGATGATCTGTTTTTCGACGCCGAATTTTTCAAGCTCCTCTTCCCCCCAGGCTCGCAGCAATCCTGGTGTACCTGTCACGATCGACAACAGGAACGGGCGCGACCGTTGGCCATCGTCGAGGGTGACCAAAGCATCCAGCTGCAAACCACCCTCCCCGTGGTCGATCGCGTCGATCCCGACCTCCGGATGCTCTTTCGCATCGAGCAGCCGCATTGCTGCGTAAATGGAATCCAAGATGGTGGTCTTGCCCGCCCCGTTCGGGCCCATGATTAAGTAGATGTTCACCGCACGGCCATCGGGGGCGGCAAGACTGAAGTTGGTGATGCCTCGTAGCGCACCGACATCGAGGAGTGATAGGTGAACGAGCTGAAAGCTCGTGGGGCGTAGTGGTGTATTCATCGACGGTTTACTCCTTGGATCACTGCTCGGATGTCCGTCGGCTCCACGCGCGCGCCATGGGCCCGAACCGCATCGCGGCCAGCCAGCTTCACGAGCATGTCACCACGCATCAGCAGTTTTTCAGCACCGCCTTCATCGAGGATGATCCTGGAGTCTGCCGACTTCTGGACCGTGAGCGCAATGCGGCTGGGAATGTTGGCTCGCAAGAGCCCCGGAAAGGTAGCCGCTTCGGGCCGTTGGGTGGCAAGCACTAGATGAATCCCGGTTGCCCGCGCTTTCTGTGCTAGACGGATCAGGGGTTCTTCTGCCCCGCTCTTGCCCATCATGAAATCGGCTAATTCGTCGATAATCACGATCAGCCGTTCCAATGACGCTCCGTTGGCCTGAGCCTCCGCAAGGTTGCGGGCGTTGTATTGTCGAAGAACACCCTGGCGCGCTTCCATCTCCTGCACGAGTCCCCGCAGCGCAGCGACAGCTTCGGACATGTCGGTGATGACGCGGCGGTCTCGCAGCCGGGCACATTGGTCGTAGTCCGCAAAATCGACTCCTTTGGGGTCGATCATCAGCAACTCGGGTGGATTGCGCGCAGCTAGCATGGAGACCAACAAGGCATTCAGGCACACGCTCTTGCCGCTGCCAGTGGCTCCCGCGATGAACAGGTGCGGAGTATCCACCAGATCGAAGATTAACGGAGTGCCCATCACATCTACGCCAGGGCACACCGGTAGAGCTTCCTGCCGGTCGGCGAGCGCGGCCCGGATCCCAGGCCAAGTGACGTCAGTCCAGCTGGCGCTGGGTCGAGGCACATCCACGATGACACGGCGCTCCCCTTGTTCGCGCGTGACGGCGATACCAACACTACCCAAGCCGATCGCAAAAGCCAGGTCCTCGGTCCCTTTTCTGAGGCGGTCATAGTCGTCGACTGTCGCCAGCGTGAGTTGAAACCGGGTCAGGCGCGGGCCTTGCAATGGCTCACCGACGGGCTCCGCAGACACACCGATCTGGCCAAGGCCCTGGACGAGCGCCGTCAAGCTCACGACTCCGCTTGTGGTACTGCCCTCGTAGTCGGGTGATGGTCCGGCATCGAGGTAGAGTTCATCGAGTAGGTAGTCATGGAAGCTGCGATCGGGCCGCCATGCCGACATCATGCGCTCGATGCCACGTCGGGCATGCCGTTGCAGGGCCTGAAGGTAGTGGGAATTGCCTTCTTCGTGGAAAAGGTCCTGTTGGTGCCGCACCGAAAGCAACAAGCGCATGGCGTCGTCATAGTTCTCGGAGGGATCCTTGCCAACGCCGGTAATCTGTTCAAGCTCGAGCTCACTGGCGCGTTGAGTTGGCGCGTTGTAGCGTTCGTCCGGAAGGGTGTCTAGCCGCAGCGATTGGGAGACAGCGAAGCGAACGACCCACCATCGGGGCGCGTGCTTGGGCTGCATGTTCATACCTTGCTCAAGGACGCGATCACAAAAGTCGCGTTCCTCTGAGGTGAAATAGAGGCTGCTCATCCACTGAGTCCTTTGTGGTGCGGCTACGTGTGATTGATCTCGACGATGCGCGCGTCTTTCCCGTCCGTGTTACTGATTTCGTACCGCCGTGCGATGTGGGGAGACAACTGCGCGTAGTCCTCGGTTGCCAATTCACTGTTGGTAGGCAGCAAAATCAACGGGTTTCCAGCTCGTGGGAAATAATCGCTCATAAGTAAAGCCCTGTTTTGGCGATCGATCCGGCCGAGCGGCGTATCAATTACAACGGGCAGTGGCCGATTTGCTTCATCCTTAAGAGCCCAGAGCATCGACATTGCAACGAGCTGACGCATACCGGCCGAAATGCTCCGGCGAGCCACCTGCTCCTCTTGCTCATCGTAGTAAGTCATGTTGAACTGATCGTCCAAGCGGACCGACTTGATTAATTGGCTTGGGCCTAGTAGCACGCCGATGTGCTCATTCAATCGGGCCTCGACGGCTTGGCGGATCTGCGTACGACGCTGATGTCGGTAGGTCTCCAGCGCCGCCTTCACCTTCTGCCCGAGTTGGTAGCCGCGGTTCTGACGAGAGACAGCATCGAATTCCCGTTCCGCTCGCGAGATGGCATCTTGCGCGTCTGCGATGGCGCGCCGGGCTTGCTGTTCGTCAATGCGATGCTCCACCACCTTGTCGCCACGCTCACGCTCGCGTTGTTCCAGCTCCAGCATCTGCTTCGTTAAGACTTCGAAGCGTTGGCGCGCTTCATCAGTCGTGATCTCGGCTTCGTCCAGATCGCGTTGGATCTGCTGTTGCTCACGTTGGACTTGCCGGATGGCGCGAAGACGGTCCGCGTGGCCACCGGCCAAGCTCGCTCCCTTTTCCGACCACACCAGAAAGCGACGGTACAAGGCTTGAACTTGCCGCGGGCTCAGCGAGTTCAGTAAGGGGTTGCTGGGTGCTTGAGAGGTGATGCCGAACACCTCGAGCGCTTCCTCGACATCCTGGTGAAATTGCTGCCTTTGATCTTCGGAGAGGTCCACCGGAGGGCTCTGCAAGGCCAATCGCCGTAGTAGTTCCACCGGCAGCTCCTGATGCAGTCGCTGGGCGACACTGGGATTCGCATTGCGGTTGAGCTCCTCTTCCAATGCACGAAAGGCCTCACGCACAAGGTGCAGATTGGTAAGCCAAGGAGACTCCGTTGGAAGCTGCTCCGCGACCTCTTGTGCCAAACGTGCATATTCCCCGCGCAGGATTTCGATGCGCCCCTCCATCCGCAGCCGTTCTGACTCTGCGATGCCCGTTCGCAAGCGGTTGCGCTCGGTGTCCAAGCGATGTCGTTCACGCTGCAGATCCTGGATTTCACCTTCGATGACCACTCGCGCATTGCTAGCCAAGTCCGCGCGGGCTTCCGCTTCACGCTTCGCGTTTTCAGCTTGCACGATTTGTAGCCGGGCGTGCTCGGGGATACCGGCTCGATACTTGGTCTTCGTATAGAGTTCCACCTCCCGAATCAGGGACGCCACAAAGGACAGTCCAAGAAGGCGCTCGATCTCTGTCTGCTCCCGACCAACCTCCGCATCCGCAATGGACTGGATCTGTTCGCCGTCAAAAAAGAAAAACGGTACAACTTCCTTGGGCAAGAGCTGAAGCAGAACTGAATCGGGAGCGTCCATGGGCTTGTCGTCGTCGGTTACGACCAAGGTTTCGTCGTAACCGCCGGCGATCCGCCGAAAGCTGCGTTCAGCCCGGTAGCGGTGACCAGCGTCTTCCCACTCCAGCGCAACGCGCGCGCGCGCGTCCATGCCCTGGGCTCTGGTGTTGAAGACGCCATACCAACGACCAGTCTGCCCGAGCACAAAATGCTTGTGGCCGATCGGCGATGCGCCAAAACTCACTCGCCTCAGACTGTCGTTTTCTGCGCCTAGAAACAGAAGCTTGATGGCGTTGAGCAGACTCGTTTTGCCAGCACCGTTTCGGCCGGAAATGACGACGATGTTGCGTGTATCCGTGCAAGCATCAAAGTCAACCCTGCTGAGGCCGCTGTACGCGAAAATATCCTCAACTTCGAGAGCTACGAACCTCATCCCCTGTCACCATTGTCTTTAGCGGCGATCGCCCTATCCAAAATTTGCTCCACCCTTCGAGCGAACTCAACCTTCATACCATAAATGTTCAAGTTCTCGAAATCTGGCGCAAGGGCAAGTAATTGATCCACCACGCTTGGATCAACAGAATGACGCAATGCTGCCTGGCGAATGAGTTCGTCGTCCTGTGTGCCTTGTTGCATGCGTTGCCTCGCTGTCTTGGTGCGGTGTTGGATGAGGTTGTGTCAAGGCTATTTTTACACGATGCAGCGTCAGATCTGAACTCGTGGTATCTGCACATCTAGATTTTTACAATCCATCAGCGCCGTTGCCAGAGTTTTCCGTATCGACTCGGCCACAGAGGAGAGCGATCTACATTCGATTGGCAGAAAATCGTAGAATTCGATGTGCTGGTAATCGCCTTGCGCTAGTTTGCCACCAGTTTGGCTGCTTGCCGCTTGGGACCATCCTCCGGGTAGACAAGTTCTTGAGCGACGTTCAAGCAGAGTTCGCCGTGTCGATCGCGGGTACAAGGGCGTCGCCATCGATGGGGAAGGTTTCGCACCCCCGTGGTCTGTGCGTGATGATCCGGCGACGCAGTGCGATCGAGCCGGCCATTGATCATATTAAGACCGACGGCAAGCTCGATTGGAGTTGGCTCAATGGTGCGCTGGGCGATGCGATGCACGCGGTATTACGCGGCACCGATCACAACCCGCGGATTTTTTACGCCCCGATTCTCGTCACTTTGCTCAGCTGCAAATCTGTTGCGCCGTCTGCAACCTGACCTCATTGGTGCCCCAATACAAATTCCTTAGGCCGATTGATGAGCTTTTTTGCATTAATGGAAATTGCGTGATCAAACGTCAATATTCCCCGCCCGCAACGCATTCGACTCGATAAACGCCCGCCGCGGCTCGACATCATCGCCCATGAGGGTAGTAAAGATCCCATCCGCCGCGATTGCGTCTTCGATCTGCACACGCAGCAGACGCCGCACTGCCGGATCCATCGTCGTTTCCCACAGCTGCTCGGGGTTCATCTCGCCGAGACCCTTATAGCGTTGTTTGGAGACGTTGCGTTCCGCATCCGCCAGCAGCCACTTCATCGCGCTCTTGAAGTCGCTCACAGCCATGCTGCGCTCACCACGCTTGATAACAGCACCTTCCCCAATAAGCCCCGTGAACGTATTCGCGGTAGCCACGAGCTGCTGATAATCAGCCGTGTGCTGGAACTCCTGGTCAATGACCGAAACCCGCACGTTCCCGTGATGCGTCCGCTCGATATGCAGCGACCGTTGTTCACGAACCGGGTCATACGAAGGCACCACACGAACTTCGTTCTTCAGCGCATCATCATGCAGCGCGGCGTGCAGCGCCTTCGCCGAAGCCTCCGTCGAAGCCTCATTGGAGAGATCGATCGCCACCCCGTCCATGACCGCTTCAAGCGCGGCCGGATCATACAGCCGGCTCAACCGCTCGATCACGCTCTTCGACAGCAGATACGACCGCGCCAACTCCCCGAGCGCATCGCCGGAAATCGCCGCCGCATTCTCGCCAGGCACCAGTTCCGACCCTTGCAGCGCCAACCGCAGCATATGCGCGTTCAGCTCCGTATCGTCCTTCAGATACCGCTCGTCCTTGCCCGCCTTGATCTTGTAAAGCGGCGGCTGCGCGATATACACA
>Ga0157369_10006583_pt1 | contig 13433 bp, 10 predicted proteins | sample C25metaG_FD_113461 | JGI IMG/M metagenome (GOLD analysis project Ga0157369, IMG submission 113461) | Corn rhizosphere microbial communities from Kellogg Biological Station, Michigan, USA - C2-5 metaG | ecosystem: Host-associated > Plants > Roots > Rhizosphere > Soil | place: USA: Michigan...
GCTCGACGATTTCGCGCGCGCCTTCTTCGGCATGAACAACGGCAGCTATGTCACCAGCACCTACAATTTCGACGATGTCGTGGGCGCACTGAACGGGGTTGCGGCGAACGACTGGGCCAAGTTCCTGCACGCGCGGCTCGAGGACCATGCGCAGGGCGCGCCGCTCGAGGGCTTCGCGCGCGGGGGCTACCGCCTCGTCTACAACGATGTCGAAAGCGAATTCCAGAAAGGCAACGAGAAGATCCGCAAGAACACCGACCTGTCGTTCTCGCTCGGCATCGTCGTCGACAAGGACGACACCGTGACCGAGGTCTATTGGGACAGCCCCGCCTTCAAGGCCGGCATGACCGTTGGCATGAAGATCAAGGCCGTGGACGGCGACGCCTACGACACGACCGCGCTCAAGGATGCAATCCGCTGGTCGCAGGAGAAGAAAGTGCCGTTCGATCTCCTGGTCGAGGACAACATGCAGTTCCGTACCCTGCATATCGATTACCAGGACGGCCTGCGCTATCCGCATCTGGAGCCGATCGGCACCGGGCCGCGCAGCCTCGACGCCATTCTGGCGGCCCGAAATTAGGTAAAGCTGTAGCGACTGCGGCAACAGACTGTTCGTGATATCGCAGCTATAGTGCGGATAGGTTGTAGCGGGGACAGGCTTTGAACAATTTCCGCGGTCTTCTGATCGCCGTCATTGCGCTGGCGGCCGTCGCCGGCTTCACGCTCGGCGGTGTCTCATTTCAAACACCGGCAGCCGTTTCGGAACAAGCCGCCACCAGCGCTGATGACAACAGCGCCCCCGCGCTCCAGCCGCGCGACAATGACAGCGCCGTTTCATGGTCTCATGGGCGCGACGGCGCCGATGCAAGTGCCGAAGAGCATTGGCGCAAACACGGCAGCGAATTCTCCGAAGATCACAGCGTTCGGGAATATGAAGACGAAGCATCCCGCTTCGTTCATCACCCACCGCCCGGCGCGGAGGTCAAACACCGCGCCAACGGGGACACGCTGATCTATGATCGCGATACCAACACCTTCGCCGTCGAAAATCGAAACGGCGAACCACGCACGATGTTCAAACCGGATCGTGGCGAGGCCTATTGGGACAGGCAGCACTAGGCACTATTCGACCGTCACACTCTTCGCCAGGTTGCGGGGCTGGTCGACGTCGGTACCTTTGGCTATTGCCGCGTAGTAGGCCAGCAACTGCGCCGGGATCGCGTAGAGCACCGGTGCGATGAAGGGATCGGCGGTGGGCACTTCGATGGTGGCCCAGGCCTGCTCGCCCGCGCTCGTGAGGCCCTGCGCCTCGGAGATCAGAAGCACCTTGCCGCCGCGCGCCATCACTTCCTGCATGTTGGAGACGGTCTTCTCGAACAGTGCGTCGTGCGGCGCCATCACGATCACGGGTACGGCCTCGTCGATCAGCGCGATGGGACCGTGCTTCATCTCGCCCGCAGCATAGCCTTCGGCGTGGACATAGGAGATTTCCTTGAGCTTGAGCGCGCCTTCGAGCGCGAGCGGGAAGCTCGGGCCGCGGCCGAGATAGAGCACGTCGCGCGCCTTGGCGATCTCCTGGCCCAGCGCCTTCACTTTTGATTCCTGCTTCAGGAACTCGACGATGTGGCGTGGGATTTCGAGCAGCGCGCCGCAGAGGCGCTTTTCTTCCGCCGCATCCAGCGTGCCGCGCCCGCGCCCCGCCGCGATCGCAAGCGCGGCCAGCGCCGCGAGCTGGCAGGTGAACGCCTTGGTCGAAGCTACGCCGATCTCCGGCCCCGCAAAGATCGGCAGCACGATATCGGCTTCGCGCGCGATCGAGCTTTCCACCACATTGACGAGCGCCAGGGTCGTCTGGCCGTTCGCCTTCGCATCGCGCAGTGCCGCCAGCGTGTCCGCGGTCTCGCCGGATTGCGAGATGAAGAGTGCCGCGCCGTCCTTCATATAGACGGGATCGCGATAGCGCAGTTCGGAGGCGAAATCGGTCTCCACCGGCATGCGCGCCAGCTTCTCGAACCAGTATTTGCCGACGAGGCCCGCGTAATAGGCCGTGCCGCAGGCGGAGATCGTGAGCTTCGTGGCGTTGGCGAGCACATGCGCGAGCTTGGGATTGTCGAGCTGCACATTCGGTCCCGCCGCATCGAGATAATGCGCGAGCGTGTGGCCGATGACTTCCGGCTGCTCGTGGATCTCCTTCGCCATGAAGTGGCTGTGGCCCGCCTTGTCGACCAGCGCGGCGGAGGCGTTGGTGATGGTGACCTCGCGGTTCGCAGGCCGGCCCTGGGCATCGAAGATCGAAACCTGCGGGCCGCGCACCACCGCGACGTCGCCGTCTTCCAGATAGGCGACGCGGTTGGTGAAGGGCGCGAGCGCGAAGGCGTCGGAGCCGAGATAGGCCTCGTGCTCGCCGTAGCCCACGGCCAGCGGGCTTCCCTTGCGCGCACCGATCAGGAGCGACTCTTCGCCCTTGAAGATCATCGCCAGCGAATAGGCGCCAGTGAGCCGGCGCACCGCTTCCTTCGCCGCGTCCTCCGGCGTCATGCCGCGATCGAGATAGTCGGCGATCAGATGGACCGTCACCTCGCTATCGGTTTCGGATTCGAATTTGTGGCCCTTGGCCAGAAGCTCCGCACGCAGCTCGCGGAAATTCTCGATGATGCCGTTGTGGACGATCGCGACGCGGGCATTGGCGTGGGGATGGGCGTTTATTTCCGTCGGGGCGCCATGCGTCGCCCAGCGGGTGTGGCCGATGCCGGTGCGGCCGGCGAGCGGATGTTTGTGCAGCTCCGCATCCAGCTTCGAAAGCTTGCCTGGCGAGCGGCGGCGGTGGATGTCGCCATCCACCAGCGTGGCGATGCCCGCGGAATCATAGCCGCGATATTCGAGCCGCTTCAGCGCCTCCAGGATGACCGGCGCCACGTCCTTCGTGCCCGCAATGCCGACGATGCCACACATATGTTTCGTTCCCTCTTCCGTCATGGCCGCCCTTGAGGCGGCCATCCATTCTTTCAGCGCGCTCCGCTCTGGATGGCCGGGTCAAGCCTGGCCATGACGAGTGGAGAGTTACTTCGCCCTCGCCGCTTTCTTCCGTGCACGGAATTTCGTGGCCCAGCCCGCGATTTCCCGCTGTTCGGAGCGTTCGACGGCGAGCGCGCCGGGCGCGATGTCCTTGGTGATGACGGAGCCCGCGCCGGTGTTGGCGCGCTCGCCCACTTTCACGGGTGCGACCAGCGACGTGTTCGAGCCGATGAACGCGCCATCGCCGATTTCGGTGCGGTGCTTGTCGAAGCCGTCATAGTTGCAGGTGATCGTGCCCGCGCCGATATTGGCGCCGTCGCCGACCGTGGCATCGCCCAGATAGGCAAGATGGTTGGCTTTCGAGCCTTTGCCGATTTTCGAGTTCTTGACCTCGACGAAATTGCCGATATGCGCGCCCTCCCCGATCACCGCACCGGGCCGCAGCCGCGCATGGGGACCAACAATCGCGCCGGCTTTCACCTCGGCACCTTCGAGCACGGAATGACTCTTGATCTCCGCACCGCCGCGCACGACAACCCCGGGCCCGATCACGACGTAAGGCCCGATCTGCGCATCCGCCTCGAGAACTGTGTCGTGCGAGAGGTACACCGTTTCCGGAGCCATCATGCCGACGCCCGCATTCAGCGCGGCCACGCGCAGCCGCGTTTGCATGGCCGCTTCGGCCAGGGCGAGTTCGGCGCGCGAATTCACGCCCATCATCTCGCCCTCATCGGCCACAGCGATCGCGCAGCCTTCACCGTCGGCCTTCGCGAGATTTGGAACGTCGGTAAGGTAGTATTCCTTCTGCGTGTTGTTGTTCTCAAGCTTCGCCGCCCAGCGGAAGAAACTCTTTGCATCCGCCGCCATGATGCCGGCGTTGCAGAGATCGACCTTGCGCTCGTCTTCATCCGCATCACGATATTCGACGATGCGGTCGAGCAACCCATCCTTGCCCGCGATCACGCGGCCATAAGCGGTGCTGTTGGAATGGAACGCGACAATGGCGAGCCCGGCCTTTCCGCGCGCCGCGAACGAGGCCTCGAGTGTCTTTGCCGTCATCAGCGGCATATCGCCGTAACAAATGACGACGTCGCCATCGAAATCCGCGAGCGCCGGTGCGGCGGATGCCGCGGCGTGACCGGTGCCAAGTTGCTTGTCCTGCACGACGGTTGCCGCGCCTTCAGCCTCCGCGAAGGCGCGCACCATCGCGCCATCCGGCGAGGTCACGACCACGATGCGCTCCACGCCGGCGCCGCGCGCCGCTGCGATCACATGGCCCAGGATTGGCAAACCCGCGACCTTGTGCATGACTTTGGGCGTCGCGGATTTCATCCGCGTTCCCATTCCTGCTGCCAATATTACCGCCGCCCTTGTCATGGATTTGCCGTAACCCTCGAAAGAAAAAGGGTAAAGTGACGATTTACGACGCTATATTGCGGACCGCCAGCAAAGAATCGTTAAAGACCTAATATGACCCCGGCCCTCATTTTCGACCTCGACGGCACGCTCGTCGACACCGCGCCCGATCTGCTCGGTGCGCTCAACGCCATCCTCATCCGCGAGGGCCGCAGGCCCGTGGACCATGCGGATCTGCGCCATCTCGTCGGTTATGGCGCGCGGACCATGCTGTCCGAGGCTTTCAAGATGACCGGCGACGCGATGGATGAGACGCGCCTCCCCAACCTGATCGACGAATACATCGACCACTACAGAAGGCACGTGGCGGTCGCCAGCCGCCCTTTTCCGGGTGTCGAAGAAACGCTGGCCGCGCTTAAGGCGCACGGCTTCAAACTCGGCGTCCTCACCAACAAGCCGCAGGAACTGACCGACCTGCTTCTGCCCGCGCTCGACCTCGATAAGTATTTCGACGCGATTCATGGCGCCGGCCGTTACAGGTACAACAAACCCGATGCGCGCGTTTTCCATCACGTCGCCGACGAACTCGGCGGTGGGCCGGCGCTGATGATCGGCGACAGCGTCACCGATGTGCAGACCGCACGCGCAGCGAAGGTGAAAGTGATTTTGGTTTCGTTCGGCTACACGCCCGAGCCCGCGCATACGCTCGGCGCCGATGCGGTGATCGATCATTTCGCGGAGATCCCCGCCGTCGCGGCGGAGCTTCTTGCAGACGCGTAATCCATACCGGGCAATGAAATAACCGAAAGGCACGACGGAACACCCTTCGATGCCGGTTCGATCCTTGAGATCGCACCGAGGGGTGTTGAGTGTTCCGTTCCGCCCGTGCGGCCGCGCAGCCGCATTTTCAATCTTCGAAAATCGCCTTTCTGATCGCCGCGCACACCGAGCCAAAGTTGTTGGCACGTCTGGTGCGCGCACTCGCCTCACCCTGGTCGCACGTTTTCGTGCATGTCGATGCCAAGGCCGATATCGGAATTTTTCTTCATGAACTTTCGGACACGGGTGGCGTCACGCTGATCCGCGATCGCGTGCCAGTGCATTGGGGGGGATGGAGTCAGGTCGAGGCCTCTCTCAGGCTGATGCAGACGGCGCTCGAACACGATCCCGCCTTCGCGCGCTTCGTCCTCTTGAGTGGCTGCTGCTATCCCCTGCGCGGCAACCGGTCGCTCCGCGATCATCTGTTTACGGACGATGCCGAATATATCGGTCTGGTGCGCATGCCCGATGCAAAAGCGGAGAAGCCGATAGAACGTCTGACCCGCTGGCACTTCGAAGGCGGCGACCGGACGATCGGAAGCAAGGCGGCGCTGCTGCGGCTCCTGAACCGCGCCACGTTCTATGGACCGCCGCGAGATGCGATGACCGCGCTCGATGGCTTTGTGCCATATGCCGGGAGCAGTTGGTGGGCGCTGACGCGCGACACCGTGCAGACCATCATGCACACCATAGCAACCCGTCCTGAGCTCGTGGCGCTGTTCCGGCACAGCGCGTTTCCGGATGAGAGCTTCTTCCACACCATCGTGGCCAATTCGGTTCCACCGGAACGCATCCGCGGGCCGCTGACCTTCGCCGACTGGACGCCGGGACCCGAACGCCCGCACCCGGTCTGCACACTGCACCTCGCGCGACTGCTCGGCCCCGATCGGTGCGAGGAGCGGCCGCCCTACTTCTTTGCGCGGAAGTTCAGTGCCCGGAACGCGCATCTGCTGGACGTCATCGACGCCGCGCGCCGCGAAACAGACGCACCCGCCGAGGCCGCCCACGCGGCGGCTTGACGCAAGAAGGGCTCGGCCCTATAGGCCTTTTCCCCCTCAGGGGCGCGTAGCTCAGCGGGAGAGCACTCCCTTCACACGGGAGGGGTCACAGGTTCAATCCCTGTCGCGCCCACCATTCATGTCCCCGAAACGTTGTGAATCCAGCGCGCTATCGGTGTCAGGGTGAGGCCCTGAACGACGATGGAGAACGCGACCACCGCGTAGGTGATGGAGAGGATCACGGCGCGATCAGGTCCTGCGGGCAATGTCAGTGCGAGCGCCAGGGACAAGGCGCCGTGCAACCCGCCCCATCCGAGGATCAGGGCAGGCCCTCGCTCGCCATGCCGGAAGCGGTAGAGCGCGGCCCAGGGCTGAACGACTGCAAACCGCGCGAGCAGCACGAGGGGGATCGCCACCAGCAGCAGACCGAACTGACGTCCTGCAAACGGCACCGCGATCATCTCGACTCCGAGCAGAAGAAACAGAAGCGCGTTGAGGATCTCGTCCACCAGAATCCAAAAAGAGAACAAGTATGTCTGCGTCTCGCCCTCCATCGCCTTCCTGGCGCCCGGGCCTCCAAACAGCATGCCTGCGCCAACGACGGCGATTGCGCCGCTCAAATGAAAGGTCTGGGCGATGGCGTAGGTACCCATCGCTAGCGCTATCGAGAGGCTCGTCTCTACCGCAAAGTCGTCTAGCGTCTCCATGAGGCGCAGGGTCAGCCAGCTAAGTCCGATGCCGAGCCCCAGTCCGCCCAGCGCTTCTATCGCCACTTCGATCACCGTGTGCGCAGCACTCACCTCGCCGGTGCCCGTCGCGATGGCGAGAAGGGCGGTAAATGCCACGATGCCGACGCCATCATTGAACAGGGCCTCGCCCTGCAAAACGACCGTGAGCGTCTTCGACAATTTCACATGACGGACGGTGGCAAGGACAGCAACCGGATCGGTCGGGCTGATGAGTGCACCGAACAACAGCGCCCAGATGAGGGGAAGCTCCACGCCGAACAGCGTGGCGGCAAACCAGAGCCCGAACCCCACGATGACGATCGAGCCCGCGACACCCAACGTCGCCAGCGCGCCGACCGAGAGCCAGCGGCGGCGCATTTCGGAAAGGTCGACCTGCATCGCGCCAGCAAACAGCAGGAACGCAAGCATGTAACCCACAACCGTATCGACGAAGTCTATTTGATTGATCGTCGCGACAATCCGCGTGGCGAGGCCAAACTCGGGAACGAGCCACTGCAGAAGGGAAATCGCTGCGGCCGCCATCAATCCGGCGATCAGCATGGCGACGCCGTTCGGCAGATGAAGGGTCTTGACGTTTATCCAGCCAGCGATGCCGACAAACGCCATCAGTGCCGCGACGAGATCGAATGGCGTCATGGAACCGCTCAAAAATATCAGGGCTGCGAGAGGAATGGGGCCGCAAGAACTGCCAGCATACCAAAGCTCGCAATATTCCAGAACAGCGAGCGGATGAGCGGTAGGCCGGACACATAAAGCGCCGCGTAAACGATTCTTCCGCCCATATAGGCGATGGCGCCCCAATGGGTCAGCGCGTTGTGAACGCCTGTCGCCTCGCCGATCACCACCGCCACGACAAAGAACGGAAACGTTTCCAGGTAGTTGCGGAAGTTGCGCTCGAGGCGCCCAGCAACAGGGTTGAGCCGGGGCATCTCGGCATCGCGCGGATTTGCGGCCCATCTGAGGCCGTATTGAACATTGGCTGCCTGCGCCGCCGCGACCAGCTGCACGAATCCCCAAACGCTGGCGATCGCCAGCATCGAAAGCTCGAAATTTACGCGCATGTCCGTTATCCCCCGTGGGCTCAATTATCGCGGAGACAATAGCCCGCTTTCTGCAGGCCTGCCGTGCTGGTTGCAGAGCATACGGTGCGGGGGGATGTCTCAAGCATATCTGCGCTGGTTATCTACCCGACCATCCGTGCTTTTCTCACATCTTGATTGCAGCGTTTGGTTGCACTCCCGCGAAATTGATCACTGCCGGACCGCAATTTTTCTCGTGCTTGCCTAGGGGGCCGCATTACCCGGCACGCACTGCCACACCGCGCATGGAATATTCATGAGCGAAGACCGTCCAAGGAGGAGCGCAATCAATTCATCGGAGACGGATTCATGCTTTGCCTATCGCAATCAACAATTGGCCTCCGTCGCCTGCCGCGACATGCGGGCGTACACGCGCTTGTGATCTCGTGCCTCGTGACCATCTCGCCTGCACTTGCTGACTCGCAGTTTACAGTGGTGCACCAGTTTACCTCAAACCGCACGGATGGCGGCAATCCCATCGACGGCTTGATAACGGGCCCGTCCGGCAAGCTCTATGGGGTCACCTTCCAGGGTGGCAAGAACCCGCTTCGCTGTCTGATCAACGGCAGCACCTCCCAGTGCGGCACGGTCTTCGAATTGTCGGCACCCAAGGGCGTTCACGCGCAATACAACAAAAAACCAATTCATCGTTTCTCCGGTGGAGATGGTTTTGAACCTTCGACCCGGCTGGTTTCCGACAGTTCGGGAGCGCTTTACGGCGCCACACTCAGTGGCAGCGGCGAAGCGAAAGACTGCACCATGTCGAAGGGGTTCGAGTGCGGTGTCGTGTACAAACTGACGCCGCCGGCGTCCCGCAGTTCCGAATGGACCGCAACAGTGCTTCACCGTTTCAGCGATGTGGGCGAGAAGTTCAAGGACGGCTATCAGCTCTTGGGGGGCATGGTGATGGACAGCAGTGGCGCGCTGATCGGCGTGACCAATTCCGGAGGCAGCAGATCCAATCATTGCAGCGATAAATTTGCCGGGTGCGGCGTTGTGTTTCGCCTCACCCCACCGGCCGGCAACGGAACAGAGTGGAAAGAAACCGTGCTGTACACGTTCGGCGACAATGGTCCGATCGATGCCGAAAAACCCGACGCGGCCATCGTCATGGACGCCCATGGCGCCGTCTACGGCACGACCCAGTTCGGCGGACCGGGCGTGGCCGGCACGGTCTGGAAGCTGACCCCGCCTTCCAAGGGGCAATCGTCGTGGACGGAAAGCATTGTGCATGGATTTTCCGGGCCCGACGGCTTTCGTCCGTTCGGGCCCGTATTGATCGATGCAAAAGGTGCGATCTATGGCGGCACGATTCAGGGCGGTCCAGACCAGAACTGTGCCTCGGGTGAGTTCACCTGCGGTGTGATCTACAAGCTCACGCCGCCGCGGAACGGCAAGACCGAGTGGACCGCAACGGTCCTGCACAAGTTCGGCAGCCCACATGACGGCGCCTCGCCGGATTTCGGTCTCGTTGCCGATGAAAACGGAAACCTGTTCGGCACCACAGGCAACGGACCCGGCAACAACGGGGTTCTCGGAACCGTGTTCGAACTCTCTCCCCCCACGGGCGGAGGCAAGGCATGGACAGAGAAGGTGCTGCACACATTTACCGGTGGCAGCGATGGCCAAACACCCAGCGGCGGACTCGTCTTGTCCGACGGCGCGCTCTTCGGCATGGCTGAGGCTGGCGGTGACTTCCTTGGCGGCACGCTCTTCATGATTAGACCGTAGAGTCGCCGCGGAGGGCCTGCGCCCACGGGCGTCCCGCGCAACGGCTCCCAGATGGGTCGTTTCCCGGACCACCACCCCCGCTGACGGACCCTTGACCGGCGTCCTTGCTGCTCAAGCGCGCTGCGCCACGAGCGAAAACTGCGAACCGCGGCCAAGCTCCGAGCTCACATCCAGGCGATGCCGCAACAACCGCGCCGCCCGCTTGGCAATGAACAATCCCAATCCCAACCCCTCTTCCGCGTTGCCTTCCACGCGATGGAAGGCGTGATCAGGCTTGTGGCGGGGCGCGGCCGTGCCAGGGATGCGGCGGCGCGATCGCGGCGACCACAGCTGTAAACAATGGCGCCGCCATCTCCGCGAACGAGACCTGCAGGATCAGGCCCGGGGTCGACGGCGCGGCGAAGGCGCCGGCATGCGTTATCGCCTGACAGAATGGACAATCGCTGGTGCTGTTCTGCGCGGGACTCTTGCTGTGCGATGACCCGCCGACCAGCTTTTCCACCGCAGGCGCACCGGCGCTGAACGCGCCGTAGATATGAACCTGGGTGACAAACGACTGAAGCGTGAAGGCGAGCAGCACAACCCAGGCGATCGCGCGGAACCCCGGCGCTGCCCTCTTAGCCGATTTTGGCTTGGAACCTGTCATCAAGGCCGTGAAACAAACTTCGCTTCCGGCCCTTTATCGCGGATTGCGGTGTCTGCCAACTTGGCCGCTTCTCGCTGATCGGCGCCGGAGTTCGTATCGCCAGGCAACCTCTTGTCGATTTCCAGCCGATAACCATATCGCAGGTTCAGGGCTGAGGCAGAAAAGACATCGGACGCCGTTCGCAATCGCGGGCGGCCGCTGCTGCTTTCAACATGGGCGGATCAACCGTGAGGGTGTTTTTATGACGGGGACTCTTCAAGTTCCGAAGGATATGGCCGACGCGTTGGCGGCAATGGACGCATCCGGCAAGCCGCTGGATGAATTTAGTGTGCATGGCGAGTTGATCGGTATCGCCGACAAGCTCGGCACACCGACCGAATCGGAGCGCAGCGGGGCACTGGCCGAGGGTTTGGCGTTCATGTTCTGTGGCCAGAACGAACGTAGCAGCCAGTGGGGCACGCATTACGGGCCCATGATGACGGGCGAGGATAACAATGGCCAGCCGTTTTGCTCGCCGGATATCCGCAAAGTCGACGCCACGACGCTGCAACACTGGAGCCAGCGTGCCATCGCCGTGACGCATCCAGTGCTCAAGGCCCGTTACGCGGACCTGGCGTGGGATTTTGCGCCGGCACTCGGCCAGAAGCGCGACATGGACATGGTCAAGATCGCCATTGATGCATACTTGGCGCAGGCGGACACGCAATATCGCGACGGCCTGATGGCGCGGATCACGGCCGTGACGCGCGCCTTCGACTTGGCGTCGCAGGTCAAGGATACTGCCAGGGCTCACACCGCGCGCGCCGCCTTGCTGGCCCTGCACGATGAAGCAATCGCCAACAACCAGCCGGTGTGGTGGATGGTCCCCAAGCGGCTGTTGCGGGACAACCGGACCGGGATGACGAGCGCCCAGCGCACGGCTCTGATCCAAAGCCTGGAAAAGCTGGTGCTAGAGTTCGGGGACGTTTCCAAGCCGAACCGCTTCGACCCCCACGACCTGGAGTCGGCGGTCGATGTGCTGGTGAAGCATTACCGCAAGCACGGGACCGACGCCGACATCAAGCGACTGGAGGAAGCTGCAGCGCGATGCTGGGAAGCTGCCGCCGGCTTGGGCGACGTCATGGTCGCGCCATCGTTCTTGCAGTCCACCTTCGACGCCTACAAGCGCGCCGGCATGAAGGAAGACGCGGCGCGTGTCCGCATCAAGATGGAAGAAGCTATCCAGACCTCCAACAAGACGATGAAGGCAATCAGCACGTCCATCGAGATCAAGAAGGATGACATCGAAACCTTCGTCGCCGGCATCATCGATGACAATCCAGGCATCACATTGGCCCGGTTAGCCAATACTTTCCTTTCTAACAAGGAAACGCTGGAAAAGCAGATGCACGAAGTCGCCAAGACGGCTCCGCTGCAGGCCATGATCCCTAAGAAGCTGATGCAGGACGATCATGTCGCGGCCATCATCGGTTCGGTTAAAGACGATCCAACCGGCCGCTTGATTGACCAGACCAGCATGCATTTCAGCTTCGAAAGCATCTGGCTAATGGCCGCGCTAGACGCAGCGATCGAAAAGCATGAACTGACTGCTGACCATTTGACGGGTTGGTCCAATCGCCTCAACCTTTTCGAGGACATGAGCCTGTTGAAGGAGGGTTTCGAGGCCTTCTTCGAGGAAGATTATGTTAAGGCACTTCATGTGCTGGTCCCGCAGGCCGAAGCCGGTTTGCGTGCCATTGCGGTGTCAATCGGCTTGCCAGCTACCAAGGCGCACCCGGTCACGACGGATGCCAGCGTCTCGATCAACATGGGCGATATCCTGTCCCACCAGAAGGTGCTGGACGTCATCGGCGAAGACATGGCGCTACATTTCCGAGCACTGTTCGCGGACCCTCGCGGCATGAACCTTCGCAATCGCGCCGCCCATGGGTTGATCAAGTCACGTTCGATTCACCCGCATACCGTGCGGCTGGTCGTTCACGCCCTGCTCGTCCTGGGCGTCTGGAAGGACATCGTGGAGGCTCGCGCCAAGCGCGAGGCGAACACCACTGCTGTGGACGCGCCTGCAGCTTAATTTTCCAGAATGCCGTCCTCGACCTCTTTGCGCGGATAAAATTCGGCGGCAACACTAGTTGAGACGCATGCGGTGCGTGTAGGGAGGGCTGGCGCTTGTACTCTCGCGCCCGCGACTTAAATCCTCCCGGTCAAGGGGAGCGTGCCAGTGAAGCGTACAGTGATGACGATCGCGGCCTTGTGCGCCGCGCTGACCGTGCCGGCCGCGGCCGAGCGGCTCTATGCGCCGCGCGAGATCAAGCAAGATTTCGCGGCGATGTATGGCGGCCTCAAATCGGCGCATGTCGATCTCTATGCCTTCACGCCGAAATCCGAGCTCGACGCGGTTTACGCCAGGGACCTGGCGGGGTTCGATAAGCCGCTGAACGAGTTCCAGGTGAAGGACCGCTTCGAGCAGTTCCTCTCTCACATCCATATGGGCCACACCCGCATCGACTTCCCTTACGATAAGTGGGCCGCCTACAAGAAGGACGGCGGCAAGGTCTTCCCGCTGTCGTTCCGCATCGTTGCGGGGCGCGTCTATGTCGCGCGCAATGGCAGCGGGCTTAAGGAGATCGCAGCGGGCGATGAGATCGTCGCGATGAACGGCGCGAGCGCGGCGGACTGGCTCGCGCGCGCCGAGCGCCATGTCTCTGCCGAAACGCCTTACATGGCGCATTCGCTGATGGAATACGATTTTCCGATCTATGTGTGGGTCGAACTCGGCGCGGTGGACGGCTTCGATCTCGATATCAAGAAGCCCGACGGCACGGCGAAACATCTGCGCCTGCCTGCGCGTACCGCCACCGAGATGACGGCATTCGCCGCAGCGGAGCCCGCAGCGCTGAACCTCGAAGAGCCGCTGCGCGAGAGCAGGATGCTGAACGGCGGCGTCGGCTATCTGCGCCCCGGCCCGTTCTACAACGCCGAGGCCAAGACGGGCGCCGAGGAATGGGACAATTCCGCTTACAAGGCCTTTCTCGACGAA